>MDTG01433717.1_pt1 | contig 25447 bp, 24 predicted proteins | sample 811421 | NCBI WGS metagenome assembly MDTG01 (sample SAMN05326645, study PRJNA326480) | marine metagenome | isolation source: seawater | place: Pacific Ocean: South East | collected 2011 | reverse complement strand
TGCTCGGGACCTTTGGCTCGCTGCTTGAATGGAAAAGCAGACTTCGGCATTGCAGTCTCCCGTCAACACCTCGAGCCAAGCTGGCGCAGCGGGTGCAGGGATGGTTTCGGATGGAGTGAGCTCGACTTCGGGATTCTTTTCGGTTTCTTCCGGTGCGGATTGAACCGCGGATTCCAAGCTGAACCATTGCTTGGCGTAATCGCGGAAAGCCCGAAACAGGGCACTGGACATGTAGTCCTGGCCTTGCGCTGACCGCAGGAAATCCTCCTCGGCCGGGTTCGTCAGAAAGCCCAACTCCACGAGGACGCTGGGCATGTTGGAATAGGCGGTCACATAGTACCCCGCTTGTCGCACCCCCCGGTCCCGTCGTCCCACGCGTTCCCGAAATTGGGTTTGAATGGCTTCTGCGAGTTGTAGGCTGCGTCCGAGGTAGATTTCTTGCTTCAGGGCGAGGGCGATGAAGGTGTCGGGGTCGTCCGGGTCAAATCCTTGGGGGTCGGCTTCCTCGAAGATGGCGGCGTTCTCCTGGGAGGCCACGCGCAAGCTGGTCTCGCTTTTCCCCAGTCCCATGACAAAGGAGGAACTCCCGACGGCCGAACTTTTGGTGAAGCTGTCACAATGGATCGAAAGCAACAGATCGGCCTTGGCATCGTTGGCGATGCGCACCCGGTCCGGCAGTGTGGGGTAGGTGTCGCCCGTCCGGGTCATGACCACCCGCACGTCAGGGATGCGTTCCTCGATGTAAGCAGCCGTCTTCTTGGCCACCGAAAGGGTGATGTCCTTTTCAGTGGTTTTGTAGCGGCCCGTTCCGAGGTTGCCAGGATCCTTACCCCCGTGTCCGGCATCGATGACCACGGTCATGGCCGGTTCGACGGGAGGGCCGAATGCGCTGCCGGCGACGAGGACGAGGGCGCAGACCAACCCAACGAGGGCTTTGTGTCCGGAAGCCCTGTGGACCGGGGGTGCAGGCGGGGTTGAGGAACAATCCATTGACGAACGAAAACTATCTAGCTTTGGCGGGCGTTCTGGGGCAGTTACCTCCTGAATTTGCGCGTTGCGTTGTTGGCAAACGTCCTCGAATACCGTCCCCGCCTTGATCGCGTCTCCGCTTTCCGTTCCAACGGGGCGCGCATCGCCTTTCTTTTGTTCATGCTCGCATTCACCTCGAGCGCCGCTGCACAAAGGGTGGAAGTCCGCATCCTGCAAGCGGGACAGATCACCCGGGACCCGGCCGTGGTCGAGGGACAGCGTCTGGTCGGGAATGTCCGGTTGTCGGTGGATCAAGCCGTGGTGGCATGCGACAGTGCCTGGCGGTATCCGGACGGCGCGTTCCGTTTGATGGGCGATGTGGTGGCCGATGACGGTCCGGTGCGCATGACCGGAGACGTTCTGGAGCTCGATCCGGAGGTGGGCATCGGGTCCATGACTGGGGAAGAGGTGCGCATTGTGGATTCGACTAATCCGGATGAAACTCGCACTTTATCCACAGAAAAATCGACGTATGCATTTCGAGATGGGGTGGCTACCTACTCTGATGGAGGTGTGGTGACGACGTCAACGGAGCACATCGAAAGTGCTTCAGGGACCTTCTTTCGGGACGAGCGCAAGTTCCGTTTCGAAGGCGATGTGCGCATGACCATGGACACCTTGGAGGTCCGTTCCGAGCAGGTGGTGTACCTGCCCGATGCCCGCGTCTTGCATTTCCCTATGAAAGCGGAGGTCCGCCATCCACAGGGTGGGGTGTTTGGCAGCCGTGGTCATTGGTCCATGGAGGTCAGCGAGGGTTGGTTCACGGGCGAGTCAGGTGCGCAGGCCAGGTTCATGGATGGCGATGTGGAAGTGCTGGCGGACAGCCTTGTCCTGGCGGACAGCTTGGGCCTTGCTTTCGGGGAGGTCGCGATTCGTGACACCTTGGATCGGTACCGGTTGCGCGCGGATTCCGCCCGCTTCGGCGCTCCGGAGGCGGAAGGTGATGAGGCCAACCACATCGCGTTGATGGGGCAGGCATCGGCTTGGATTCAAGATGGGGATGCACCACTTGAGGTGCGGGGCCCAGCGCTCGACATCCGGCAAGGTGTTGCAGGGCGGCAATTGGCGGCCGGTCATGGCGCGGTGCTCCACTTCGAGGAGGTGACTGCAGCGGCGTCCGCCTTGTTCTGGGATGAGGAATGGGGGCGGGTTGACCTCGATGGGGACCCGGTTTTGTGGAATGGTCAAGATCAGCTTTCCGGGGATTCCGTCCGCCTGTTTCTGGTGGATGGGCGGCCAGAGCGTCTGGAAGTGCGCGGTCATGCATTCGTATCAAGTCCAGCCTCAGACGGTTTGCTGAACCAATTGGCGGGTCGGGATTTGGATGGCCTGTTTGAACGAGGACGCTTGACCACCTTGGACCTGGTGGGCAATGGCCGCACCTTGTATTTCGCAGATCCAGACAGCCAAAAGGTGGCCCAGACCGCCTTGGACTCCCTGCCCACACCCTTGCCCCAGGCCAACCGCGCGGCTTGCACTGAGATTCGGATGCGGTTGGATTCAGCTGGCTTGGCGTCCATCGTCCTCTTGGCATCGCCGGTGGGCCAGTTTGCCGACCTCGCTGCATTGGCGGCCGTGCCCCTAGATGGTGCTCTCGATGCGGCCCATTTGCCGGGCTTCCAATCTCGACTTCGCCCAGATACCCTGACGCCCTTGCCGACGAGCGGTCACCCTGCACCATTCCTTCAGGTGACACCTTGGGTCCTGCCGCCGGATTCCCTGCTCCCGGAAAGGGAGGACCCCATCGATTACCAGTCTGCGGACAGCATCGTGTTTCACGTCCGGGACGAACAGGTGGCCCTGCACGGCGAAGCCAAGGTGGAGACGGTCGGCATCGAACTGAAGGCGGCGCACATCGACTATTTCGCCAGCAACCGGCAGATCGAAGCCGGGGGCGTGCCTGACAGCACTGGGGCCTTGACCGGCCGACCGGTCTTCACCCAAGGCGGGCAGTCTTTCACGCAGGACGGGTTGAGCTATGACCTCAACAGCCGCAAAGGCCTCAGCCGGCAGGCGGTCACCCAGGAAGGCGAGCTCACCTTCCATGCGGAACGGGCCAAGCGTTTTCCCGATGGCCGCATTTTCCTCAAGGGCGGCATGTTCTCCACTTGCGATGCGCCCAATCCGCACTTTCACTTCCATTTGACCCGCGGCTTGCTCGTCCCCAATGAAAAGGTGGTCAGCGGTCCGATGTACGTCAAGGTGCGGAAGGTCCCCCTCCCGGTGGGCCTGCCCTTTTTCTGGTTTCCGCAGAAGCAGGAACGCAGCCGGGGCATCCTGTTTCCCAGCTTTGGAAACGGGCGCGAATTGGGGTATTTCATCAAGGACCTCGGGTGGTACGAGCCCCTCGGTGAACACTGGGATGCCCGGATTCTAGGTGACCTCTACAGCCGGGGGACATGGCGGCTGTCCGCCGGGACGCAATACCGTTACCGCTACCGGTTCAACGGCAACTTCAACATCAGTCGCTCGAGCATTGTCTCTGGAGGAACCGCGGGCGATCCCGGGGCTTCGCGACGCACAGAGTTTTTTGTCCGTTGGAGCCACAGTCAAGATCCCAAGGCCAGGCCGAATGGGCGGTTCAATGCCAATGTGAACTTTGGATCTTCCGGCAATTTCCGCTCCCAACTGAACAGCTCTCAAGAGGACTTCTTGTCCAACACCTTCTCGTCCAGCATCAACTATAATGCCTCCGTTCCGGGCAAGCCGGTCAGCATCACGGCCACGGCGCGACACAACCAAAACAGCAGCACGGGACGGGTGGATTTGGTGGTGCCCTCGCTGGGCATCAATGTGAGCCGATTTGAATTGCCGTTGTCGCGCATCCTCAATCCCGATGCTGTGACGTCCAAGTGGTACGATCGCATTGGCGTCACTTATGCGCTGAAGTCCGAGCAGCGCATCAGCGGAACCGACAGCACCCTGTTTGACGAAGGCATCGCCGGATTGCTCGAACGGGCCAGCGCCGGGGTCCGTCACACGGCCACGGCCTCCACCCAGATCAAGGCGGGTTTCATCAGCCTCACGCCCAACGTCTCCTACAACGGCTACTGGAATTTCGCGGCCCTCGACAAGGCCATCGCGCCGGACGTCCCAGACAGCGTCGTGACCGACACCTTGCGCGGGTTCTACACCGATGGTGACTGGCGTTTGGGCATCAGTGCCAACACCAAGTTTTACGGCACCTTCAATTTTCGGGGCGATCGACGGCTCAAGGCCATACGTCACGTCATCACGCCCCAAGTGGGCTTCAGCTACAATCCGGCGTTTGACCGGCGCGACACCGTCGTGGGTCTGGATGGCACCATCCTTGAAGTCTTCGATCCGCTCGCGCCAGGACTTTACACCCCCTCCAACATCGGGGCGCAGGGGGCGTTGAATTTTACTCTGAACAACAACCTCGAAGCCAAGGTGCGCGACCGAAATGGCGACTTGAAAAAGGTCCGCATCCTCGACAATTTGTCGTTGCGCCCCAGCCACAACCTACAGGCGGACTCATTGCGGTGGAGCGACATCACCGGATCGGCTTTCACCACGTTGGCGGGACGGTTTCCGGTCAATGTCGGATTTGCGCACAGCTTATACGATCGGGACACGACCGGCGCGACCATCGACCGCTACCTATGGGAAGATGGTGGGGCGCCGTTGCGGCTGAAGCGAGCCAATGCTTCTATCAATGCGAGTTGGACCGGTAAGGGAAAGACACCTTGGAGCGCGCGGGCGGGCTACACCATGCGCTTGCAACGCAATTGGCGCAGTGACCTTCAGGCCGACACATTGATTCTCTCCCAGAACCTGACCTTCAATGGGGATGTGACCTTGTTCGAAGATTGGCGGGTGACCATTGGAACAGGCTATGATTTTGCGGCCAAGGATTTCACCAACACGCAGGTCAATCTCCTCTGGGATTTGCACTGCTGGGAATTTTCGGCCCGGTGGGTGCCCTTCGGCTTCCAGAAAAGCCTGCAATTGCGCTTGGCCGTCAAGGCCTCCATGTTGCGCGATGTGAAGCTGGAAAGGCGGTTCCAAGGAACCGGATTGATTCGATGAGCCGGGTCAGCGGGTGAAGGTGCGAATCAACAAGTAGACGAGACACATCAGGAACAAGGTCATCGAGACCTTGTTGATGCCGTGCATCACGCGCAGGTTGATGCCTTCTCCGTCGTTTTTCTTGAACAGGTTCAACGGGTTGGCGTAGTGGAGGATGCGGCGGAGGAAATCCATGGTATGCGGGAATGGGGAAATGACAGCTGACGAGGCAGCAGGTTCAATCGACGGCGATGGCGCTGATTTCTACACGGGCTTGCTTGGGGAGTCCGGCGACAAACACGGCTTCCCGGGCTGGAAGGGGGTCTTGGAAGCGTTCGCGGTAGGCGGCATCCATGGCGGCGTAATCGCGCGGATCAATGAGGAATACGGTCGTCTTGACCACATGGACCAGAGTGCAGCCCGAAGCGGCGAGGACGGCTTCGAGGTTGTCGATGGCGCGGTGCACTTCGTCGGTCAGGCTGGCTTGCAACAGTTCTCCGGTTTCCGGGATGAGGGGAATCTGTCCGCTGCAGTAAACGGTGTTTCCGGTGCGACGGGCAGGGCTGTAGCTGGCGATGGGCTTGGACATGGTGCAAGTATCGCCCGCTTGTGCGAACCTTTGCTGTATGGAGGGAAAGACCATCCTGCTTGTCGACAATCGAGATTCCTTTACCTGGAACCTCGCGCACGATCTCGAGCGCGCTGGAGCGCGGGTTTCGGTGGTGCAGGCTGCCGAATGCACGGTGGAGCTTGCAGAAGGCATGGATGGCATTGTTCTGTCGCCTGGACCGGGTTTGCCATTGGAGAGTGAGGGCCTGATGGCCTTGATCGCAGCATGGGCGCCATCCCGTTCGATGCTGGGCGTTTGCCTGGGCCTTCAGGCCCTCGTCGAATGGAGTGGGGGCACGCTGCGTCAGCTTCAATCCGTGCGCCACGGTGTGTCGAGCATGGCGCGGAAGACAGGGGAGGATCCCGTCTTGCAGGGTGTGGATAATGTCTTCGAGGTCGGTCACTACCACAGTTGGTGTGCGGACCGGTCTGCTTTGCCTTCGGAGTGGGAGGTCACAGCCGAAGTGGCATCGGATCCGGACATCGTGTTGGCCATTCGCCACAAGGTGTTGCCCCTCCATGCGGTCCAATTCCACCCCGAGAGCGTATTGACTCCCGATGGCAGAGACATCCTCTCTGCCTGGTTGCACAGCCTCGCCTGAGCCCATGAAAAAAGGCGCCCGAAGGCGCCCTTTTCAAATGCAGGGATAGAGCAAAGATCAATTACCGAGCTTGTTCATCTCTTCTTGGAAGGTCTCCTTGAAGCGCTCGTAGTTGTACTCGGCCATGATGCGCTCGTCTTCCGAAATCTTTTCGTTGTATTTGGACGCGAACTTCTCTCCGCCGAGTTCCAACGCTACGTAGGACACGTAAACGCCGTTCTCGCGCTGGGTCAACTTCTCGCAGATGACGATGGCACCACGCAGCTCCTGGTCGACCACGGTCCGGGCCAATTCGTTGAAGGATTCCGTGGCTTCTTCGCGGTTGTTGAACTCGGTGCTGGACACGTAGTTGTCGGTCACGGCTTTGATGGTGGCGCTGACGGTACGCGCGAGCCGGCTTTCGGCAGTCGAGCGGGCCTTCTTCTTGGCGATCTCACGGTCCTGGCTTTCACCGGTGGCCGTGGAGCGGAAGTGCTTGCTGTCCGAGTTGTATTCAGAGCCGGTGCAGTATTCCACGATTTCGACTTCGCCCTTGGGCTTGGCGACGTCCTTGTTCTTCTTGCATCCGGTGGTAAAGGCGGCCAGGCAAAGCACAAGGCCAGTCAAGGTCAGGGTGTGACGGGTCATGGGAATGGAGTTATTGGGTTCAGTTTGGAACATGGCCAATATCGTGCCAAAAAAATCACTCCATGCCGCGCAGCAGGGTGAGGCCTTGGTTTTTTCGAACGGCTTCGGCAGCATTGGACAGAGCCAGCTGGAGGGCGGCCTCGGCATCGAGTTGCACCCCTTTGACCCGATCAAGCTGGATTTCCTCTACGACTTCGCCCTGTCTGTTTTTTAGGGTCATGGTGCCTTGGATGTAGGCTGTATGGAATTGTCCATAGGTGCCGGATGGGCTTCGGCGTTCCGAGCGAAGGTTGAATTCGATGAGGTAGTCGCTCTCTGTGTCGGCCGATGCCAAGCTACACCCGGTGTCGAGAAGGACCGAACGCATGGCTTCCACCAAGGGCGTGTGGCTCGACGCGGGAAGGGCGGAATTGGATGCGGGGACAACGCGGACGGCAGGCATTTCGATGTCCAATCCGACCCGGATTTCCGGGCTGAATGTCTCCCCGAGAAGTTCCACGACGATGGGGTTGAGGTGGGCCGCGTCCATCAGCCGATCGGCATCAACCGTGCAGATGATGTCCTGGTCGGGGCGCGTGGCCTCCACACGTTGAATCAGAGCCACGACGAGGCCTTCGTCATCCGTGAATTCCGTGGCCCGCTTTCTGTAGGTGCCATTGTGGTAGTGGTAGGCAATGGGAATGCTGGACGCGCTCTGTCCATCCAGCGTGGCGTGCAGTCCGAGCGGGAATTGAAAGCCGCCTCTGGCCGAGAGCAAGACGCGGTCCACCGAAGGCCGGATGTCGAGGTTGCGGATGGCTTCGCGCATGGCCCGGATGAAGTGGGGCTCTAAAGCCACATTCTCCCCTTCGATGTCCGCCCGATTGACGTCATTCCAGAATTCCTCCAGTGCCAAGATGCCAGTGGCCCAGTGTTCCAAGGCGTTCGGCACCCGACCAGCGTCGAGGTCGGATTGACCGGAGGCCCACTCGGAGAGGGCGACTTCCATGGCGGCCTGTTTCCGCGCAGCCCGCACTGCGGCGTGACGTTGCTTGTCCAACCGGTAGTAGACGTGAGTGGCTTCGGGTCCCTCGAAGACGCCGAGGACTTCAAATCCCGCAATCCGCTCATCGGAGCGGCTGGAAATCGTGCTGTTGAAGTCCTCGCGGACCCGTCCGTTGCGGTCTTCGCTCTCCAGCAGGGAAGCGCTTTCGATGCGCACGGCAATCTCACCGATGAGGTCAGCCGCAGCGCGTTCTTTGGCGATGCGCAGCGCTTCGCCGGGAATCGGCGTGTTCACAGCGCTTCCGATCCCGATGTAATGCATGCGCGAAATCGGACGCTGATTCACCCACTCTGGTGGCGGTGTGCGTTTGGCGTTTCGCCCACCCGTGCAGCCGGCGAGCAGGAGCAGTGCGCTGGCCAGAAAAAGGGGAAGACGTGCGGTCATTTGATGTGGCGGGCCAGGAATTGTTCAATGTCGCGGCGACCGCGCTGGGTGGCTTCGGCGATGACCTGGGCGCGCAGGGCGGATGTGCTGGCGAGGTCGCGACGGGCACCGAGCAGGGCGTTCATTCGACGTTTGCCACTCCGGTCGACTTCACCGTTGGTGCGGGCAGGGTAGAGGCTTCCGGCTTGCACCTGACTGACCGCGTATTCCACGGCGTCCTGGGCATGGACGCGTTCGACCTCGGAGAGCAGGACCTCGCCCGTTTCCGTGCTGATGAGCTTGATTTCGAATTTGACCTCCACCTGGCGACGCTGCGTGAACAGCTTGTAGCGAGCAGGGGCATAGGCGGCCACTTTTTTCATGTTGCCCTCCTCGTCCTTCACTTGTTTGAAATACTTCCGGAATCCACTCCGGTTGGTGGTCTGCAGGTTGGACGTTTCGGACGAATACGAGAGAACGGAACCGGTCAGGATCGCCCGTGCACCCGCTAATTCACCGACCGATATGGTTTCATCCGAGAGGCCGGAGAGGGAAAGGTGCTGTTCGGCGATGATGTCTTCACGCAGGGTTCGGTCCACCACACCGATGAAGGGGTCGTCGGCCTGAAGCAAGCCGTTTTGGATGCCGCTGCGCAACTCGAGGGCCACATCCCGGTCTTGGCTGCTGGACTCAAAGTCACTGACCGCTACATTGAACCGTCCCAGTTCAAGGGCTTCCGCGAGCAGTGCGGGGGCATCCTTGTACGCGGCGTCGAGCCTCACCACTTCACTCAGTTGGGCATGGGCTTCGCGGAACATCCCGTCCTCAAGGGCATTTCGCCCGTTGCGGTAGCGCGGCTCTGCCTGGGCGACGGTCAACAGTTCTGCTGCGTCTCCATAGGTGGCGTCGAGCCGAATGATTTCGCGAAACGTGGACTCGGCGCCAGCGAAATCCTCTTCATCCAGCTGTTGGTGGCCGAGTTCGCTCAATTCGACCAGGTGACCGTCGAGCAGATCGTCGTGGTCGGACACGACCGAGGCCGGGATGATGAGGTCCACACCGACGCGTGCAATTTTTTCCTGGTAGTCCACCATCCGGTCATAGGTGGTGATGGCCTCGGCCCGATTTCCGTCTGCCGCGGCCCGCTGGAATTCCCCAATCAAGCCGTCGATCAACCCTTGACCGGTTTGGCGCATGCCGATCATCGCGTCCGTGTATCCGGGCCTCTTCCGCAATGCCATGTAATAGAGGTGGGCCGCTTGCTCACCGAATCCGGCTGCATGCAACTCACCGGCCCTTTTGGAGAAGGCCTTGGGGCCGTTGCAGGCGGTCAACAACAGTGCTGTTCCGAGGAGAAAAAGAACAGATTGAAGGCGTATCATGGGCAAATCGAGGAGTGGAAAGCGGTGAATACGGGTGGAAATTAGGCCACGGGCCGACAAGATGTGGACAAGTCCCGTGCCAGAATCGAGACCGTAGGGCTTGGGGATGGCCGGACCGCCTCCGAACTTTGAGGCATGTCCAAGCGCATTGTCATCCTCGGGGCCGGCCGCTCCAGCTCCTCGCTCATTCGCCACCTTCTGCAACACGCGGATGCCGAGGGTTACTCCGTGCGCATCGGGGATTTGGACCTGGCCCTTGCAGAACGCAAGGCCGAGGGGCATCCGGCGGCTTCCGTGTTCCAGTTGGATGCAGGGCAGCCAGAGGCCCGAAGAGCAGAGGTGGAGGCGGCCGATTTGGTCATCAGTATGCTGCCGGCCTTCCTTCACCCGGAGGTGGCGCAAGACGCCATTGCCACCCGGACTCCACTCATCACTCCGAGCTACCTCTCGCCTGAGATTGCGGCCTTGGATGCAGCCGCGAAAGCGGCCGGGATTCCCATCCTCAATGAGTTGGGATTGGATCCGGGCATCGACCACTTGAGCGCCATGGAGGTCATTGACGGACTCCGAGCTGAAGGTTGCACCCTGACCGGATTTGAGAGTTACACTGGAGGGTTGGTCGCCCCCGAAAGCGACGACAATCCGTGGCACTACAAATTCACATGGAATCCGCGCAACGTTGTCTTGGCGGGCCAAGGCGGGTCGGCCACATTCAAGGAAGGCGGCCGGGTTCGGGTGCTTCCTCCGCACCGGCTGTTCCAAGAGGTGACCGCTGTGGACGTTCCTGGTGCTGGGCGCTTCGAAGGGTATGCCAACCGTGATTCCCTCGCCTACGAGAAGATTTACGGCTTGGACGGCATCGAGAATCTGGTGCGCGGCACCTTGCGTGGCGACGGATTCTGTGGTGGATGGGATGCGATTTTCCAACTGGGGATGAACCGCGATGATGCGCGGGTTACCCTGCCGGCTGGGACCACTTGGCGGGAATTCACGGCCGGGTTCACCGGCGGTGTGCCGACTGGAGCATCCGAGGCCGAGGTGCAAGCTGCGGTGTCCAGACTGACCGGCACCAGTGCTGAGTCCATGGCCTTATTGGCCCAGCTCGGGCTGTTCTCCGAGTCCCCACTCCCCCTGACGGAAGGCTCGCCTGCGGACATCCTTCAGGCCTTGCTCGAGGAGAAATGGGCCCTGAAATCCGGAGATCTGGACATGATTGTGATGTGGCACCGTTTCCGGTATCGCACGGCAGACGGCCGGGACAAAGTGCGCACGTCCCACCTCGTTCACATCGGAGAAGACGAGACCCACACAGCCATGTCGCTCACCGTTGGATTGCCGTTGGCTTTGGCCGCCCGGATGTGGATGCGGGGGGAGTGGACCAGGACGGGCGTGTTGTTGCCGACCACCCCGGATTTGTATGTACCGCTCCTGCGCGGCCTCGAACAGGAAGGCATCCAATTCACTGAAACTGAGTGGGTCGACTGATGGCCTGGCCCCGGTCTTGGATGGCCTATGTACTTCTTGTGCTGGTCTTTGGGGGCGGCACGACCTTTTCCGTGGCCTTCGCCAAGGGGCCTTGTGATCCGCCGCCATTCGATCCGATGGTGTCCGTAGCCACGGCTCAGGAAGCGCTCGCGATGGATCGGTGGGCCATTCGGACTTTGCGTCGCGATCGCAGAGGTCGAACCTGCCCATCCCAGCAAGAAGCGGTGGACGTTTTGCTCGTCCGTTGGCTGCAAGCCCACCCGGACATCAAGGTGGCTTTCAATGGCACTGAGACGGAATGGATGCTCCGTACCGAAGGCGCTTTTTTGTTGCGGATCAAGGCTGAGGCCTGGGCTGCCCATGTCGGCAGACGAACGTGGTTCCGCCGGTCGTGGGGACGCCGGCCCTCCGATGCCAAATCCGCATCCCGCCGGCGTGACTTTGTGCGTGCTACGGGAGAGAGCTGGGGGCGCAAAAAGTGAAAGGGCCACCTCCCGGTAGCCCTTTCTCACCACATCATACCTCACGGGGGCTGCGCGCAGCCCCTCCTTCAGGTGGCAGTTGCCCGATAACGTGCACCGGGCGAATTCGTTTCACATGCCTGCTTGAATGGCCGAGAAGTGAATTCGTGAGTAGAATACGAGGGTTCGTCGACAGGGTTTCGCAATGGAACATCAAAATTTCTTGAAGGGGTGAATTCCACCGCAATGCACTGAAGTACCTTCGTTCCATGCGGACGTTCGATATCCCGGAAACGTACAGGTCTCCCGTCATCGGCAAGGTCAAGGCCCTCCGGAAACTCGGGGATCCCCGGAAACGGGACCTCGAGCCGAGCGTCTTGGACTTTGGGTCGGTTCGCTTTGTGCTTCCCCGTCATTTCGGATTCTGCTTCGGCGTGGAGAATGCCATCGAGATTGCTTACAAGGCGGTAGCGGAGAATCCGGGGAAACGCCTGTGGCTCTTGAGCCAAATGATTCACAACCCGGAGGTCAACGCCGACCTCGAATCGCAAGGCATCGGGTTCTTGATGGACACCGAGGGCGGCATGATCACGCCCTTTGAAGCGTTGTCTCAGGAAGATGTGGTCATCGTTCCCGCGTTCGGGACCACTCTGGAACTGGAGGACAAGCTGAAGGCGATTGGGGTCGATATCCAGCGTTACAACACCACTTGTCCTTTCGTGGAGAAGGTGTGGAAGCGATCGGCCCAATTGGGTGCCAAGGACTACACGGTGGTCATCCACGGAAAGCCCAAGCACGAAGAGACGAGGGCCACGTTCAGCCAAAGCAGTGCCCATGCGAAATCCCTCGTGGTGAAAAACATGAAGGAAGCTGAAGTGTTGGCTGGTTTCATCCGGGGAGATCGAGATTGGTCCGAATTCGATATGCATTTCGCAGGGCGGACCAGCGCCGGGTTTGAAGTGCCCCGCGACCTCGATCGGTTCGGTGTGGTAAACCAGACGACCATGCTGGCCAGCGACACCCAAGCCATTGCCGACCACCTCAAGCAAGCCTTGGAGCAGCGGGATGGGGGGGCGTCCGACCGATTCGCCAACACCCGCGATACCCTGTGCTACGCCACCCTCGACAACCAGACGGCTACAACCGGTGCGCTGCAGGCTCTGGGAGGCGAAGCCGATTTTGCCGTGGTGGTGGGGGGATACAATTCCAGCAACACCAGTCACCTTGTCGAGCTGTGCGAGGAAGTCATGCCGACCTGGTTCGTGCGGAGTTCCGATGAGTTCACCGAAGACGGGAGCGTGGGCTATTTCGACCTGCATGCTGGCGAACGCCGGGAGACGGAAAGTTGGTGGCCTGCCCAATCCAAGTCGGGTGGGCCGATCACGGTGCTGTTGACATCCGGGGCGTCCTGCCCCGACAGTGCCGTGGATCGGGTTCTGCAGAAAATTCTTGAACGGGCCGGTGGTGGACGCGCTGTGGATGACGTGTTGCGGCAATTCGAGCAGGAGCAGGCAAATTTGGGGGCCTGATGAAGCCACCTAGACTGCCCAGTCCCTTTCGCAACGTCCGACAAGCGCCGCGCAACTTCACGTTCCGCTCGTCGCACGTGGACCAGCGTGCGCTGAAGTGGAAAGAACGCAAAGAGGCGCTCGAAGCCGAAGTGCTTGGCCAAGAAGGGGAAGGCGCCCCCCGCAAACTGCGCTTCCGTGCCGAGAGAGGGGGGAGGTCCGATCGTCAGGGACGACTGGAATCCCTTCGCCGGTCCCGCAAGCGGGCCATGTTGCGCAGCGTGGTCATTATGGCGGTCTTGCTCTATGCCGCTTGGTGCGGCCTGATTTGGGTGGAGACGACCGATTTCGCCCGCGAATTCCTGATGACGCCATGAGCACCACGATGGACACCCGCATTCAGCGTCTCCCGGAGCATGTGGCCAACCAGATTGCGGCTGGGGAGGTGGTTCAGCGTCCGGCCTCCGTGGTCAAGGAGCTGATGGAGAATGCCTTGGATGCCGGCGCCCGCAGTTTGTCGGTCGAATTGAAGGATGCCGGTCGCAACCGCATTGTCGTCCAGGACGATGGCCGGGGAATGGGGCCGGATGACGCGGCATTGTGCTTTGAACGCCACGCCACGTCCAAGTTGCGTTCCGCGGACGATTTGCTGGCCTTGTCGACCATGGGATTCCGCGGTGAGGCTCTGGCGAGCATCGCCAGCATTGCCCGTGTGGAGCTGCGCACCCGTCGCCCGGAAGATGAACTTGGATTGAAGCTGACTGTCGAAGGGGGGGCGTTCCAACCTGTGGAATCCGTGGCTTGCGACGCAGGAACGCGCATGGTGGTGAAGCACTTGTTTTACAATGTGCCCGCTCGGCGGAATTTCCTCAAGAGTGACCAGGTGGAATTGCGGCATTGCATCGATGAATTCCAGCGCATTGCCCTGGCGCATCCGGACCATAGTTTCCGCTTGAGCCACAACGGAGGGGAGCTGTTCGACCTGCCAGCGGGAAGCTTGAGGCAGCGGCTTGTGCGGGTTTTCGGGGCCAAATACGACGAGCGCCTCGTGCCCGTCGAGGAGCAGACCGATGTGGTCCAGCTCCATGGATTTGTTGGGAAGCCGGAGTTTGCGCGGCGGACTCGGGGAGAGCAATTCCTCTTCGTCAACGGCCGGTTCATCAAGCACCCCGCCTTTCACGGCGCGGTCATGCGGGCCATGGACGGTTTGCTGACCCCCGGTCAGTTTCCGTTTTACGTTTTGTTCCTGTCGGTGGACGCTTCCCGTGTGGACGTCAACATCCACCCGACCAAGGTGGAGGCCAAATTCCAGGAGGAGCGTCCCATCGTGGCGATTCTGCAGGCTGCGGTGAAGCGCGCACTCGGCCGCTTCCACGTCGCGCCGTCCCTCGATTTCGATGCAGAGACGGCCTTTGACATCACGCCACCCAAACCCGGCCAGGAAGTGGAGGAGCCCCAAATCCAGCTCAATCCGGATTACAACCCCTTCCACACGGATCGCTCAGGAGGGTTGGCGAGGCCTTCAGGGCAATCCGTCAAGCGGGATGCATTTCATTCGGCGAGGGTCGAAGCCACCCGCCGCTTCTTCGAGGCGGAAGGCCGAAGAGAGCCCGCAGAGACAGACACCGCCAAACTGATGTTTTCAGAGGCTGTAGCCTCGGCGGATGCTGACGGAGGAGCGCGTGATTTCGACCAGAACCGTCCATTGTTTCAGCTGTTCGGAGGCTGGATTGTCACGGCCACCCGAAGCGGTTTGGTCCTCATCGACCAGCACCGCGCACACACCCGCATTCTGTACGAACGCTTCTCCACCGCAGGGGCCGATCGCAAGACAGGTGCTCAGCAATTGCTGTTTCCCGCAGAACTGGAGGTGGGACAGGCAGATGCCGCATTGCTCGTAGGCGGCATTGAAGACCTGCGCCAATTGGGTTTTGATCTTGAGGTGGGCCATGGGGGCAAGGTGACGGTCAAAGGGTTGCCCCAAGAGGCCGCTGAACGGGATCCGGCCGCGTTGCTGGATGCCGTCCTCACCGAGTTGCGCGAGGCAGGTGAGGTCGACGCCGAACTCAGAGCGAGCCGTGCGACGGCGGGCTTGGCACGTGGGTCCGCCATCACAGCAGGCCGCACGTTGACCCGCACGGAAATGCTGGACCTTGTGGATGGGCTGTTTGCCTGTCAGGAACCGGACCGCGACCCATGGGGACGTGCTACCATCGCTACCTTTGACCAGGAGGCCGTGGAGGCCCGTTTCCGCTGATTCACCGTACATGTTTCAACAAGCCACACCCGTAGTTCGCAACCTGTTGATCATCAACGGCATCTTCTACGTGGTGACCCATTTTTTGGCGCCGGACCTGCGTCCGTTGCTGGCGGGATACTACCCCAGCGCGCCTCAGTTCCAGCCTTGGCAGGTTGTGACGCACATGTTCATGCACGCCAGCCTCGGGCACATCTTCTTCAACATGTTCGCTCTGTTCATGTTTGGCTCCCAACTCGAGCGTGTCTGGGGTCCGAAACGTTTTTTGAACTACTACCTCGCCTGCGGCCTTGGGGCCTTCTTGCTGCACGAATTGGTGGTGGGATACGGTTACTTCACGGCCTACGGCACCTGGTTTCCCCGGGTAGAGGAGTTGTTTCCCGACTTCGGGTACAGCGCTCTCCAAATTCAAGCCCAGCGGATGTACGTTCCGGTGGTGGGCGCCTCGGGTGCCGTTTTCGGATTGCTGTTGGGTTTTGGTATGCTCTTTCCGAATACCCGACTTCAGCTCCTGTTCCCGCCGATTCCGATTAAGGCGCGCTACTTCGTGCTGGGTTACGGCGCCCTTGAATTGCTGCTCGCGTTGGACAACAATCCCGGGGACAACGTGGCGCACTTTGCCCACCTCGGGGGTATGATTTTCGGCTACATGCTTCTCAAGCGGTGGCAGCGGGACCGCGACGTATTTTATTGAGAGAAATCCCGTTGGGGACGAGTGGCATGGCGAGTTTGAGAGAAGATCTGCGAATGCGATGGGTGACGGGGGGCATGGCCATCCGGTTGGTCATGGTCAATGTGGTGGTCTTTCTTGCGTTGGTCACCCTGCGTCTTTTGGTCACGTTGGGCTTGCCGTTGCCCGTTCCCTCGGGTGCCTTCGGACTGGCCACGACTTCAGATTTGCCTGGGTTGGCGATGCGCCCCTGGAGTGCATTGACGCACATGTTTGCCCACACCGAAGTGTGGCACCTCGTCATGAACATGCTGATCCTATGGTGGATGGGGGGCATGTTTCGGTCCTACTTCGGTGACCGCCGGACTTTGAGCACCTACCTGATGGGGGGAGGCGCGGGCTTTGTGCTGTACGTCCTTGCGAGCAACCTCGTTCCCACCTTTCCCCAAGGCGGTTTTGCCCTCGGGGCGTCCTCGGCCGTCATGGCCTTGATGGTGGCAACGGCCACCCATACGCCGGATTCTGTAATCCGATTGTTCCTCCTCGGGCCGGTGAAGCTCAAGTGGGTGGCCTTGGTGTATGTCATCCTTGATTACGTTGCGCTTGGGAAGGGGAGCAATGTCGGCGGCCACCTCGGCCACATTGGTGGTGCCGCTTATGGGTACGTCTACATGAGAAACCTGCAGGCTGGGCGCGATTTGGGTGCCCCCATCGAGCGCCTCATTGACCAGCTGGTGACCTTGTTGGGGGCGGCTGGGAAAGGGGAGAAGCGGAAAGGGCGCAAGCGCAAGCGTGGGAAGGGCTTGCATTCGGTGCACCGCAGCGTCAATGTGGATGGTAAGACCCGCCGGGCACAATCCGATGAGGAATTCAACGCCGATAAGAAGGTGCGACAAGAGCGCATCGACCGCATCCTCGACAAAATCTCCAAGGTGGGGTACGACCAGTTGACCAAGGAGGAAAAGGACTTTCTCTTCCGCAACGGCGGCAACGTCTGACCATGGCGCAGCGTCCATCCCATCGGCGGAGGGGGCGCCTCTGGATTTTTCTCGGGCTCGTGGCCGCCTTGGGGGTGCTCTGGGCGCACCTCGCGGTGTGGCTGTCTCCTGCACATTGGGCCTTGCCGGCATTGGCCGGTTTGGGGTTCCCGGTTTTTGGCGGGGTGTTGGTCTTGTCGGTGGCCGTGTTGTTGCGCCGGCGGAGGTGGGCTTGGGCTCTGGGCTTGGCGGCCTTGGTGTGGGGTTCAGCGAGCCTCTATCGAAGTGTCTGGGGTGGATTCCGAATCGGAATGCCGGAGGCCAAGGAAAACGTACCTGCCCTGATTTTGATGGGGTGGAACGTGCGCTTGTATGACCGCTACGGCTGGCTGGGGGATGACGCCATGGGCGGCATCACCGCCGCGATTGATGCGGAACGTCCGGATGTCCTGTGCGTTCAAGAGCATTACCGCGACCCGAATCCCCAGGCTTTCCCCGTGGAGGCCCCTTTGCGCCGGGCGGTCGGCGGTGTGGAGAAGGCGCCGGTCTACCTGCATGAGGTTTGGGCCCGGGGCAAGGCCGGTCGGAAGTTTGGAGTGGCGACGTTTTCTCGCCATCCAATCGTGGGTCGGGCGGACATTTCCTTTGGCACCACCAGCAACAACGCGTGTGCCGTGACGGACATCGCGTGGACGGGGGATACTGTGCGGGTGTTCAATGCGCATTTCGCCAGCTTGCACTTCGGATCGCAGGAATATGCTGCCCTTGAGGAAGGCATGCCCGATGCCGAGGGCAGACAACGGATTTGGTCGCGCATGCGGGAGGCCTACATGGAGCGGGTGACCCAAGTCGGACAGGTGATGGCCGAAGTGGCCCGCAGCCCACACCCGGTGATGCTCTGTGGGGACTTCAATGATGTTCCTGTCAGCTGGGCGTTGCAAGAAGCGCGGGAGCACCTTCGCGACGCACACGACGTGCGCGGAGGGCGCATGGATGGAACATGGCAGGGGTCAGTGCCCGGCTTGCGGATTGACCATGTTTTCGTGGATCCCGCGTGGCCTGTGCTCGTCTATGGGACGGGGGGCGATGGCCTGAGCGACCACCGGTACGTCAAGGCCGTGGTGCAGGCGCCGAGCCCGTGACGAGGCCGATGCGGCGGGCGATCAGTTCGTAAGCCACCACGGTCATCGCAATCATCAGGAACCCGTAAAACAGATCATCGATCGGCATGGAGAAGATCCGCAGCTGGAGGTTGTGGTCGTTGTTGTACCACACGATTTGATCGGAGATGGCGGCCACATCCCGGTTATGGGCGGGGTATTCCCAAAAGCGCAGTCCGGTTAGCACGCCATTGGAGGCGATGAAGGGGAGGAGCAGCGGGATGTAGGCAAACCACAAGCGGTGGTTCCATTGCCGCACAGAAGCCCATCGTGAGGCACCGTAGGCCAGACCTGCGGCAAGCAGCCCCGTTAGGACGCAGGTCATGCCGATGTACCATCGATCCGTGTGTTGGGCGGCCAGCCCAGCGCACAGGACGGCAAGCAGGGCGGATGCTGGAATGGCAAAAGCTCCACCGACGGGGTTGGGGATGTAGTGCTTGAGTGACTCGTAGGTAAACAGGCAGGCGTAAGGGATACAGAGAAAGAAAAGCCATTCTTCCAGTGGGATTCCGGCCACCCAAATGCCGCTGAGGTAGTCGGGATTGAACCCCCAGATGCCACGCTCAGTGAAGGCGATGTCCCACGGGATGAAGAGGAGCATCATTACCCCGATGGCGGGGAACAGGGCCGGCCAGAACCGGACGAACCTCACCTTGCGGTCAAAGCTGCACGCCAGCGGGATGGAGAGCACCGCCAGATCGACCGCGAGATAGAGGTAGTGTGGATTCATCCCTGCGTCAAGGTACGGGCCTCATGGGCCTTTCGGGCTTCGCGGAAATACCGCACTGGCACCCACAGCATGCCGAAGCATTCGCCCTCTTCCTTGCCGAGGTGTTTGTGGTGGACCTTGTGTGCTTTGCGGATGGCGGCGAAGTAAGGGTGCTTGGCTTTGCGGAACCAATTGAACCGGCGGTGGATGAAAACGTCGTGGACGAGGAAATAGCAGAGGCCGTAAGCGGCGATGCCCATGCCGATCCAGAAGCGGAAGTCTCCAGCGATACTGCCGGTGATGATGCTCCAAGCACTCGGCACGGCGAAAATCAGAAAGAAGGCGTCGTTCTTTTCGAAGAAACCCGGCTCATGCTGGTGGTGGTCCCGGTGGAAATACCACATGGCGCCATGCATCAGGTATTTGTGGGCAGCCCACGCCACACCTTCCATAGTGATGAAGGTGGCGAGGACGATGGCGGAGGCGATCAGGAGGTCCATGGGAGCAAGAGGATTCCAATGAAGAACAGGGTCTGCACCACGAGTAACCATCCTGCAGCCGGGTTGGTTCTGAAGGTCCGGGTGTGACGCCACCCCCAGGCAAGTGCAAAGGCGATGATCCACCAAGCGACGTAGTTCTGGACCGGGATGTGACCGCCGGCCCACTGCCAGTATCCGGTGCGCATGGCCACCGGTTCGATGATCAAATCCATCGCCACCATGAGGCTGGCTGCCGTGGCGGACCGCAGGAGGTCGCCCCGAAGTCCCGCTGCCTGGATCCAGCGCTGGGACCAATACATGGCCCCGGTGAGGGTGAGCAGCCAAAGGACCCCGATCATGGGGGGGACTTCATACAAGCTTGGGCCGAGCCGGGTGCCGTAGTTGTAGTCTCCAAAAGGGAAGCCCGTTTGGACCCCCACGACCTCCACCCCATAGGTGAGGTAGGCGGTCAAGAGCCAGCGCCACGTGTCTACGCGGTGGCCGAAACCGAGGATGACAGCGGCAGAGAGCAGCAGGTTGAACACCGTCAGGTCCAGGACGAGGTTCGCATCGTAGAGGGCTACTCCCGTCAGCCCCACCGCGTGTAGGAACCCCAGCAACCCCAGCCACGCCGGTACGGAGCCCAGAGGGCCTCGGATACCGAAGGCTCCTCTCACAGACAGGGATGGGGAAACAGAACTCACTTGCCCAAGTGCTCGGCGGCGCGTTCGAAACAAATGCGGAACCACGTGGTGTAGTGGTCGGGATGGGCGGCCATGTCGGCCCGGAGGGAGGCGAAGTCGACGTATTTGGTGTTGGCGACCTCATCGGGATTGGGAATCGGCGCCACATCACTCCGCCCGAAGAGGACGTGGTCGAACTCGTGCTCGATTAACCCGTCGGAGAACTCGCTGCGGTAGATGAAGTCGAATCCCTTGGAGAGTTGGCAACGCATGCCCATTTCCTCCTGAAGTCGGCGGATACCGGCGTCGATGACGTCCTCTCCATCGCGCGGGTGGCTGCAGCACGTGTTGGTCCAGAGACCACCGCTGTGGTATTTGTGGTGCGCGCGCTGCTGCAGGAGCAATTCGCCCTTGCTGTTGAGGATGAACACGCTGAAGGCCCGGTGCAAGATTCCCTTCTCGTGGGCGGCCATTTTCTCCATGGTCCCTTGCGGTTGGTCCAAGGTGTTCACGAGCACCACCTGCTCTTCCATCACTTCACTCATGATCGTTCTTGTTCAATCTGTTCCGCCAGATTTGACATCCACGCCGAAAATTTCGGACTTTCTGCCCAATGGTCCATGGCCAAGAGCCTACGCAATGCCGCCAAGTCTTCCCTCCAATCTTGTTCGAGGCGCAACCACCGGGGGGCTGTCCCGGTGATGGACAGCCGGAGTGCGCGTAGAACGTCGTCTTTTGGATGTGCCTCGACCAGCGCATCGAGTTGGTCCAATCCTGTGTTGAGTCGGCTGAATTTTTGCCGGGGATTCCACCCGAAATCGGCACTGCGGGCATGGGAAACCCAGCGGTGCGCTTCGATGAGCACGGCGCACCGACCGGTGGCTTCTGTCAACGCTGTCAGGGCCAAGTTCTCCGTTTCCTCGGCCTGCTCAAACGTGCTGTGGTCGAGGTAGGCCATGCGAAGCGGGTGCAAAGCGTCACAAGGGGCTTGGGCAGCGAGACCACCCAGCCAAGCACAGAGCAGCATAGACCACCCGAGACGGGTCATGGTCAGAGGAGGTTGAACTGGTGGCGCAGGTAGGAGCCCATCAGCAAGGCGACCTTTTGCCGGTTTGGGATGCGGATGCGCTCTTCGAGAACCCGATGGTGGGGGAGGCGCCGGATTTTCCGGAAAAGGCGTGTGTAGTAGATGTACGCCATGTACACCCCCAGGCGAGCGGAGGTTGGCAACTTGAGGATGCCGACGAGGGCATGCTGGAAGTCTGACTCAATCTCCTCTTCGATGGACCGCTTGGCGTCTTCATCAAACGCGTCCAGGTCCAGGCCAGGAAAATAAGTCCGACCAAGCCCTTCCCAATCGGCTTGCAGGTCCCGGAGGAAGTTGATTTTTTGGAAGGCGGCACCCAAGCTGCGGGCGTGTGGCAGCAGTGCGTCGTATTCGTCCTGGTCGCCGTTGACGAACACGCTCAGGCACATGAGGCCCACCACTTCAGCACTGCCGACGATGTAGTCGTCATATCCGTCCCGGTCATAGGCCGTCTGGTCCAGGTCGCGTTCCATGGATTCGAGGAACTTATCGACGTGGGCGATGTCCATGTTGTAGGCGTGGAAGGCCCATTGGAAGCTGTTGAGGATTGGATTGAGCGAAATCCGCTCCTCGATGGCCCGATGGGTGTCTTGGACGAAGCGGCGGAACAGGGTCTCCTTGTCGTAATCATGGAAGGTGTCCACGATCTCATCCGCGAATCGGACAAATCCATACACGGCTTGAATCGGGGCCCGCAATTCTGGAGCGAGCATGCGGATGCCCATGCTAAATGAGGTGCTGTACGCCTTGGTGGTGAGCGCACTGCACGCCAAGGAAACATGGTCGAACAGGGGCTTGCCCGTGTCCAACAGGTCTGCATCCACCGCTCCCATGGCAGGGGCCACAGGCTTCACGCTGTTGGCGTGTGGGTCGGCGATGGGGGGACGGGCATTCATTTGCGCGGTATGACTTAAACCCGCAAAGCGGCAGGTTGTTCGATGGCCACGGATTCGGGTACGCCTTCCATTCCACGGGATTTGAGGAGCTCACTGGCGGCGACTTGTCCGCTGATGATGCTAGGGGGCACCCCTGGTCCTGGGGTTGTCAATTGTCCCGCAAACCATGTCCCGGGTAGCTTGGATTTCAGCTTGGGTTTCCAGAATGCCGTCTGCCGCAGGGTGTTGGCCAGTCCGTAGGCATTGCCTTTGAAGGCGCTGTAGTCGGCGATGAATTGGCGGTGAGCGTATTGGCGCTTGTACACCACATGGTCTCGGATTTGGACGCCGGTGCGGGCCTCCAAACGGTCCATGATTTGCCCGTAGATGCGGTCACACGCCTCCTGATCTTCTGCCATTCCAGGAGCGGTGGGCACCAGCAGGAAGAGGTTTTCGCAGCCTTCCGGAGCGACGCTTGGGTCGGTTACGCTGGGTGCGCAGACGTAGAACAGCGGGTCTTTTGGCCAGGCTGGGGCATCGTAAATCTCCTGCGCGTGGGCGTCGAAGGAGGTATCGAAGAAGAGGGTGTGGTGCTTGAGCCCGGGAATGCGCCGGTCCACTCCGAGGTAGAACAGCAGGGAACTCGGTGACATTTCGCGGCCGTCCCAATAGGCTTCGTCATACCGACGGTAGGGTTTGGGAAGCAGGTGTTGTTCGGCGTGGTGGTAGTCGCACGCGGCAATCACATGGGGGCAGCGAACAAGTGCGCCACCCACACGGAGGCCCGCAGTCTCTCCATTCTCTTCCAAGATGCCTTCGACTTGACAACTGAATTCGAATCGGACACCTTGTGCCTTGGCCACTTCGACCATGCCGTCCACAATCTTGTGCATGCCGCCCATGGGGTACCACGTCCCGAGAGCGGTGTCCGCATAGTTCATCAGGCTGTACAAAGCTGGCGTGTTCTGCGGCTTGGAGCCGAGGAACAACACCGGGAACTCCATCAGTTCGATGAGGCGGGGATCCTTGAAGTGCTTGCGGACATGGTCGCTGAAGCTGCGCAGAAGCTGGAGGCGCGGGGCGTCCTTAAGGATGTCCAGTCGGGCAAATTCAAGGGCGTTGTGTGCGGGTTTGTTGACGAAGCGCCCCATGCCGATGTCGTACTTGACCTTGGCTTCGGCGAGGAAGTCGCACAGTTTCTGTCCTGCGCCGGTCTCGATGGCCTCAAAGGCTTCTGCAAGCGCTTCGGTTCCGGCGGGCACGTCGAAGGGACCGTCTTCGAATTCCACACGGTAGGAGGGGTCCAGCCGCACGAGATCGTAATGTTCGGCCACGGTGGCGCCGAATTGGGCGAAGTACCGGTCGAACACATCTGGCATCCAATACCAGCTCGGCCCCATGTCGAAGCGGAACCCTTCTGCTTCAAAGCGACGGGCCCGGCCACCGGCGTGATCGTGGCGTTCGAAAATGGTCACGTTGAGGCCGCGGCTGGCCAAGGTCGTGGCTGCTGCGAGGCCGGCAAAACCGGATCCGATGACAGCGACATCGAGGGGGGCTGGGGCGTTTTGCGTCATGTTATCCGGGTTCAACAACCCGGTTGGCGTTGTGTTCACCCGCCAGATTTAGGAATAAGGTACCGTTTTTGAGGTATCAACGGGCTTCATTCTGGATAAATAAATCAGGCTTGGATTGAAACCTTAGTGGGTGTTTTTCCGTTTTCCTTGTGAAACCACAACCTGCAAGGCCAAAATCCAAGCATGATGAGGTTTTTTCCAATTGTCTGAAGCGCCCCTTTTCTGGGGCGCTTCTTTTTTGGGACAAGGCGCAGAGAATTGTTGGGCTCTCGGAAGAACTTGTGCTCTCGAATCTTGTTTTTCTGTGCATGAAGCGTTCCCTCATGTCCACCTCACTTGCCATCGTTGCCCTCATCAGTTTGGCCGCCTTCACCAAATACAAAGGAGCCCTGATCGGTGGCAGTGATGCGACTTACACCCCTTCCGTCGCCATGACCGAATTCCATGCCTTGAGCGCCACCACGTTGGACGGCACTGATTTTGATTTTGCCCAACTCAAGGGCAAGCGTGTCCTGATCGTCAATACGGCCAGCCGCTGCGGGTACACGCCGCAGTACGAAAAGTTGCAGGCGTTGCACGAAGCACACGGTGGCGAGGGATTCGTCATACTCGGGTTCCCTTGCAACCAGTTTGGCCGCCAGGAGCCGGGAAGCGCCGGAGAAATCGCAGAATTCTGCACCAAGAATTACGGAGTTTCTTTCCAGATGATGGCCAAAGTGGACGTCAGGGGAAACGATCAGCATCCGGTCTATTCCTGGTTGTGTAATGCTGATCAGAATGGCGTGGGTGACCACAATGTGGGTTGGAACTTCCACAAGTTTCTGGTGGATGGTGAAGGCCGTCTGGTGTCCTCTTTGAAGTCCGGTGTGAACCCCATGGGAGAGGAAATCATGGCGTTCGCTTCGAGTCGCTGAGCCACTCTTCCGAACTTTCGGCCCATGGCCGCACACGATTTTCTTGATATCCTCGCTTTTGGCGTTCACCCCGATGACGTCGAATTGAGCGCGGGAGGCACGCTCGTCAAAGCCGCCCGCCAGGGCAAGCTTACCGGCATTGTCGATTTGACGCGCGGAGAAATGGGCACCCGAGGCTCCGCAGCGCTGCGGGATCAGGAGTCGGCCGCGGCCGCGGAAGTACTGGGGCTCGCTGTCCGGGAGAATTTGGGTCTGCGGGATGGCATGCCCGATGATGAGGAGCGCGTGATCCTGGCGCTCATCGGTGCCTTGCGCCGCCACCGTCCCCGGACTGTCTTGGCCAATGCCTTGTTTGACCGGCACACAGACCATGGCCGTGCGGCGGAACTCGTGCACCGTGCCTGCTTTTTGAGCGGATTGGCCCGCATAGAAACCCACGAGACCGATGGCACTTCCCATGCTGCGCATCGGCCGGCACACGTCCTGCACTACATCCAGGACCGTTTCCGGGAGCCGTCCATCGTCGTGGACATCACCGGGACTGAGGAGGCCAAGTACGCGGCCATCGCATGCTACAGCTCCCAATTCTTTGCGCCGGGTGCGGATCAGCCAGAGGTGCCCAGTGCTTCGGAGTTGGCCACCCCGATTTCGACCCCGGAGTTCATGGCGGTCGTCCGTGGCCGCGACATCACCATGGGGCGGTACATCGGTGTGACCAGTGGCGAGGGCTTCGAGTCCCAAACCCCGCTCGGTCTGTCCGATTTGGCCCACCTCGTTTGAATTTCGTTGCGGTCGCATTCGGCCTCCAGAACATTAAAACGCCCGATCCAACAGGACCGGGCGTTTAGACTTCGGGTGGCTAATCGGGTTCGAACCACCGTCCTCTTGAACCACAATCAAGCGCTCTAACCAACTGAGCTAT
>MDTG01331989.1_pt1 | contig 25450 bp, 31 predicted proteins | sample 811421 | NCBI WGS metagenome assembly MDTG01 (sample SAMN05326645, study PRJNA326480) | marine metagenome | isolation source: seawater | place: Pacific Ocean: South East | collected 2011 | reverse complement strand
TGATGTCAGCTGACAAGTCATTTCTCTCGGGTACTGATTGAAATTTCCCTTCCATCTTCTTCACATCTACGTCCACCCACTCGGGGAAACCTAGCTGTTCTGCAATTGCCAACGAATCTTGAACTCTCACCTGTTTTTTTGACTTATCTCTGATACTTATAATATCGTCTTTATTAACAAGGTGAGACGGTATATTCATACATTTTCCATTCAACAATATCGCTTTGTGACTCACAAGTTGGCGAGCCTCAGCTCTTGTACAACCAAATCCCATGCGATATACCACATTATCTAATCTCCTCTCCAACAACTGAAGGAGGTTTTCACCCGTCGCCCCTTTAATACGGGCGGCCTCTTTATAGTAGTTTCGAAATTGTCGCTCTAAAACACCGTAGGTGTATCGCAATTTTTGTTTCTCTCTCAATTGAAGCGCATAATCCGACATCCTACGACCTCGGTTCTCTCCATGTTGGCCGGGTGGTTTCTCTAGTTGACATTTTGTCTCTATAGCACGGGCCCGGCTTTTCAATCCAAGATCCATACCCTGCCTTCGAGACAACTTACATTTAGGCCCTAAATATCTAGCCATTTAAACCCTTCTCCTTTTCGGTGGTCTACAGCCATTGTGAGGTATAGGTGTAACATCCGTTATATTAGTTATATTGAATCCTGCTGAGTTGAGAGATCGCACAGCTGACTCTCTTCCTGGACCGGGACCCTTTATCACAACATCGAGATTTTCTATCCCGAAATCATCTTTAACATTTGCTAATCTTTCGGCAGCCACTTGAGCAGCAAAAGGTGTGCTCTTTCGAGAGCCCTTGAACCCGCTTCCGCCGGCGGTCGCCCAAGCTAAGGCGTTACCCTGCCTGTCGGTTATGGTAATAATTGTATTGTTAAAGGAAGCATGAACATGAGCTATACCGTCCAACAGCGTTCTTTTTGTTTTCCTCTTACCCTTTTTTGTGTCTGGCTTATTCATTTTACAAAATCCCTATCTTTTTATCGGACGCTTGGGGCCCTTTCTAGTTCTGGCGTTTGTCCTTGTCCTCTGGCCTCTGACGGTTAACCCTCTCCTATGCCGTATCCCTCGATACGCCCCTAGGTCGGTGAGCCTTTTTATGTTCATACTCACTTCACGCCTTAAGTCACCCTCGATAGGATATTTAGTAACCTCACTTCGAATTTTTTCGAGCTGAGCTTCCGTTAGATCTTTTACTAAGGCATTTCTAGCCACGCCAGATTCGTCACAAATCTTTTCGGCGCGCGTTATTCCTACTCCGTATATTGCCTGTAGTGCTACGACCGTGTGTTTTCGGTCTGGTATATTTACACCTGCTACTCGAGCCATCTGCTACCTCTCTTGTTACCCTTGGCGTTGTTTATGACGCGGATCCTTATTACAAATCACGCGAACAACCCCTTTTCGCTTAATCACTCTACAATTTCGACAAATCTTCTTAACCGATGCTTGAACCTTCAACTTAATATTCTCCTCTGGAGCAGAGCTTTCAACGCCGCCCATACCCTTTCAAATTTGCTTTCTTCATTAACCCCTCATACTGATGAGACATTAAATGTGCTTGAACCTGCGACATGAAATCCATCACCACGACAACTATAATCAACAAGGAAGTTCCACCAAAATAGAACGGAACATTCAACTGTAAAATTAAAAACTCGGGCAGCAAACATACTAGGGTTATGTACACAGCGCCGGCAACAGTAAGGCGCGTCATAACTCCGTCAATGTATCTGGTGGTTTGCTCGCCTGGTCTAATTCCAGGCACGAAAGCACCTGATTTTTTTAAATTATCAGCCATTTCTTTCGGGTTGAACACTAAAGCAGTATAAAAGAAACAGAAAAAGATAATTGCCATAGCATAGAATAAAACGTACAAAGGCTGACCAGGAGATAATGTGGCACTCAACGATTGAAGCCACCCCATTCCCTGAGCATTACCAAACCAACCAGCTATCGTCGCAGGAAAAAGAATGATACTTGAGGCAAAGATTGGAGGAATGACTCCAGCCATATTTAGCTTAAGTGGCAAATTACTAGATTGACCAGCGTAACTTTGTCCCGCTCGCTGCTGTCTAGCATAGTTTACCGTAATTCTGCGCTGCCCTCTTTCAACAAACACGACAAAACCCGTAACTAAAAAAGCTAATGCTAACAAAACAAATAATAAAATTACTGACAGTTCGCCAGTCCTGGATAGCTCAATAGTGCCAGCAATTGCGGCTGGTAGTCCAGAAACTATCCCTGCAAAAATGATCATTGATATTCCGTTGCCTATTCCTCGCTCCGTTACTTGTTCGCCTAACCACATCAAAAAAAGTGTTCCAGCCACAAGGGTTGACACGCAAGTTACTCTGAAAGCCGTGCCTGGCTCTATCACTAGTTTCATACCTGCTGCGGTCTGTTGTTCTAGCATTATAGAGACTCCGACTGCCTGAAAAAGACAGAGTACAACTGTAAAATATCTGGTGTATTGGTTGATTTTACGCCTGCCAGATTCACCCTCCTTCTTTAACTGTTCTAACTTGGGATGAACCACAGTCAATAATTGCATGATTATGGAAGCTGAAATGTAAGGCATGATTCCCAACGCAACCACCGAGAATCTTTCTAAAGCGCCACCAGAGAACATATTGAACATGTCTAATATCGACCCCTGTTGCTGCTGAAATAATGCGTCCAGTGCGATAGGGTTTATCCCAGGCACAGGTATGTGCGTGCAGATACGGAAAACAAGAAGGGCTCCCAGTAGAAAGAAGATCCTCTGCCTGAGCTCCGTTAGCTTACTTAAATCAGGGAGTCCTTTAGACACATTTCCAGTAGTCGCAACCATATATCAATCCCCGACGGTACCGCCTAGCGACTCAATAGTTTCACGAGCGCCTCTAGTAACGTGAAGCCCGTTTACCGAAACCGCTTTATCAAGGTTCCCTCCCCCGATAAGCCTGACTCTTTTCGTTTTCTTGGATATCAGACCGGCTTCTCTTAGAGACTCTAGTGTTACGTTACCGGAATTTAGATTTTTAATCTCATCCAATCTTATTTCATCAGTGTATTTGCTCTGCCTTGACGTAAACCCAAATTTTGGTAACCGTCTCTGCAAAGGCATCTGACCACCTTCGAATCCGCTTTTATGATAACCACCTGATCTAGACTTTTGTCCCTTATGACCTCGGCCACAAGTTTTCCCTAGACCGGAGCCACCGCCCCTGCCTCGGCGCTTGCCTCCTTTATTTGAACCAGCAGCAGGACGTAAATGATTTAGTTTCATGTCTCCTCCTCACTCACCTTTAACAGATAAGAAATTTTGTTAATCATTCCTCTATTTTCAAGAGTGTCCAATACCGACCTTGTTTGTCCAATTTTTCTAAGCCCTAAACCATGGGCACACAGTTTATGGTTTTTGAGCCTTCCGTTAAGACTTTTTACAAGTTTCACATGTAGGTTTTTACTGGCCATCGTTGCCACCCTCTTACCTTATTGATTCCACTGATTTACCTCTTTTAGCCGCTGCATCCTCTGGTGAAATCATCAATTTCAGACCATTGACAGTGGCTCTAACTACATTGACGGGATTAGTTGTCCCAATACACTTCGCCAATACATCAGTAACGCCTACTACTTCGAAAACTGCGCGCATGGCACCTCCCGCGATAATGCCCGTTCCTGCAGAGGCAGGCTGCATATAAACCCTTGCAGCCCCATGCTCTCCCATAAGTGAGTATTGTAATGTTCCACCATCTAATGAGACTGCGATCATATTCTTACGAGCATTTTCCATAGCCTTCTGTATAGCGATAGGAACCTCTCTGGCCTTACCTCTTCCAAATCCTATTCTCCCCTGACCGTCGCCCACCACCGTTAACGCAGAAAATCCGAAAATTCGGCCACCTTTAACAACTTTGGCAACCCTGTTAACAGCTATAAGTTTCTCTAAAAGACCTTCATTCCCTTCAGGAATATTTAAGTTAGCCATCTTCGACTCCTCTAAAAGACCAATCCAGCGCTGCGTGCAGCTTCGGCTAAAGCTTTCACACGCCCATGATACCTATACCCAGACCGATCAAAGGCCACTTGTTTAACCCCTGCTTCGATAGCCCTTTCGGCTATTAATTTACCAACTTTTTCGGCAGTAGCCACATTACCCTTATGCCCAATTGAACCCTCAAAAACACTCTCTACAGTGGAAGCGGCAGCTAAAGTTTTATCTCCACCTTCGTTTATTATCTGCGCATAAATGTGACGGGGACTACGATATATACTTAGCCTCGCTGTTCTTTTGCTTAGAATATTCTTCCGAGTTTTTAGCGCTCTTTTCATGCGCGATGCTTTTTTCTTATCCACCTTTATGCCTTTTTAGCTTCCTTTTTAACGATCTGTTCTCCTGCATAGCGTACGCCCTTTCCTTTGTAAGGCTCCGGCGGTCGAAATGACCTTATGTCAGCAGCTACTTGCCCTAGAACTTGTTTATCCACACCTTTTATTAAAATCTCAGTTTGGCTAGGGGTTTCAATGGCAACACCCTCTGGAATAGCAAACTCCACAGGGTGAGAGAAACCCAAAGACAAATTGAGCTTTTTACCCTGAACCTGCGCCCTATAACCTACCCCCACAATCTCTAGTTTATACTCAAAACCAGAGTGAACGCCTGTAACAAGATTTTGCACTAAGGCCCTGATGGTACCGCTAAGAGCCTTACTTTTTTGATTCTCTTCATTTCTTCGAACCTTGATGACATCCTCGGTCAACTCCAAGCTAATAGTTTCAGGAACTGACAACTCCAAAGTTCCTTTTGGTCCAGACACAAGCAATTGCCCTTCTTTAAATTCAGCCTTGACGTCACTAGGTAGTGGCACTGGCTCTTTCGCTATCCGAGACATATGAGGTTACCCTTTAATAAACTGCACATAGTACTTCTCCACCTATCCCTTTTGCCCTCGCCTCCCTATCTGTCATTAGGCCTGCAGAGGTAGAGATTATAGCCACACCTAAGCCGCCAATTACTTTTGGAAGCGCATCTTTTGAGCGATAAATTCTTAAACCTGGTTTACTGACTCTTTGGATCGATTCAATTACCGCGTTACCCTCATGGTATTTGAGCTGAACTATTAACTGCTCCTTAGAGTCTTGAGATTCTATTTTGTAGTCTGAAATAAAACCCTCATTTTTTAAAACCTCGGCAACGGCAATCTTCTTTCTCGATGAAGCCATCGAAACACTACTTTTAGCGCGAGCTTGAGCGTTTCTTATTCTTGTAAACATATCAGCCAATGGATCTTGCATACTCATAATTATCGACTTCCTCTTTTTCGTCCTACCAGCTAGCTTTCACTAGACCTGGAATATGGCCTTCCATGGCTAACCGCCTCAGCTCATTTCGAGATAAGCCGAATTTTCTATAATAACCATGAGGCCTGCCAGTTAAGCTACACCTATTTCTTATCCTTGATTTGCTTGAGTCTCTTGGTAACTTCTGCAGCTTGACTCTAGCATCTTCTTTCTCATCGTAAGAGGAATCAACCCCGACAATGATAGATTTCAGCTCAGCCCTTTTCTTCTCATATTTTTGAACGAGCCGAATACGCTTTCGGTCTCTATTTATCATCGATGATTTAGCCATTGCTGGTATAATCCTCCTAATCCCTTAAGGGAAATTTAAATCCTTCCAAGAGTGCTCTACATTCTTCATCGTTTTTAGCACTTGTCGTGATACATATATCCATACCCCGAATCGCGTCAATTTTGTCATAATCTATTTCCGGGAAAATAATCTGCTCTTTCACACCCATTGAATAATTCCCACTACCGTCAAAGGATCTAGCATTAAGTCCCCTAAAGTCTCTTATTCGGGGTATAGCGATATTAACTAAGCGATCCAGAAACTCATACATTTTTTTTCTTCGCAGCGTTACCTTAACTCCAATAGGCCAACCATCTCTAATCTTAAAGCCCGCAATAGATTTTCGAGCCAGATTCACTACAGGTTTTTGGCCTGAAATTAAGGCTAAGTCACCTACCGCCTTTTCTACCACTTTTTTATCGCCCACGGCTTCTCCCAAACCAACATTGAGCGTTATCTTTTCTATTCTAGGTATTTCCATTGCGCTTTTAAATTTGAATCTTTCGGAAAGTGACCCTATAACATTCTCTTTATAATGCTGCTCTAATCTGGACATTTCTATCGACCCTTAGCCATCTACGACTTCATTATTTGATTTAAAGAAACGAACTTTTCTACCGTCCTCTAGCGTTCGAAAACCAACTCTATCGGCCTTCTGATTATTTGGATTGTACAGTGCCACCTTAGAGACAAAAATAGGGGCTTCTTTCTCTACAATTCCACCAGCGGTTCCGGCTTGAGGATCAGCTTTTGTATGACGCTTCACCAAATTAAGACCTTCTACTATGATTTTGTTGTCAGAGAAAACACGAATGACTGACCCGCGCTTCCCCTTATCCCGTCCTGTCAAAATCTGGACTTCATCACCTTTCCTAATCTTTTTCATAGTAAAACCTTTTTAAAGAACCTCGGGCGCTAGGGATACTATTCTCATGAATTTCTCAGTCCTTAACTCCCGTGTAACCGGCCCAAAAATTCTCGTCCCCACAGGATTTAATTGCTTGTCCAGTAACACTGCAGCGTTACCATCAAACCTGATAAGTGAGCCATCCGATCTCCTCACACCTTTCTTAGTACGAACGACTACAGCATCAAAGACATCGCCTTTTTTAACCTTTCCGCGTGGGATCGCCTCTTTTATGGTTACTTTTATAACGTCACCTATCCCTGCGTATCTCCTTTTAGAGCCGCCTAATACTTTTATACACATCATTCGCCTCGCCCCGCTATTATCGGCCGCTTGCAACATACTTTGCATCTGGATCATAAACCTAACTCCGTTTTAGACTTGGGCTGCCTTATTAACTATTCCTTGAAGACGCCAGCTTTTATTTTTCGAAATTGGCTTGCACTCTTCAATTGTTACTATATCCCCTTCGGAACACTGATTGTCTAGGTCGTGAGCCATAAGTTTCGTCGATTTTTTAACATATTTTCTGTATAAAGGGTGCTTAACCTTTCTTTCAACGAGAACGGATATGGTCCTATCCATTTTATTACTCACCACAGTACCAACCAAGGTCCGGACATTTTTCTTATCAACCATTTAGATTCTTCCCTTGTTCGTTCTCTTTCATAACAGTCTTTATACGGGCTATATTTTTTCTGGTCTCTCGCACCTCACTGGCTCTTACACCTTGTCCGCTTCCCATCTGCATCCGGAGGCTAAATTGTTTTTTTCTAAGCTCTAACAATTTACTCGACAGCTCATCGAGGGACTTACTTCTAAGTTCATTTGCCTTGCTCACATCACATTCCTCGTAGCGAAAGTAGTTTTTACAGAAAGTTTTGCCCCAGCAAGGCGAAGAGCCTCTCGTGCTACTTCTTCAGAGACTCCTTCCATCTCATATAAAACCATTCCAGGCTTCACCTGAGCAACCCAATATTCTACATTACCTTTACCTTTACCTTGCCTTACCTCTAGAGGTTTTTTCGTTATAGGTTTATCCGGGAAAGCCCTGATCCAAACTTTAGCACCCCTTTTTACGTGCCTGGTGATAGCCCTCCTAGCTGCTTCGATCTGTCTAGCGGTAATTCTTCCTGAATCGATAGACTTCAGCCCAAACTCGCCAAAGCAAATTCGGCTTCCTCTTTGGGCGAGCCCCCGATTTCGTCCTTTCATCTGTTTACGAAATTTAGTGTTCTTCGGCTGTAACATTTTCTAGATCCCTTACTAAGATACTTTGCATTATTTGGAACCACTGGAACCAGAATCAGCGTTCTTTGTTTCTTGTGCTTCCGAAGCTTCCTGAGTGCTCACGTTGCCTTTATAGATCCATACTTTTACACCAATGATTCCATAGGTCGTATTGGCCTCAGCTAGTCCAAAGTCTATATCAGCCCTTAAAGTATGAAGCGGCACCCGCCCCTCTCGATACCATTCTGATCTGGCGATCTCCGCACCATTAAGCCTACCCGCCACATTTATTTTAATCCCTAAGCTTCCGAGACGCATAGCATTAGCTACCGCTCTTTTCATTGCTCGTCTAAACATTATTCTTCTCTCTAGCTGCTGAGCCACAGATTCAGCGACTAAATAAGCATCTAACTCAGGTTTGCGAATCTCCTCAACATTTATGTGCGCAGGTACCCCCATAATCTCGGAAACCTTTTTCCTTAGAAGTTCAATATCTTCGCCCTTCTTGCCGATAACTATACCCGGTCGAGCAGTGTGTATAATTATCCTAGCGTTGTTAGCAGGCCTTTCTATCTGAATTCGACTCACTGACGCATGCCCGAGCTTTTCTCGCAAAAATTTCCTGACAGCCAAGTCCATATTCAGGTATTGGGCATAATCTTTGGTTTCCACATACCAAGTGGAGGTCCAATCCTTTGCAACACCAAGTCTAAAACCATAAGGATGTACTTTTTGACCCATTGTCTTTTAAACCTCCATCAGGTCTAGACCGACCGTTAAGTGACTACTTCTTTTAAGTATTTTAGCTGCTCTTCCTCGAGCTCTCGCTCTCCATCTTTTCATGGTCCGCCCTTCGTCCACTTGAATCCTAGATATTTTCAAATCATCTATATCCAGACTGCCATTATGCTCCGCATTCGCTATAGCAGAATTTAAAGCCTTAATAACAAAAGTAGCTGCTTTTTTATCGCTGAATGCAAGCAAATCGACGGCTTCTTCAACAGGCAGTCCTCTAACTTGGTCAGCTACCAGCCTCATCTTCTGAGCAGATATTTTTGCATTCCTTAATTTAGCTATTGTTTCCATGTCCGCACCTATTTTGTCTTTTTATCGGCAACATGCCCTTTGAAAGTGCGAGTTGGAGAAAACTCACCTAACTTATGGCCCACCATATTTTCAGTAATAAAAACAGGAATATGCTGTCTCCCGTTATGCACTGCAATTGTTAATCCCACCATAGCAGGAGAAACCATAGATCTTCTGGACCAAGTCTTGATCGGTCTTTTCTCGTTGTTTTTTTTCGCAGCATCCACTTTTTGTGCAAGATGATGATCCACGTGCGGTCCTTTCTTTAAAGATCTTGGCATCATATCCTCCTATCGTTTTTTACTTCGACGCCGAACAATTAAACTATCGGTGCGCTTATTATTACGCGTCTTATGGCCTTTAGTCGGAACGCCCCAGGGGCTAACAGGATGCCTACCACCAGAGGAGCGGCCTTCCCCTCCCCCGTGAGGATGGTCCACAGGATTCATAGCAACACCCCTTACTGTAGGACGTATCCCTAACCATCTCTTAGCGCCCGCTTTGCCGTAGGATTTAAGAGAATGCTCACCATTACCAACCTCACCCAGGGTTGCTCTGCACTCGATTGGAACTTTCCTCATCTCTCCAGACCTTAAGCGTAGAGTGGCATAATTGTTTTCTTTAGCCACATATTGAATAGCGCTTCCTGCGCTTCGGCCAATCTGCGCCCCTTTACCCGGCTTCATCTCCACACAGTGAATTATGCTCCCTACAGGCATATTCCTCAAAGGCATACTATTACCTGCCTGAATTGCTGCATTGGGCCCAGAGCTCAACACCGATCCTACCTCCACATCCTTGGGCGCAATGATGTAGCTCTTATGTCCATTGGCATATACGATCAGGGCTATATGAGCTGTACGATTCGGATCATATTCGATTCTTTCAACTTTGGCTGGAATACCATCCATCGTTCTTTTGAAATCTATTAATCTATATCTTTGTTTATGACCACCACCTCTATGCCTAACAGTAATTCTTCCTTGGTTGTTACGTCCAGATTTTCCAGGCTGATGCTCTAAAAGACCCTTCAAGGGTTTACCTTTATACAAATGAGCATTATCAACTGAGACTACCCCTCTACGCCCTGGAGATGTAGGCTTTGCTCTTCTTAAAGACATAACATAAACACCTATTCCTTTTACCTATTCAGAAGCCAAAAAATCGATCTCGAAGCCATCTTGAAGACGAACAAAAGCTTTTTTCCAAGACTTTTTCGTTCCTCTCATACCCCTAAAAGTACGCTGCTTTGCGCGCACAATAGACGTCGTAACCGAACGCACTTTTACTTTAAACAAAAGTTCTACAGCGCTTTTTATCTCGGGTTTCGACGCGTCACCTCGAACTCTAAAAACATACTGACCACTTTCGTCGGCTAACCGAGTAGCCTTTTCGGAGACTTTCGGCTCCAGTAGTATCTGCGTCAAACGTTCTTCGTTCATTTAAGTTGCTCCTCTACTTCAGCTAATGCAGACTGAGTCAACACTACTTTTTGATAAGAGAGCAAAAGGACAGGATCGATCGCACCCCATTCGGTTACAAAGACTTTGGGAATGTTCCTACTCGCAAGTAGCGTATTTTCATCAACTTCCTTACCTATTATTAGGCAATCATCCACTCCTATTTCAACTAATTTTTGTTTAAACTCTTTTGTTTTGGGGGTCGCTGTAACAAAATCTTCCACTAACAAAAGGCGTCCTGAACGCAGTAACTCTGAGAAAATTGTCCGGATAGCACCTCGGTACATTTTTTTATTAACTTTTTGCGCGTAGGACCGTGGTTTGGCCGCAAATGTCCTACCTCCTCCTCTCCAAATAGGTCCACGTGAAGTGCCTGCTCTTGCTCTACCCGTCCCTTTCTGCCGCCAGGGTTTGGCACCTCCTCCTCTTACCTCTGATCTATTTTTCTGAGATTTCGAACCAGCCCTTGCACCCGCTAAAAATGCGGTGACGACCTGATGGATAAGCGGCTCATTATAATCACATCCAAAAACCACGTCGGAGAGCTCCACAGATTTATCGCCAGTCCCCGCAATCTCGATTGTTGTCGCCATTATGAACTCCCTTCTGCCTTAGCCTTAGCCTTAACGGATTGACGTAATAAAAGAGAAGCTCCCTTCGAACCTGGCGTTGAACCCTTGAGCAGGAGAAGACTATTATCGTTGTCTATTTTGACTACTTCCAAACCCTGTACCGTCCTCTTCTTATTCCCCATCTGACCTGCCATCTTCTTACCCTTAAATACTCGACCAGGTGTTTGGCATTGACCTATGGAACCAGCGACCCTGTGGGATAAGGAGTTACCATGAGTAGCGTCCTGCATCTTAAAATTGTGGCGTTTCACGGTACCCGCGAAGCCTTTTCCTATTGACACTCCTGTAGCGTCGAGAAGTTGCCCTTCTGAAAATATATTCAAATCGATCTTTTTTCCTGCCTCTAAGCCATCAAATTCTGATTCTTCTAGCCTGAACTCCTTAAAACCCCTACCTGCCTCTAATCCTGCTTTCTTATACTCTCCTTGCCTAGCTTGACTTAGCCTACTTGGCAACTGACTACCCCAAGCAACTTGAACTGCATCGTAACCATCGCTATCCTTCCGTTTGATTCGAGAAATAAAGTTCGGAATGATTTCGATTACTGTAACTGGGATAGAATCCCCATTTTCAGAAAAGACCCGACTCATTCCTCGTTTGACGCCTACCAGACCTAAAGACATAACTAATACCTTTCTAATACCCTACTAATTTAGTTTTATTTGAACATCCACTCCAGCTGCCAAATCCAGCTTCATTAGAGCGTCAACAGTTTTATCGGTTGGATTTACAATATCAAGCAACCGTTTATGGGTTCTAATTTCGTATTGATCCCGAGCATCTTTATTAACATGCGGAGAAATCAATACTGTAAACCTCTCTTTTTTAGTAGGCAAAGGAATAGGGCCTTTTATCTGGGCTCCCGTGCGTCTAGCTGTTTCAACTATCTCTTTAGTTGATTGATCAATAAGCGTATGGTCAAAAGCCTTCAGCCTAATTCTTATCGTATTCTCACTCATTACATTACTTTCTCTCTATAAATCCCTAACACTAAATACTAACAAGATTATTCAAAAATTTTCGCCACTACACCCGCACCCACAGTCCGGCCACCTTCTCTAATCGCAAATCGAACCCCTTCTTCCATCGCGATTGGAGCAATTAACTTCACCGTCATTTGAATATTATCACCCGGCATAACCATTTCCACACCTTCGGGTAACTCAACCGCTCCTGTCACGTCTGTAGTCCGAAAATAAAATTGGGGCCTATAGTTGGAGAAAAAAGGAGTATGTCGGCCACCTTCCTCCTTCGACAAAATATAGACCTCTGCCTCAAAATGAGTGTGTGGATTAACCGTCCCGGGCTTACACAAAACCTGCCCTCTTTCCACTTCCTCCCTTTTTGTTCCTCTCAAAAGCACACCAACATTATCCCCAGCTTGACCTTCATCCAAAAGCTTCCGAAACATTTCTACGCCCGTGCATGTCGTTTTTTGAGTTTCACGTATCCCTACGATCTCTATTTCTTCGCCCACAATCACCTTTCCACGCTCGACACGACCAGTTACAACAGTACCGCGACCAGAAATGGAAAACACATCTTCTATAGGCATCAGAAATGGTTGATCAACTGGGCGATCAGGTATTGGTATAAATTCATCCATAGCAGCGACTAATTTCTCAATAGACTGAGTTCCAATCTCGCTCTCATCCCCTTCTACAGCTTTCAAAGCACTACCAACTATAACCGGAGTATCGTCCCCAGGAAATTGATATAAATCAAGCAACTCCCGAACCTCCATCTCAACCAGTTCCATGAGCTCCGCATCATCAACCATATCGGCTTTATTCAAATAGACGACTATTTTGGGCACACCAACCTGACGAGCGAGAAGTATATGCTCTCTAGTTTGAGGCATCGGGCCATCAGCAGCACTACATACCAAGATCGCGCCGTCCATTTGAGCGGCACCAGTAATCATATTTTTTACATAATCCGCGTGCCCAGGACAATCTACATGCGCATAATGTCGTTTATCACTTTCATACTCGACATGAGCAGTTGCAATCGTTATACCTCTCTCTCTTTCTTCCGGCGCATTATCAATTTGATCATAAGCCTTAGTTTCACCACCGTATGATTTTGCAGACACTATCGTTAGTGCCGCCGTCAAAGTCGTCTTACCATGGTCAACGTGACCTATAGTACCAACGTTCACATGTGGCTTTGACCGTTCAAATTTTTCCTTCGACATGACCCAATACTCCTAACTACCGTATTAATTACACCAAAAAAATAAAATCAAAATCTTTTGTTTAACGACTCAGCAACATTTGTCGGAGCCTTTTCATAACTAGAAAATTCCATGGAATAAGTTGCCCTACCCTGAGTAGCTGAGCGCAGCATAGTTGCATAACCGAACATTTCAGCAAGAGGGACACTCGCACTAACTATAACGCCATGAGGGGCTTCATTTGTTCCACGCAAAATACCGCGCCTTTTATTTAAGTCACCGTTTACTGCCCCAAGATATTCATCTGGGGTTACAATCTCGACCGCCATTATCGGCTCCAGAATAACCGGTTTAGCTAAAGCTGTACCATCTCTAAAAGCCATAGAGGCGGCAACCTTAAAAGCAACCTCACTCGAATCAACATCGTGGTAAGAACCATCCTTGAGGATTATAGTAATGTCTGTAACTTGGTACCCTCCAAGCACCCCATTACCAATTGACTCCTCAAGACCTTTTTTAACTGCGGGAATAAAGTCTTTAGGGATAACTCCTCCAGCGATTTTATTTTCAAAAGAAAACCCTTCACCCCGTTTCCCGGGAACAATATCCAACACCACATGTCCATATTGGCCTTTACCACCAGTTTGACGTATGAACTTAGCGTCAACATTTTCCACAGTCTCTGTTACGGTCTCACGATAAGCTACTTGAGGCTTGCCCACATTTGCTTCTACATCAAACTCCCTGCGCAGGCGATCTACAATTATCTCTAAATGCAATTCGCCCATTCCTGAAATTATAGTTTGCGCTGATTCTTCATCCGAGCTAACTATGAAAGACGGATCCTCGCTTGCCAACTTTCGGAGAGCAATACCCATTTTGTCTTGATCAGCAGTGGTTTTGGGCTCAACTGCTACAGAAATAACTGGCTCTGGAAAAGTGATCGCCTCTAAAGTAATTTGATTAGAAGGATCGCAAAGCGTATCCCCAGTCGTGACATCCTTAAGACCCACAGCCGCAGCTATATCACCCGCTCGAACTTCTTTAATTTCCTCCCGGCTATTAGCATGCATTTGCAATATACGACCAAATCTCTCCTTGCAGTCCTTCCCTGCATTGTAGACGCTGTCGCCCGATCTCACGACACCAGAGTAAACTCTGAAAAAAGCTATATTTCCCACAAACGGATCTACCGCTATCTTAAAAGCCAACGCTGCGAAAGGTTCTCCATCATCCGATCTTCTTACTTTTTGAGAGGTTTCTTTTGTTCCGACCGCTTCCCGTACATCCTCCACATCAACAGGAGCAGGTAAAAAATCAATTACTCCATCTAAAATTGCTTGTACACCCTTGTTCTTAAAGGCTGAACCACAAAAGACAGGTACAAGCTGATTTGCTAATGTTCTCCGCCTGATCCCTTCTTTAATCTCGGACAGAGACAAATCAACACCTTCCAGATATTTATCAGTCAACTCTTCGGTAGCTTCGGCGGCGTTCTCTATCAATCTCTCCCTCATCTCCGCACATTGACTGAGCATTTCTTCAGGAATCTCGCGTTCCTCAAACTGCGCGCCTAAGGTTTTTTCATCCCAGTAAATTGCTTTCATCTTTAAAAGATCAACAATACCTTCAAAAGCCTGCTCCGAGCCGATTGGTAATTGCAATGGCAATGGGTTTGCCCCTAAGCGAGTCCCAATTTGATCAACAACTCGAAAAAAGTTAGCCCCGGAACGGTCCATTTTGTTGACAAACGCCAATCTTGGAACCTCATACTTATCTGCTTGACGCCATACCGTTTCCGACTGCGGCTCTACACCACCTACAGCACAAAAGACTGCAACTGCGCCATCGAGAACTCTTAGCGAACGCTCAACTTCAATTGTAAAATCCACGTGTCCAGGTGTATCTATTATATTTATTCGATGCAGTGGAAACTGCTTTTCCATTCCCTCCCAAAAACATGTAGTAGCAGCTGAGGTTATCGTGATACCCCTCTCCTGCTCCTGCTCCATCCAATCCATAGTGGCAGCACCGTCGTGAACCTCCCCCATTTTGTGGGAAATTCCTGTGTAATAAAGAATTCTCTCTGTAGTCGTTGTTTTTCCAGCGTCTATGTGGGCCATAACCCCAATATTTCGATAGTGCTCGATAGGCGTATTTCTTGACATGCTAGCTTATCCAAATCTTCTTACTTACCAACGGTAGTGAGAAAACGCTCTATTGGCCTCAGCCATTTTATGGGTATCTTCGCGTTTTTTGACGGCCGACCCACGATTTTCAAAGGCTTCTAATAGCTCGCTAGCCAGCCTTTGGCCCATAGACTTTTCATTCCGCTTTCGGGCAGAATCAACTAACCACCTCATGGCCAACGCCATTCGTCTAGAAGGATGCACCTCGACTGGCACTTGGTAGGTTGCACCTCCTACCCTCCTAGACTTAACTTCTACTCTTGGCTCGACATTTTCCAAAGCCTGCTTAAAAACATCAATAGCCGATTCGTGGCCCTTTGACTGCACTGTATCCAAAGCACCATAAACTATTTTTTCTGCCACCGCCTTTTTACCTTGGGACATCACCATATTGATAAATTTGGCCAAAACCTTATCACCGTACTTTGGATCTGGAAGGATTTCTCGTTTTGCAGCTACGTGACGTCTGGACATATTCTAAAGCTCACTTTAAGATTTTGGCTTCTTAGCGCCATATTTCGATCGGCCTTTTCGGCGATCTGCCACACCTGAAGTGTCCAAAGTGCCTCTTACCGTGTGATACCTGACACCCGGAAGGTCTTTTACTCGCCCTCCCCTGATGAGTATCACCGAGTGTTCCTGCAGATTGTGACCCTCTCCTCCGATGTAGGTAGTAACCTCCTGCCCATTAGTAAGCCGCACCCTAGCTACCTTCCGTAACGCAGAGTTTGGTTTCTTCGGAGTAGTAGTATAAACCCGCGTGCAAACTCCTCTTTTCTGAGGGCTTGCCTGGAGCGCGGGAACATTGCTTTTCTTTATCTGCTTTTTCCGCGGCTTCCGCACAAGTTGATTAATAGTCGCCATTTGTTACATCCAAAAATTTTATCTCATTTATTTACCCGCACAAAGTGCGAATCCGCGCGCTCCTGCACTGGACTAAGCCACCTATCTCTCGGAAGCGCGAGCCTAGAAAGAGGTGAAAAGCTTGTACAGAATTGGACCTAGTTTGGCCCCAAAAAACCCCACCAGAGCCGGCAAATTATATACTTTGACGATTCTTTGTCAATCACAATTACGCACTTTTAGTTGTAGGCTCAAGTGCTCCACCACTTTCGCCATCCATACTAGTCTCAGTTTTTATCTCTCCTTGACTCTCCGCCTCTCTCAATTCGGCGATCAATTCGGCATTTATGTCTTCCATAGTGGAAGCACTCGGCTCTCTTTTCCGATCAATATGATAAGCAAATCCAGTACCTGCTGGAATCAAACGCCCAACAATTACATTTTCTTTCAATCCCCTCAATTCATCTTTTTTCCCGGTTACAGAGGCTTCTGTAAGAACTCTAGTGGTTTCTTGGAAAGAGGCAGCAGAAATGAATGATTCAGTAGCTAATGAGGCCTTCGTTATACCTAGTAGAAGTTGTTGCCCTAGCGCAGTTATTCCACCTTGACTTTCTACTTTTTCATTTTCTTCCATTAACCGCTCTCGTTCTATTTGTTCGCCCGCAAGAAAGCTAGTTTCTCCGGCATCCACAACTTCAACCTTCCTTAGCATTTGCTTAACAATCACCTCTATGTGTTTTTCGTTTATTCGAACCCCTTGTAACCTATAAACCTCTTGTACTTCATTTACGATATAAGAGGTTAATTCATGAACGCCCTTTAACCTGAGAATATCATGCGCATCAGGCGGCCCATCACAAATCATTTCCCCTTTTTCTACAGTCTCACCCTCAAAAACAGTAACATGTCTCCACTTAGGTATAAGGGTTTCAGTTTCCTCTCCGTCCCTTCCAGTTATCACAAGACGCTGTTTGCCTTTAGTCTCTTTGCCATATGAAACTAACCCCGTCGCTTCGGCCAAAATAGCAGCATCTTTAGGTCTTCTAGCCTCAAATAAGTCCGCTACCCTAGGAAGACCTCCGGTAATATCTCTGGTCTTTAGGGACTCTTGAGGAACTCTAGCTAAAACATCTCCCATAGCAACTTCTTTATCCTCTTCCACGGTTACTACTGCATTAGGAGGTAAAAAGTAATTAACAGGAATATCAGAATTGACAGATTTCTTATCGCTTCCTTTTTCATCTACCAACCTAATTGAAGGCTTCATGTCCTTAGCTGTTGGTCCTCTTTGTTTCAGATCGCTCACCACCACGCTGGATAAACCAGTAATATCATCAGTCTGTCTGGTGATTGTCACATTATCGACAAGATCTTGAAAAACTACCTTACCTTCTACCTCACAAATAATTGGATGGGTGTGTGGATCCCATGAAGCCACAGACTGGCCTGCCTTTACCTGAGCGCCGTCACCAACAACAATCACCGCACCGTAGGGAACTTTGTGTCTTTCGCGACTACGTCCACTTTCGTCATTGACAAGTAACTCTCCAGATCTTGATACTGAAACAAAACTTCCATCACCCTTTGCAACGGTCTTCACGTTAACATGTTTAATCGTTCCATCAGATTTCACTTCTATGCTATTGACCGCAGCGGCACGGGATGCTGCTCCTCCAATATGAAAAGTTCTCATTGTCAACTGCGTGCCTGGCTCACCTATCGACTGCGCAGCAATCACGCCGACAGCTTCGCCCTTATTAGCAAGCTGGCCTCGCCCGAGATCCCTGCCATAGCAGGTTGCACAAACACCGTATCGAGTGGCACAAGTTATAGCAGAACGAACTATGACCTCATCTGCTCCGTTTTCATCCAAGAAAAGCACCTCTCTCTCTTCAATCAGTGTTCCAGCCTTCAAAAGAACTGTCTCTTCGCCAGGTTTCTTAACATCTTGTGCAGCTACCCTACCTAATATTCGATCACCCAACGCCTCAATAACATCACCACCTTCTATAATGGGGGTCATCAACATACCCTCTTCAGTCCCACAATCAATTTCCGTGATCACCAGATCCTGAGCGACATCAACTAATCGACGTGTAAGGTATCCGGAATTAGCAGTTTTTAAAGCTGTATCAGCCAATCCCTTGCGAGCGCCGTGTGTAGATATAAAGTACTGTAGAACGTCCAAACCCTCTCTGAAGTTCGCTGTGATAGGAGTCTCAATAATAGAGCCATCTGGCTTCGCCATGAGTCCTCTCATCCCAGCAAGTTGTCTGATTTGCGCAGCAGACCCACGAGCGCCCGAATCTGCCATCATGAAGATAGAATTAAATGAGTCCTGCTTTACTTCGTCTCCAGACTTATTTTTAACTACTTCATTACCCAATTTATCCATCATGGCTTTGGCCACTTGATCATTTGTATGGGACCAAATATCCACCGTCTTGTTATATCTTTCGCCGGTTGTAACCAAGCCAGAAGCGTACTGTTCCGCTATTTCATTCACTTGCGCTTCAGCCTCATTAATAATTGCTCCCTTTTCGTCAGGAACAACCATATCCTCAACTCCGATTGATACACCCGCCTTGGTAGCGTGCTGAAAGCCCATATACATTAGCTTGTCCGCGAATATCACTGACTCCTTCAGCCCTATGATCCGGTAACAGCTATCAAACATTCGGGAGATCGCCTTTTTATTAAGCGTTTTATTCATCAAAGAGAAGGGCAATCCTTTAGGGAGCAAACCAGAAAGTATCGCTCTTCCAACCGTTGTCTCTACCAACCTAGTGCCCTGAACAATGTCTCCGTTGTCATCATATTCACTTAATTCCATGCGAACTTTACACCCTGCGTGAAGCCTGGCAGCACCAGTCTCGTATGCTCTATGGGCCTCATCGATACTTGAGAAAATCATTCCCGTGCCTTCTGCATCTGCAGACTCGCGGGTAAGATAATATAGACCCAAAACTACATCTTGCGTTGGTACTATAATCGGGTCACCATTTGCTGGAGATAGAATATTGTTAGTAGACATCATCAATGTTCTGGCTTCTAACTGAGCCTCCACAGACAAGGGCACGTGTACCGCCATTTGATCGCCATCGAAATCAGCATTAAAGGCTGTACAAACAAGAGGATGCAACTGTATAGCCTTTCCTTCTATAAGAACTGGTTCGAATGCTTGTATTCCCAACCGATGGAGAGTGGGAGCCCTATTAAGCATAACAGGGTGTTCTCTTATGACCTCTTCGAGAATATCCCAGACCTCTGAGCCTTCTTTTTCGACTAATTTCTTTGCAGCTTTGATAGTTGTGGCCAGACCTCTCTTCTCTAGCTTACTAAAAATGAAAGGTTTGAAGAGCTCTAAAGCCATTTTTTTAGGCAACCCGCATTGATGAAGCTTCAAAGTAGGCCCTACAACAATTACTGAACGACCAGAGTAGTCGACCCTTTTACCAAGTAGGTTTTGACGAAATCTCCCTTGCTTACCCTTAATCATGTCCGCTAACGACTTTAGAGGCAACTTATTCGAACCCGTAATAGCTCTACCGCGCCGACCATTATCTAACAAAGCATCTACAGACTCCTGAAGCATCCTTTTTTCGTTGCGCACAATAATATCAGGAGCATTTAACTCGAGTAGTCGTTTTAGTCGATTATTACGGTTGATTACCCTCCGATAAAGATCGTTTAAATCCGATGTCGCGAATCTACCACCATCTAAGGGAACCAAAGGACGTAATTCTGGCGGTAAAACCGGGAGCACTCTTAACACCATCCACTCAGGATTATTCCCCGATTTAATAAAAGCCTCAATTAGCTTCAACCTTTTGGTCAATTTTTTTATTTTGGTCTCAGAATTAGTCTTCGGCAGCTCATCCCTAATATTAGCAACCTCCTCTGCCAAACTAACCGACTTTAATAAATCAAAAATGGCCTCAGCTCCCATTTTTGCTTGAAATTCATCTCCGTATGTCTCTATTGCTTCTAAATAAGACTCTTCCGAAAGCAACTGACCTTTTTCGAGATCTGTCATCCCAGGCTCAACTACTGCATAAGCCTCGAAATACAAAACTCTTTCTATTTCCCTCAAAGTCATATCCAGCAGGAGCCCCATCCGCGAAGGTAACGATTTTAAAAACCATATATGAGCTACCGGGCTAGCCAGTTCTATGTGACCCATCCTTTCTCGTCGTACTTTGGTTAAGGTAACCTCGACACCACATTTCTCGCAAACCACACCGCGATGTTTTAGCCTTTTATACTTGCCGCACAAGCATTCATAATCCTTGGTGGGACCAAAAATTTTTGCGCAGAAGAGACCGTCCCTCTCGGGTTTAAAAGTTCGATAGTTGATCGTTTCAGGTTTTTTTACTTCGCCGAAAGACCAAGAACGAATCTTTTCGGGCGAAGCTAACCCGATACGTATAGTATCAAATTCTTCGGATTGTCCCTGGTTTTTAATTAGGTCGAGTAAGTCTTTCACAATAAAATACTCCTTATAAAGCTTCGCTTGGCTATCCCGGAACTAGTCCTGGTCTAGCTCAATATCAATAGATAGAGATCTCATTTCCTTTAACAACACGTTAAATGATTCTGGCATCCCAGCGTCAATTTTAGGTTCTCCATCAACAATATTTTTGTACATTTTTGTCCTTCCGCTAACGTCATCTGACTTAACAGTTAACATTTCCCTAAGAGTATAGGAGGCCCCGTATGCTTCTAGAGCCCAGACCTCCATTTCCCCAAAACGCTGGCCGCCAAATTGGGCTTTACCCCCCAGTGGTTGCTGCGTAACCAAACTGTAAGGCCCAGTAGATCTTGCATGCATCTTATCGTCCACTAAGTGATTCAACTTCAGCATGTACATGTATCCTACAGTAACCTCTCGCTCAAGCTTGCTACCCGTCCTCCCATCTCTCAAGGTCATCTGACCGTGCTCTGGCTTATCCGCTAATTTAAGCATTGCTCGAATTTGTTCCTCATGAGCACCATCAAAAACAGGAGTAGCCATGGGCACACCATCTTTTAAATTTTCACAAAGAAGAAGAATTTCAGAATCTGATAAGGAATCCAGATCCTCCTTTTGTCCATCCATGTCGTAGATATCTCTCAAAAAACCCCTGAGCTGATCGCAAGTTTCACTCGTGTTTTTTCTTGCCATAGCGCCGATCCGCTCTCCCAACCCTTTTGCGGCAAAACCTAAATGAGTCTCTAGCACTTGTCCTACATTCATCCGGGAGGGCACACCTAGAGGATTTAACACAATATCTACAGGAGTACCATCCTCCATATAAGGCATGTCCTCCACAGGAACAATCATCGAAACGACCCCTTTGTTACCATGCCGCCCCGCCATTTTGTCTCCCGGCTGCATTCTTCTTTTGACAGCCAGATAGACTTTAGTCATTTTCAGAACGCCTGGAGCCAAATCATCTCCGGCCGTAATCTTTGCTCGTTTCTCTCCAAGCTCTTCCCTAAAGTCTTTTTGATACTGCTCAAGTTGCTCTGACAGTTTCTCCAATCTGGCATTTTCCTCTTCATCTTTTAGTTCAAAATCGAACCATCTTTTTTTATCAACCGAGTTCAATACGTCTTTGGTTAACTTTGAGGAACTACTCGCTGGGGATGGCCCTTTTGAAATTGCTTTACCTACCAGTAACTTTGCAACTCGCTGAAAAATATCTGCCTCTAGGATTTTCAGTCTGTCAGTAAGGTCCTTTCTGGCATTTGCGATATCACTTTCCTCAATCTCCATTGCACGCTGGTCTTTTTCGATACCATCCCTGGTAAACACTTGCACGTCAATCACCGTGCCACTCATGCCAGATGGAACTCGAAGTGACGTGTCTTTCACATCGGAAGCTTTTTCACCGAATATAGCTCTCAAAAGCTTTTCCTCAGGCGTCAATTGGGTCTCACCTTTGGGGGTCACCTTCCCGACAAGTATATCTCCCGGACTCACTTCAGCTCCAATATATACTATTCCTGCTTCATCAAGCTTAGAAAGTGCACTCTCACTAACATTAGGAATATCCCCGGTTATCTCCTCTGAACCAAGTTTCGTGTCCCTGGCAACACAAGTAAGCTCCTCAATATGGATTGAAGTAAACCTATCTTCGGCAACCACTCGCTCGGAAATAAGAATGGAATCTTCAAAGTTATAACCATTCCAAGGCATGAATGCCACCAACATATTTTGCCCCAGAGCGAGTTCCCCAAGATCTGTAGATGGGCCATCAGCTAACACATCCCCACCCATGACTTTATCCCCAGTCCTGACTAACGGACGTTGATTAATACAAGTGTTCTGATTGGATCTCGTATATTTTGTCAAATTATAAATGTCCACTCCTGCTTCACCCAACCTTGTCTCTTCATCATTTACTCGAACAACGATACGACTGGCGTCAACCGAATATATTTCTCCTCCGCGACGGGCCACAACAGTAACCCCAGAGTCCCTAGCAACAGTTCGCTCTATCCCAGTGCCAACTAGGGGTTTTTCCGCTTTCAACGTTGGCACGGCTTGGCGCTGCATATTCGATCCCATTAACGCTCTATTAGCATCATCATGCTCAAGAAAAGGAATTAGAGCCGCGGCAACTGAAACTATTTGCCTGGGCGATACGTCCATGTATTCAACATTCTCCGATGGGGCAAGAACAAATTCATTTTGATGCCTAGCTGAGACTAAATTATCCTCTAATACGCCCCCCTCAGAACGGGGAGCATTAGCCTGCGCAATCACATATTGACCCTCTTCAATCGCAGAAAGATATTCAATCTCGTCAGTTACGACACCTCCTTCTACTTTCCGATAAGGGGTCTCCAGAAACCCATATTCGTTTGTTCGAGCATATACAGCCAAGGAGTTAATCAATCCGATATTTGGTCCTTCGGGAGTTTCTATCGGACAAACGCGACCATAATGAGTAGGGTGCACGTCTCTTACCTCAAACCCTGCCCGCTCTCTTGTCAAACCTCCTGGGCCTAAAGCAGACACCCTTCTTTTGTGGGTTATCTCAGAGAGCGGATTATTTTGGTCCATAAATTGTGACAGTTGGCTAGAACCGAAGAATTCCTTTATAACTGCAGATACTGGCTTCGCGTTAATAAGTTCTTGGGGCATGTATCCCTCAGATTCTGACAAGCTCAATCGCTCTTTTACTGCCCGTTCCACTCGCACCAACCCAACCCTAAATTGGTTTTCAGCCATTTCCCCTACACTTCGGACACGCCTGTTTCCAAGGTGATCGATATCATCAACGACTCCCTTTCCGTTTCTTATGTCGATTAAGCACTTTAAGGTGTCAATAATATCTTTCTTATCCAGAGTGCTAGAGCCTACCACCTCTGAGCGCCCCATGCGCCGATTAAACTTCATACGGCCCACTGGCGATAATTCGTATCGATCTTCACTGAAAAATAGATTATTAAAAAGGTTTTCCGCAGCTTCCTTTGTAGGGGGCTCTCCAGGCCGCATCATTCGGTATATTTCAACCTGAGCATCTAGCATTGTTGCGGTTGAATCAGCTTTCAAAGTTTCTGAAATATACGCGCCTTGATCGAGATCATTAGCATAGATCGTCTCGACTTCTTCGATCCCATGCTCATTAAATTGAAGCAACAGTTCCTCGGTGACCTCCGTATTCGCTGGGATTAAAATTTCACCTGTCTGGTCATTAGCTATGTCTGCCGCTACAGTTTTACCCAATAGGAAACTTTTTGGGACCGTAATTTCAGAAATCCCTTCTTTTTCAATTTCTTTGGTATGCCTAGCGGTTACTCTTCTACCTGCCTCAACAATTATCTTGCCTTTTCGACCAACCAAATCAAAATCCAGAGTTTCTCCTCTAAGCCGTTCAGGAACCAATCCAAATCTCACCTGATCGGATTGGATTGTAAATTTATCCCTCTCAAAAAATGTCTCAAGTATCTCCTGATTAGTCATACCCAATGCCCTAAGCAACACGGTAGAGGGCAATTTCCGACGGCGGTCTATTCGAACAAACAGATGATCCTTCGGATCAAATTCAAAATCTAACCAAGAACCCCTGTAGGGTATTACTCTGGCCGAGAACAATAGTTTCCCAGAAGAGTGAGTCTTTCCCTTGTCATGGTCAAAGAACACCCCTGGAGACCGATGCAGTTGGGACACAATCACCCGCTCAGTACCATTTATCACGAAAGTGCCGGTGTTAGTCATGAGCGGTAATTCACCCATATACACCTCTTGCTCTCTAACATCCTTAACTTGTTTTTCCGCACCCGACTCCTTATCGTAGATAACAAGTCGCACCGTAACTCTCAGGGAGGAGGCGTAGGTGGAGCCTCTTACTTGACACTCTTTTACGTCGAAGGTAGGGGTGCTCAATCTGTAACTTACATATTCTAAGACTGCGTTGCCCGAGTAGCTCTCAATCGGGAACACCGATTTAAAGGCTGCATGTAATCCTCTATCGGCCCTATCTTCAGGCTTAGTATGCTCCTGCAAAAACCTTTCATAAGATTGTATTTGAGTCTGCAAAAGATAAGGTATCTCCCTTATCGGAGAGGTTTTACTGAAATCTTTTCGGATTCTTTTTTTCTCGGTGTAAGAATAGCCCATGAAAATTTTTTTCCTATTCGTTTTGATAGAACTTAACTTTATTGCATTGGTCCAATTTACGCATAATTCCACTCACGAAATATGAACTAAGGAGGTCTTGGCCGCCCTAGATGAGACCTCAGCAACGAAGGTGGCAACTGGCTTTTAAGAAGACTACTTATTTCAATTCCGCAGTAGCGCCAGCTTCTTCAAGTTGTTTTTTAAATTCCTCAGCGTCACCCTTCGATGCAGCTTCTTTTACCGTCGATGGGGCGCCTTCAACCATTTCTTTGGCCTCTTTTAGGCCTAGACCAGTAATGGCTCTCACCGCTTTTATCACCGATACCTTGTTGTCTCCAAAACTAGACATGATAACGTCAAACTCGTCCTTCTCCTCTTGTCCGGCATCAGCACCCTCAGCACCACCCGCCGCTACGGGAGCAGCTACTGCAGCTGCCGCGGAAACGCCCCATTTTTCTTCGAGCTCTGAAACTAATTCAGTCACCTCAAGAATAGACATTCCACTAAGTGTTTCTATCAAGTCTTCCTTCGAAACCGCCATTTTTTTTCTCCTAATTTTTAACTCGTAAATCTGTTATTTGATTATCCTTCAGAAAAAACTATTCTGATTTTTGACTCTTTGCCACCAAAACTCTGACCAACACACTAGATGGTTCCTTCAACAACCTTAATAG
>MDTG01064792.1_pt1 | contig 25450 bp, 22 predicted proteins | sample 811421 | NCBI WGS metagenome assembly MDTG01 (sample SAMN05326645, study PRJNA326480) | marine metagenome | isolation source: seawater | place: Pacific Ocean: South East | collected 2011 | reverse complement strand
ATTTTCGATTTAATCGACCAAGAACCGAATATTCGCAATTCAAAAACATCCAAAAACCTTGGGCATGTGACAGGGATTATAAAACTGAAAAATGTTGGATTCCAATACAAAAAAGGACAAGATGCACTATTGGACATTAACATTGAAGTTCTGCCTGGGGAAACAGTCGCTTTAGTTGGCCCCTCCGGCGCTGGAAAATCAACTATTCTTAATTTAATTCCCAGATTTTATGATTGCACAAGGGGTAAGATTTCGATTGATGGATATGACATTCGCGATCTGACATTAGAGAGCCTCAGATCAAACATTGCACTAGTTACCCAAGATATTACTTTGTTCGACGATACTGTGCGTGCAAACATATTATATGGACGCGCAGGAGCAACCGAAAAAGATATAATTTCTGCTGCCAAGGGCGCTGATGCACATAACTTTATTACCAACCTTGAAAAATCCTACGAAACGCATGTTGGTGGCAGGGGACTCAGGTTATCAGGAGGTCAGCAGCAGCGTATTGCAATAGCACGTGCTATGTTAAAAAACGCACCAATCTTGTTATTGGATGAAGCAACATCCGCGCTGGACAGTGAAACAGAACGGCAAGTGCAAAGGGCAATAAACAAATTGACAAGAAACCGGACAACCATTGTTATAGCGCATCGTCTCTCTACAGTTACAAATGCTGATAGAATTTATGTTATGGATAATGGTCGCATTGTTGAAACAGGCACGCACTTAGAACTTTTAAAATGTAGCGGGCCATACGCGAAGTTGTATGCCGTTCAATTTGCTGACCAAAAAAATCAAGAACAATCTAATTCCACTCCAATCAACGGCTGATTGATGAAGATTGGAAAACAAGTTTTGCGAACATTACTAGTAAGGAGGATGATCTGCTGGACACTCTCTACGTATATAAAGTTTCTAAAATGCACTGGAAAATGGTCCGTAGAGCGAGGTGACATACCCACAAATTTATTGTGCAATAAACAACCTTTTATTGTCGCATTTTGGCATGGGCGCTTATTTATGTCTGCTACTGCATGGCATTTTGAACGTCCATTTAATATGGTTATTTCCGAGCACCCTGATGGACAACTAATTTCTGGCACCGTAAAACATCTTGGTATTTCGACAATTTCTGGTTCCACAACTCGCGGAGGTAGCAAAGTCCTGCGACAACTGCTTCGGTCACTAAAAAAAGGAGAGTGCACAGGTATTACTCCAGATGGGCCAAGAGGCCCTCGAATGCGTGCAAAAAAAGGCGTCGTTGAAGCTGCAAAAATTTCTGGAGTACCTATTGTACCTCTTACCTATTCTGCAACACCATCCTGGCTATTTTCTAGTTGGGACAGATTAATGATTCCGTTTCCATTCGCTACTGGTATTGTTAAATGGGGTGATCCAGTATACGTGCCTCCAGACTCGGATGCCACCGATATAAAAAATTTCACCAATACAATAGAGATAGGCCTGAACCAAATCACCATGGAACTCGACAATCGACTAGGAGTTAGAGGACCTAAACCGGCAGAATCGGAGAAGAAATAGGATGATTCTCTCAACTTACTACGTTGTAACAACTTTAGCGAAACCGCTGATAAACTCGCTACTTAAAATTCGTTGTGCTTTAGGTAAGGAAGATGCAATAAGGTTATCAGAGCGAAGGGGGGTGCCATCGAAAAACCGTGCGTCTGGTTTGTTAATCTGGATACACGCCGCCAGCGTTGGGGAAGCAATATCTGTACTTCCGTTAATTAATAAGTTGCACGATACCTGTTTAGAATGTAACTATTTAGTCACAACAGGCACAGTCAGCTCTGCTATTATTTTACAGGAACGTTTACCAGAGAGAGCCTTTCATCAATTTGTTCCGATAGATCAACCCGGGTGGGTAAATAATTTTCTAAATTATTGGAGACCTGACCTTGCTCTCTGGGTTGAGTCAGAAATATGGCCAAACCTATTGACAATGGGACACAATAGAAATTTGCCAATGATTTTAATTAATGCACGGATATCAATTGGCTCATATCGTGGCTGGAAACCTTTTCCAAAAACAATAAAATCTTTGCTCAATTGCTTTTGTCTTTGTATGGCACAAAGTCCCACTGATGCAGAAAAATTAATCGCATTGGGGGCTTCAAAAGTGGTGACGCCGGGAAACCTGAAATTTGCCGCGCCTCCTCTACCTGCTAGCAAAAGTAACATAAGGTTTCTATCACAATCAATTGGAACTCGTTATATATGGCTTGCAACTAGCACTCATCCAGGCGAGGAAGTAATCATTCTCAGGGTACATAGTATCGCAAAAAAAAGATTTCCAAACTTGTTAACTATAATTGCACCCAGGCATCCGTCGCAAGGACGAAAAATCGCATCTCTCGCCGAAACAGCAAATCTAAATCAAGCCAGAAGATCAAAAGGTGATTTAATTAAAGATGACAGTGATATATATATTGTAGATACCGTTGGTGAACTTGGGCTATTTTACAGGGTCGCTCCGGTTTCATTCATCGGCGGATCCTTGGTTCCGCACGGTGGCCAAAATATGCTTGAAGCTGCCAAACTTGACAGCGCTGTTATCTTTGGACCCCATACCTTTAATTTCGCATATATTACTGATCAATTACTTAAAACAGAATCAGCAAGGAAGGTTAGAAATGCAGAGGAATTAGCTAACGCACTAATTTTGCTCCTTGGGAATGATGATTTACGACTTGCCCAAACTGATAGAGCACGTCAAGTGGTAAGGACACAAGAAGATGTGCTCACACGGGTAGTAGATTTAATTTTGCCCTACATCCCAAAAACCACTGTGACTCCTAAAAATGTTTCCTCCTAAATTCTGGGATCAAAGAGGTCCTTTGTCATCTTTTCTTGTTCCGGTTAGTTGGGTTTATAACAGCATAAGGGTCATATCCAAGCCTCTGCATCATCCTATTACAGCGCCTGTCCCAGTTCTTTGCGTTGGCAATTTAAATATAGGTGGGTCTGGAAAGACACCGGTTGCAATTTCTATAGGCCAAAAATTAAAACGCGCTGGTTATATTCCACATTTTTTAACCAGAGGCTATGGAGGTAATTTAAAAAAACCTACTCAAGTTGACCCCAGCCACCACACTGCAAGAGATGTTGGTGACGAACCACTTTTGCTCTCAAACATTGCACCAGTTTGGATTGGTGCAAATAGGGCTTCCAGTGCAGCATTAGCCTGTGCGGCCGGAGCAGATTTTTTAATTATGGATGATGGATTTCAAAACCTTTCTTTAAAACAAGACCTCTCTCTTCTTGTTATTGATGGAGAGACTGGTTTCGGTAACGGACGAGTTATACCTGCTGGACCACTGCGTGAGGACATAAATTCCGGAATTAAGAGAGCAGATGCAATAGTATTAATTGGGGATGATACTCAGTCAATCACACAAAACATTAATCTACCTATTTTAAAGGCAAGAATGCAACCAGCAAATATTGCCGGATTACAAGGGGAAAAATTTGTCGCTTTTGCAGGGATAGGTAGACCAAAAAAGTTTTTTGATACACTAAGAAAATTTTCGTGTGACCTTATATTAGAGCGTGAATTTCCTGATCATCACCACTTCACCCATTCCGAGCTTGAAGAATTGTTAACTATATCAGAACAATGCAAAGCATCTCTTATTACTACCGAAAAGGATTTCGTTCGTATACCAGGTCACTTCCGATCTTCCATAAATGTACTGAAAATAGAAATCGAATGGATTGACCCAAACTTCGATAAAATATTTTTAAAGAATTTTTTAAAAATATGGCAAAAATAAAAATCAAAACTAAATCCGTCATTCGCTACATCCGCTATTCTCTAGAAGCGCTGGGAGCACTGCTTCTTTTCTCAGTTTTTTGTACTTTACCTATCAAAAGTGCATCAGGTCTGGGATGTTGGATCGCTCAAAAAGTAGGTCCGAGGCTGAAGATAAACAAAAGGGCTAAAAAGAATTTACTAATTGCTATGCCCTATTTGACTGAGGATGAAACTAAAAAAGTAATTTTTGAGATGTGGGGTAATCTTGGCCGGGTTGTTGGAGAGATGCCACATATCAGGAAAATTGCTCGATGGGCAAAAACTGGTGAAATAGAAATCATTAATAGAGAATATCTAGACCAGTATTGTAAGAAGGGCGAGCCAGTTATTTACTTTTCCGGTCACTTTGCAAACTGGGAACTTTTTGCACTAATTTCACGCGAAGTCGGCGTGCCTTATGCGCAAGTATACAGAGCTGCTAATAACCCAATGGTTGATTTTTTGTTACGCCGGCTCCGAAGACTCGAAGATCATGACATTATTCCAAAAGGTCCGGTTGGGGCAAAAAAATTAATTAGTTTTGTACGTGACGGACGCAGACTAGGTATGTTAGTTGATCAAAAGATGAATGATGGGATTGAAGTTCCGTTTTTTGGGGTGGGTGCAATGACTGCACCGGCGCTTGCTCAAATAGCAATAAAATACAAATGTCCCGCAATTCCTATAAAACTTGAAAGAATAAGCGCCTGTAAGTTTCGCGTGACAGTTTTTTCTCCCATTTCAAAACCAATGACCGGCAACCACCGGAAAGATGTTGAGTTAATGATGACAGAGGTGAATAAACTTTTCGAGAAATGGATAATTGAAAGGCCAAGCCAATGGCTTTGGCTTCACCGACGCTGGCCTGAAAGTTAAATAAACATATTTATTTATTCATCCGACCTAACTACGAGGGACGGGTCTAGATTAACACCGTTCCATGTCAAACCCCAGTGTAAATGCGGTCCAGTGGCACGCCCCGTTTCTCCAACCTCTCCAATTATTGCTCCTTTTTTAACTTCCTGTCCCTCTCTGATTACTGTTTTCGACAAATGGATATATATCGTCGAAACACCGCAACCGTGATCAATGACTATAGTTTTTCCTGTATAAAACATACCGGGATGACTAAGTAAAATTTTTCCAGAGGCAGCAGCGCGAATTAACGTACCCTGTGGCGCAGCTATATCTATGCCAGAGTGTGGACGACTTGGTTTCCCGTTTAGAATACGCTGACTGCCGTAAACGCCGCTTACACGACCTTTAACTGGCCAGATAAAACCATTCAAAAAATCTCTTCGTTTTGAAGTTAGCCGACGAACGGTATTCAATATTTTGGCTTCATGCTTTATACGAGCCCAATAAGCTTGCGGTGGTGTGACCATATTTTTTGGAAGCCCATCGATTCGCTGAACAAGATATTTTCTCGGTTTTAATTGAAACGATCGGTGTTTTATTTTTCCATCAGCCGTTTTCACCACTAATATTTGTCTCTTTTTTGCATTTCTTCCAAATCCGAATACCAGCAAACCATCGGACGCAACAAAAATATTTTTACCGTTAAGGGTTGCGCTCGAATTGGGAGGAAGAAATGCGTGTATAAGTCCTCCAGGAGTCAGATCACCCTTAATTAAATCTGCAAATACCGGTTGTGAGAAAAAAATTATAACAAAAAAAAGAAAATTTACTGGCTTCACAATAGTGTTTCCTGTTTAGATTTTTGCGGTTCGTTGTTTTTTATCCGTTTTTTTCCAACATGTGATAGTTCCTTTTTTTCATCCCGAATTACGGCAGACTTTTGACCATCAGAAAATTCAATATGAACCAACTCTCCAGCTTTCAATTGTGCCGCGTGCTTAACCGGCTGAAATTCAAAATCTCTAATAAGAGAAAAACCACGTGCCAATGTGTTTTTATATGAATAACTCTCTAGTAACTTGTCATAACTGTGTATTCTTTCTCCAGCACTAGCTAGACAACGTATCAGAGCTGATTTTATACGAATGCCTGCCTCAAGACCATCTACCCGTTGTTGACAACTTTTAAGAATAAACCGCCCTGCCAAATCAAGATTTTTTGAATATCGACCTAGTTTGTCTCTAGTTGTTAAGAGCACCTCCTGAGGATTCCGAATCCGCAATCCGAGAGCTTTTGTTTTTTCGATCAAACGTGTTCTGAGAGTGGTAACTGCGATCGCCAAGCGCTCACTCTCACCATCCAATCTTTGTACTGCCTCTGCTATTAACATGTCCGGCCGAGGCAACCCTCGCCCTAACCCATCTAGTTTAGAATATTTTTCAGTTTGATATCTTTCCATACAAACAATCAAGCGACGCGAATTATCTAATGTTTGCATTGAAAGTTCGGAGCGTACTGGTACTGCCATCTCCGCCGCAGCGGTGGGTGTAGGTGCGCGTAAGTCCGCAACGTAATCTATCAAAGTGGTATCCGTTTCATGACCCACAGCAGAAATAATCGGAATTTTAGACTCCGCTGCAGCTCTCACCACAACTTCTTCGTTGAAACACCATAAATCTTCAAGAGATCCACCACCACGAGCTATAATAAGTGTAGCAGGACGCGGAATGCTTCCTCCTTCAGGCAATTTATTAAATCCTATTATTGCTTCGGCAATTCTTTCTGCAGCCGTTTTACCTTGAACAGGAACTGGCCAAATGAATACAGGTCTCGGGAAGCGATCAGATATTCGATGCAATATATCTTTAATTACAGCACCAGAAGGAGAAGTTATAACACCGATAACATCCGGCAAAAATGGTATCTCCTTCTTCAGCTTACTATCGAATATTCCCTCGGCAGACAATTTTTTTCGTCGATCATCTAATAATTTTAAAAGAGCTCCTTCACCTGCAAGTTCTATAGATTCAACAACAAATTGATATTTGGAACTTCGGGCATAAGACGACACTCGACCAAAACAAATGACCTCCATACCCTCTTCAACATGAATTGATAATTTTCCCAATGATGACCGCCAACACACGGCGTCAATTACCGCTTCTTCGTCTTTGAGGGTGAAATAGAGGTGACCAGAGCTATGGTAGTTGGGACGGGAAATTTCCCCTTTTATCCTTATTTGTCCAAACTCAGTTTCCAGTGATTTTTTGATAGCACGTGCCAGCTCACTCACCGAATATTCATGTGTATTATGCACGGATTTCGTCTGCATCTTCAAATTTTTTCAGTGCCTATCATAACGACTCATATTATATGATAAAAATTTTACTATGAATATATCGAAACAAGTTTAAAAACTGAAATAAGGTTAGATCATGCGAGTATTGGTTGTTGGCAGTGGTGGTCGAGAACATGCATTGTGTTGGGCAATCTGCGGATCACCATTAGTCACAAAGGTATTATGTGCCCCCGGAAATTCGGGGATATCCGCAATCGCTGAATGCGTAAAAATTGATCCCGAAGATATAAATGGATTGATTTCTTTCATTAAGGAATATCAGATCAATTTTGTAGTCATTGGTCCAGAGGCACCGCTGGTTTCTGGTTTGGGCGATAAATTGCAAAGTTCTGGTATAAAATACTTTGGGCCGTGTGCAGCCGCAGCGCAGTTAGAAGGCTCGAAAGCATTTATGAAAGATTTTTGCAGTCGTCACAGTATTCCGACTGCTTCCTATAAGCGGTTCACCAATCTGAAAGATGCTAAATCATTTTTGCGAGAGAAGGGAGCACCGATAGTGGTTAAGGCTGACGGTCTGGCAGCAGGCAAAGGTGTTATCGTTGCCAAAACTGTTGAAGAAGCTGAACAGGCAATGACAAGTATGTTGGAGGATAATTTATTCGGGAAAGCCGGCTCCGAAATCATACTTGAGGAACTTCTTGAAGGTGAAGAAGTAAGTTTTTTTGTACTTTGTGACGGTAACACCGCACTTCCATTGCAATCTGCCCAAGATCATAAGCGCGTTGGTGAAGGAGATACCGGCCCCAATACCGGTGGCATGGGAGCCTATTCCCCTGCTCCAATAGTTACCAATAAAATTACACATATGGTTATGGAAAAAATTATACTTCCCACCATAGAAGGAATGAAAGCTGAGGGCACACCGTATAAAGGCATACTTTATGCCGGTTTAATGATTGTTAACGGTGAACCAATGCTTTTAGAATATAATGTCAGATTTGGAGATCCTGAGTGTCAGGTTCTCATGATGCGGCTCAAATCTGACATTTTACCAGCTTTGATAGCTGCACATGACGGAGTTTTGAATGATTTTGACTTACGTTGGTATGATGAGGCGGCATTAATTGTAGTAATGGCAACAAACGGTTATCCTGGTACTTATGAAGATGGCAGTCTTATAAAAGGTTTAGAAGTCGCGTCAGCCATTAAAGGAGTGCAAATTTTTCATTCTGGAACAAGTGTAAATGATGCCGGCGAGTTTATTTCAAAGGGTGGCCGGGTTATCGGCGTTGCTGCTATGGGGAACACAATAGCGGCTGCCCGAGAATACGCCTACAAGGCCGTAGGCGCTATCGATTGGCCAAACGGTTTTTACCGAGGTGACATAGGTTGGAAGAGAGGAGATAAGTAGATTATTTAAATTAAAGACCTGATTAAAAATAATAGACTTTTTGAACGAATCTTTTTCGGCGGTGTTAATCGTAGATTTTAAACACTAAGCAAGGTAATCTTAAAACAGGCTTATAATTGGATAGAAAAAACCATTTATAAAGAGTGAATAACATCAAAATATGCTTGCGAGATTGTTTTTTACTCTAAAAAAGTTTACGGGTTCAATTCGTCTTATTAAGAGTTTTTTTAGCTAACTGCGAGACTTAAGTCTCTAAGTCAAAAATGAGTGAAAAAATGGTTGTTTCACCACTTCAACGATTCGCCGACTTCACAGTTTCTTACCAAGGAATGTTTTACCCGATGGAAACTGATCACATGGGTCATGCGAACGTACGCTATTATAGCCGAGTTTTCAATGAATCGGCTTATTTTACATTTACTACAGTCGGAATAACACCAAATTATATGAGAAAAAACAATAGGGGAATGGCAGCAATAACTGAAAATTATGAGTACAAACGTGAAATTCTCCCTGGCGATCTAATCCAAGTTAGATCTTGTCTCATTAATTTTACTCCAAAGAGCCTGCATGTCTGGGCGGTTATGATAGATCCATGCACTGATGAAATCTGTTCCATAAATGACCAAATTTGCGTCTCACTCGATACAATTAAACGCAAATCTGTACCTTGGCCAAAAAAAATTTTTGAGAACGGCAGAAAAATGATCCGATCAAGGCCAAAAATTCAATAATTAGAACCGACAATAACTTCCTTGCTATTTAAAATAAAAATACCTTTACTGCATAGAAGTGGATAGGAAACTCATAATGATAAACTTTAACTCATGATAAATTAACATTGCACACATTCAACACCATTCCGAGTTTCTAATTCCGCCTTTTTTGTTTCAACCAGTCTCCTCCCGCTATTAAACTACCAATTACTAAACCAATACTGTTAAGAATGAATCCATGTTCAATCGATGACGCAGGCAGCAATAACAAAATCCCAGAGCCAAATAAAAGCAGTCTATTTATTCCATTTTGAGGACCAAAAACGAAACCAATAAGACCGCATGAACCTAACCAAACCCCGATTAAAGCGGTTAAAGATGACTCGACAATTTCAAATGCTGTACCCTGTCCCAAAAGTGCAGGCGACAGCACAAAAACAAATGGTATAACATAAGCAATCCATCCTAGTCTCACCGCGGTCACTCCTGTTTCCATAGGTCTTGCCCCTGACAACGATGCTGCAGCAAATGCTGCGATTGCCACGGGCGGTGTAATCATCGACATTAAGCCAAAATATAAAACAAACATATGTGCCGCAATTGGATGAATACCAAGCTTTACGAGGGACGGAGCAATCATCGTTGCCAACAAAAGATAAATCGCAGATGTCGGCATACCCATGCCCAGTAAGATAGAAACGATAGCTGTCAAAACTAAAAGTAATAAAATACTATCCTCACCGACTGCCGCTAGCATTAATGTTAACGCTTGTCCCAGTCCTGTGCGGTCTAAAATAGAGATAATTATGCCAGCCATTGCTCCAATGGCAACAATATCGGCAGATGCTCGCCCACATCCAGCAACGGAGTCCCATAATTGTGCAATCGTTATCCTATGCCCTTTGTAGCCAAATATTATACTCACAATGGCAACACTGACTGCTGCCCAGAAGGCCGACTCTTGGGGTGGCAAATTTAATGAAAACAATGACCAGACCAACACAACATAAGGTAAAATAAAGAACCACCCCTCTCTCATCACCTTTCTGATAACTGGTATTCTATCTCTGGGTAGTGGCGCAATTTTATTTTTTGCTGCTTCAAGATCAACTTGCACAAAGACTGCCAGATAATACAAGGCTGCGGGAACCAATGCTGCAAGAATGATTTCTGTATATTCAAGTTCAAGAATTTCAGCCATTAAAAATGCTGCTGCACCCATAATAGGCGGCATAATTTGGCCTCCGGTGGACGCAACTGCCTCAATAGCACCTGCACTTTTTCGATCATATCCTGCCTGCTGCATTAGTGGGATTGTAACTACTCCTGTAGATGCAACGTTAGCAACCGCAGAACCGGAAATAGAACCAAAAAATCCGGATGCTACAACTGCAATCTTTGCAGAACCACCCCGTGACCGGCCCATAAGTGCTGCAGCTAAGTCAGTAAACCACTCAGAAGCTCCCGTATGCAGCAGAAGTTGGCCCATCCAGATAAACAACACTACGGTCAGAACGATAATTTTTAAGGGAAGTCCAAGGATGGAGGCATTATTTGTACCAAGTTCAGCAATCAACCTGTAGGGAGCCTGCTCCACTCCTCTAAACGTCTCACCCGGCACTAAGTGTCCTAGAAATGCATAAATTACAAAACAACTAAATATAATAGTTAGGCTCCAACCAGCTGTTCGGCGCAAAGCTTCCCAGACTAATGGCAGGAGGATTATACTTATCCAGAACATGTGTGGACGCATGGCGAAAGGATTAAGTTCTACTTCGCCGTAAATAGAGATCAGATAGATCGAGGCAATGAGACCTAGACTAGCAAAGACTGTATCATACCATGGAATTACTAAACGTTCGCGGCCTCCACGGGCCGGATAACGAACAAAAACTATTGCTAAAACCAAACCTAAACAACCGACCATTGCCTGTTCATCGAACCACTCAAGACCAAACTTCAACGGCAGTTCAATCGCCCACGCCAGTGCTACAACGGTAAGAATAGCTCCAAGAGCAAGACAAAAGGAAGACACAAACCTTGACTCCACCCACTCGGCGACCAAGGCAGCACCTTTTTCATTTTTTTGATCCGATTGATTTTTTAAATTTTCAATCACTCACCAGGCTCCAACTAGGTTTTTGACCGTGGTTCCAAAATAATTCAAACACAGGAAAAGCACCGCGAACCTTACGGAACGCGGGCTTCATGATAATTCCTTATTCCGAAACTAAACCTCAACGTTTCCAGAGGCCAACCTCTTTGTAGTATTTTACAGCACCAGGGTGATATGAATATCCATGATCCTTCTGCAAACGCGCATCGTTACGATATGATCTCCACAGTGGGCCTCCAGCTTTCAGTTGCTTTGCTTTTGTGTGCATTACTTTAGCAACTTTATATGCTACATCGTTTGAAAGCCCTTTGTGTGTCCAAAGCAAGAAATCATAAGAAACAAAATTGGTTGGCTTCAAGACGCCTGTTAGCCCTTTCTTTGGTTTTACAATCGACCACTCTGCTCGTGGGAAAAACTTTTGCATTCTCTTCAAAGCTGCAGAGGATTTATCGAAAGAAATGTGTTTGATACCACCGTCAATTTTAGCTTGCATTTGCTTGGCAAATCCCGATCCTGCGGCAACTATTGCCATATCAACTTTACCTGCCATAAAAGCACGCCAGTGTTGTACCAAACCAACTTGGGGGACATTTTTTACGTCAGCGTATGAGAGATTGTCTGTTGCAAGAGCTCCACTAGTAACATATTTAAAAAGAGGCGCCCCTTTAAACCCAGAAGCGATTCTTCGTCCCTTTAAATCAGAAACTCGATTAATCCCAGATGCAATAGCAACAACTGGGCTCACCGTAAATTTCATCATGGTAGAAACCAATCTTAAATTATTGTACTTGTTTCCTTTTGAGAGCATAACGCCCTCTTGTGCCATATAATATTGGGCAATATTGGATATTCCAAAAGCCAACTCACCCGCATTAACAACTGGAATGTACTGCTGGGTGCCGCCCATTGTTTGTTTACGCATTTGGACACCAGGAGCATGCTCCGACACTGCCTTAGAAATAGTCGCCGTTATCTGGGATACTGCTCCGGCTTTAGTCGAACCAATTCCAATTGTCTTGGCTGAGGCCGAACCTGCGAGTGTTAGCGCACTAACTAATAAAAGACCATTATAAACAAATTTCATCAAAAATATCTCCCTGTATATCTTGTGGTAGCATTAAACTCAGTGGAACTGTACACGGCTTGTCGTCGCTTTCAAGTGCCAATTGGTTAGAAAAATACTTTTATTCTTCATCACCCGAAAAAAAATTCAAAAAAACCCCATTTACAGTATCAGATTTTTCGATAGCACTATAGTGACCTGCCGCAAAAATGATCTTTACTCGACAATTACCAAAATGCTTAGTCAATAATTTACAAGATTTCACCGAAACAACTGGATCATATTCACCCCCAATAATCAATACACGTTTGCTAATTCCTGACGCCAAATGGCGCAAATCTGTCTGGCTCATCATTTCAACGGCTTGGCTAAATCCACGCGAACGAACTTTTGCCATAGTCTTCACAACTTTACGACGAACTTCTACTTTTGTATTAGGGGCCAAAATTCCAGATCCTTTTTCATAAGCAAATCTAGTTGGGCCTAATGAATTAAACAAATCAAGTCTGGCAGTGCGCTGCTCTTCTCTATCTTTTGCGGACAGGCCACCGAAACCTGTCAATGGATGAGACAATGTGAGGGTTAAAATACGCTCCGGAGAGTCAGACGCAATTCGCGCTGCAATTAATGCCGCCACAGATTGACCGACCATATGACATCGTTCGATCGATAAATAATCTAAAAGATTAGTTACAGCCTCCGCATATGACGCACTATCAGGTTTATCCTCTTTCAAATTGGTTGAACCCCCATAGCCGGGCATATCCCATGCTAGAACGCGATACTTATTAGACAATTCATAGAGCTGCGATGACCAATTTTCTGAAGCTCCACCTATTCCATGCATGAAAAAAATTGTTTCACCGACACCCATGGACCTCCATGTCATTCTAGTTCCAGCAATTTTCGCTATGCATACGGTCAGGCTACTTGTTCCCGCTCATCAGGTTTCATTTGATACATTTTCCACACACGCTCTAATTCCAACATTGCGGCAGGATCAAAATCTTGCTGTGGCCAAGGATCCTCTCCCCAGTGCCCAAAGTTATCTTCACCGCGCAAGAGCATAGCTTTAGCCCCCGGAAAACGTGTCTCCCTGATTTGAGGGGTTATGTAATGAATGGATAAACCGATTCTTCTGTCATCAGACTCGTTTGGATCTGACGCATGAAGAACATCCTCTTTGTGAAGTGAAAATTGACCCGCTTTTAAAGGCACAGGCACGGCGTCACCGACGTCAATTCCCGTGACTGTCTGGCCCCTCGATAATATATTATTCTCTGCATGAGTTTCTTCATAATCAAAAGTTCCCTGATTGTGAGTTCCGGGCAAGAAACGCATGCAACCAGATTTCAGTGAAGAAGCAGAAATCGCAATCCAAGCCGTTAATGTCTCACACGGTTCTAAACCATAATATGTGGAGTCCTGGTGCCAAGAAACAAATCCCGGATCGTGTGCTTCCTTCTGAAAAAAACTAGAACCCCAACATAAAATATTCGGCCCAATTATATCCTCTATAGTGTCCAATAATCGCGGGTGAGAAATTAGCTCACATAAAAATGGGAATGGTATGTGTGCTTTAATTTTACAACGAGTTTGGATTTGCTCTCCAAATTTTTTCTCAACTGTTTCAATTTTTTTTCGAACAATTAATGCTTCATCCTCGCCAAGGAGATCAATAGGACCAAAAAACCCATTTTCTTGGTAACTATTAATGTCCTTATCAGTTAGAACCTTCCCCACTTTTATACCCTTTTCTTATTAATCATGAGAACACACTTTAGCGCCCCAATCGTAAAAATAGCAAGGTGCTGTCTTTCAAAAAGTTGGTTGGGTGGACATGTTATTAGCTATAGAATAAACATCACTGTTATTTCTACAAACAGTTACTAATGATTCGGGAAAATATATTGGTCGAAAAAGAAAAAAATAAAATTAAACGAAAGCCTGTAGCTTACGGTGATTTACGGGGATGGATTGAGGCACTTAATGCTGCCGGTGAGCTTGCGGAATTTGATAGCGAGGTTGATTGGGACACCGAGCTTGGAACCATTATTAGATTAGCTCAAGGAACTGGGGCAGGTCCGGCATTTTTGTTTAATAATATAAAAGATTACAACTCAGATGACGCTGTAAGCAGCCAGGTATTCACAAATGGTCAAGGAAGCTACTCTCGCTTAGCAATGATGTTCGGCTTACCCAGGGATACATCCGTTAGCGAGATGGTAAAAATCTGTAGGTATATCTTTCAAGAACGAGTTCCCCCAAAGGTAGTACGGACCGGTCCGGTGAAAGACAATATTTTGAAGGGAAAAGATATAGACCTGTTTAAATTTCCTATACCAAAGTGGAATCGTAAAGATGGTGGCCGTTATGTGAACACTTATTCTGGTTGTGTGACTAAAGATCCTGAAACGGGAATTCACAACGTAGGTATTTACAGGGGAATGGCATTAGATCAAGCGAATATCGGGTTGCTGCTGTGGCGGGCTCAAGGTTGGGGAAATCACTATGCAAAACACATTGGTCGTAGTGACGAGATGCCAGTCGCCTTTGTTATTGGTTGGGAACCGTGCCTCGGTTTTACCGCAGGGTCACCTGTTCCAAGGGATGTATCTGAGTACGAGGTCATGGGTGCCATTCGAGGTAAGCCAGTTGAGCTTGTAGATTGCGAAACAGTTCCATTACAAGTTCCCGCTAGCGCAGAAATTATTATTGAAGGATGGGTGTCTACTGATCCACAAAGCTTTAGACCTGAAGGGCCATACGCAGAATTTACTGGCTATTATGCAACTGAGCAGACCCCTAAACATGTTGCACGCGTGACTGCAATTACCCATAGGGATAAGCCCATTCTGCGAGGCGCGCTAGAAGGTGCAGTGCCAGGATCGTACGGCGAAAATCATATAATGAGTTCTATTCAACGATCAGCAACAGCTTGGAACGCACTTGAAACAGCCGGCGTACCAGGCGTCACCGACGTATTTGGAATGCCAATACAAGCCTGCATCAATGTGGCAGTTCAAATCAAACAAACCTACAGAGGACAAGCAAAACAAGTGGCAGCAGCTTTATGGGGCAACTCTGCATCTCATGTGCGTTATAAACATGTTTTCGTCGTGGATGAAGATATCGACGTTCACGATTACGGTGCCATTGATTGGGCCCTCGCTTGGCGGTTCAATGCTGGAGAAGATGACCTTCTTGTCTTCCCCTCCACCTGGGGTGCAGGTCTAGATCCAAGCACACGAGCGAGAGATTCCAATGTGCACCTCTTTGGCACAGGAAAATGGAATCGTGTACTTTTGGACTGCACAATCAATCTCGATTACGAACCGGATGATAAAGGTCGAAGATGGCCACCAACGGTTCATCCATCTGCCGATGATCAAGATAAAGTACGTGCCCGGTGGACTGAACTTGGTCTTGGCAAATGGGGTACAGGTAAAATTTAGATTCAAATTAAATCAAACAACAATAGTGGAAAATGACGATGGCTGACAGAGAAATTGACGCGTTTGGTGGTGTTTCGAATAGGTTGCAACCACGTATCTTTGGTGATTTACGTGGTTGGATCGAAGCAATTAAAGATGAGGATCGTTTGCAGGAAATTGACGTTGAAGTGGATTGGAATTGCGAACTAGGTACAATAGCCAGAAAAGCGTTCGGAACAGGGGAAGGACCCGCAATTTTATTTAAAAACATTTCTGGTTACAACACTAGTGAGGCTCGTTGTTCACAACTTTTCACCGGTGGTATGTCAAATTACTCCCGTTTAGCGATGACACTTGGATTACCAAAAGATGCGCCTGCTCGAGATTTGGTTCTAGCAACGCGTTACTATCTTTCTAAGAGAATTGAGCCAAAAACAGTAAAAACTGGTCCCATAAAAGAAAATATTATAACGGGGGATGAAATTAATCTTTTCGACTTTCCTGTCCCCAAATGGCATCGAGAAGACGGCGGACGGTATATTAATACTTTCCAGGCTACAGTTACGATGGATCCAGATACAGGGGTGCATAACTTAGGTATTTATCGAGGTATGATCGGAAAAAAAGATACCTTACCAGTTTTGTTATGGCGTGCCCAAAACTGGGGTGTACATTTTGAGAAATGGGCAGAGCGTGGCCAAAAAATGCCGGTCGCTCACGTTTATGGTTGGGAACCAACTTTGCCATATTGTGCTTCAGCCCCAGTTCCGACTGGCGTTTCCGAATATGATGTGATGGGAGCAATTCGTGGTGAACCCGTTGATCTGGTAAAATGTGAAACTTCAGATATTTTGATACCGGCAAGTGCCGAACTAGTTGTAGAAGGCTACATAGATCCAGATCCGGAAACATTTGAGATGGAAGGTCCCTTTGGAGAATATCCGGGATACTTCGGCGGTGACGCGGGGCCAAAGCACGTAACAAAAGTGACCTGCATTACCCATCGTAATAATCCAGTTTTTAGAGGCACTCTGGAAGGCACATTACCGAAAATGCTGAATGAGAATAGTGTTATGAGTTCAATTCAGCGGGCCGGCGTCGCTTGGAATGTTTTGGAACGTGCGGGAGTGCCCGGAGTTACTGACGTACATTGCTCACCCGCTAATAATGGAACCACTGTTTTCATTCAACTAAACCAAACTTATCGTGGTCAAGCAAAACAGGCTGCAGCAGCTTTATGGGGATCAAACTCCGCCCATTTAAGATACAAAAATGTTTGGGTTCTGGATCAAGATATAGACATTAGGGATTATGCAGCTGTAGATTGGGCCTTTGCATATCGAGTAAATGCGGCAGAGGATGATATCGTATTTTTTCCAGCCAATTTTGGTTCTTTGCTTGATCCATCGACGCGATTAAAGCAACGAGACCCAATGCTTTATGGCACTGGAAAGTGGTGTCGCGTACTTATCGATGCAACCGTAAACTTAGATTTCGAACCTGAAGATCAATATAACGGGGAACGCTATCCTCCTACTGTTGCCCCTCACAAAGAGGACATGGATATAGTAAACGCCAAATGGAAAGAATATGGTTTTGACGATTAATTCAAAACAAAGGCAGATTTTTGAGACTGTTATGCGGCTAGCTACGCCGTGATGCAAAAAACTGCTGGAGCAATTTCTGCGAGCGTATTTCATTTATACCTCTATAAATTTCTGGACGGTGATGACATGTGTTTTGATTAAAAATTTTAGCACCATGATCAACCCCGCCACTCTTTAAATCGGGTGCCCCAAAGTAAAGCCTTCGTATTCGAGCGAGCGATATTGCAGCAGCGCACATTGGGCAAGGCTCCAGTGTAACATAGAGGTCACAGCCATTGAGCCTATGCCCTCCATGTTTAATTGCCGCTTCTTGCAGTGCTAATAATTCAGCATGCGCTGTTGCATCATTCAATTCTTCAGTACGATTGCTCGATAACGAGAGGATTCTTTTTTTTAAGGGATCTACCACTATCGCACCAACGGGCACCTCGTTACGGGCGGCGGCCTCAGACGCTAATTTCAAAGCTAATTCCATATAAGATAAATGTTTTGTGTTCATAAAATTTATCGAACAATATTATTTAATTTTTTATGGCAATTCAGCTAGGAGCTTGCCATAGCCTTTCTTTAGTTCCTTTATTTTCAACCGCTTTTGAATTTCCCAAACCCTAGCAACTACTGGGTGCACCACTGGCAACTCTAAATCTTGCTCTAAGAGCTCGATTATGCCGAGGGCCTTCCAACCAGTACCAAGCATATATATGGCATCAACTTTTCCATTTTTGAGCACTAGGTTTTTTATAAACGCATACACTTGGTGAGGGGCTAGATTTTGCACAGCATCAAAATCGACATCCATACCCTCGAAAGCTAAAATGTCAAATCCTGAATTTCGGAAATACTCTGCAAATATATTATTAATCTCGCCTCTAAAGTAGCTTACACCAACTATCTTTTTAGCATTTAATGCCTTCAAAGCGGCGACATGATTTGTACTAGAAGTAAAGATTGGCTTTTTATATCTTTCTTCCCAAACTTGAATTTGTTTAGCCTCACCATCTACACCCAACATCATAAATGGCGGCGCTCCTTCCGGGTGAATAATGTCGCAATCTTGTTCGGCTAAGACTTCTATTTTATCTTCATATTGCGACATGATATCTTTGAATTCTGATTGATCTCCTCGACGTATATCGTTGAAAAGTGGAATTATACCGATCCCTTCGGGCATAATACGAATCATATCTTCCAAACCGCCTGGTCTCATGGTCGGTTTGATAATTCCAACAAGACCCCGCCAACTTGAAAAAGCCATAAATTCCTCCAAACCAAATTTGTAAAGCAAAGATAGTGATAGCACCCAATAATGATCAGAATAAAAACATTTGTAATATATGTTGTCTAAAATTCTTCAGTTTAACAAGTTGAGTACAGACCTAATCTAAACAAAAACCGACTTCATTTTATTTGTAAATGGGAGAACTGATATAAATCCAGCCATTGCTCTAATTTGAGGTTACGTGATTAAAGTAAATTGTTGAAATTTAAAAATTGAATAGACACATAGAAACTTCTAAGGCAAAATTTATTATGAGGAAATGAACAACTAAGTTTTCTATTTTGTCACCAAACAAGTAAGTTTAAAACAGAAAAAAATAGACTCAGGAGCAACAACAAGTCTATTTGTTTAAGTACATATTTTTAATCCTAGCTGGTTTTATTCTGCAAAATGTCAAAACCTACAATTGGGCTCACTCTTGATCATGAAACATCAGATAAATACGCGGCAAGCCCATGGTATGCCATTCGTGAAAATTACTGCGACTCTGTGGCTCAGGCTGGAGGAATTCCAATCACTTTACCCTACGAACCGCAACTTGCGGACGAATATCTGGATCTTATAGACGGACTTATTATAACTGGCGGACACTTCGATATAAATCCGGAATTCTTTCAGTCAAGCACTAGGCATAAAACAGTAAAATTGAAAGAACAACGAACAAAATTCGAGATTGGAATTGTTTTAAGGGCATTGAAAAGAGACATGCCAATACTTGGTATTTGCGGAGGAGTGCAACTCCTTAACGTTGTCTTGGGAGGTACACTTATTCAACACATTCCAGATGAAATTGAGAATCCTCTTGAACACGAGCAGAAATCACCCAGATCAATGCCTTCGCATGAAATTGAAATAATATCAGGTACCATTTTACATGAAATTATCGGACAAACTTATTTTTCCGTCAATTCTAGTCACCATCAAGCAGTTGCAAATATCGCTGATCCAATAGTAGTAAATTCAAAAGCAGTCGATGGAGTGATTGAAGGAATTGAACATCCTGAAAAACGCTTCTGTCTTGGAGTGCAATGGCATCCAGAATATGGGATAAATGAAGGTGATAGAGCACTCTTTGATGCATTAGTTAACGCCTCAGCATGAGGAAGAGATTTATTTCAGAACGCATTGCAAAAAAACTTTCCCGGGCGGGGGTATGCTCGCGTCGTTTGGCTGAAAAAATGATTCTTGATAGACGTATATGTGTTGACGGTGTTGTTATCGACACCCCTGCGACTTTAGTAAATGAGAAAAGTATAATTGCAGTTGATGGGAGAGAGATTGCTGAACCTGAGAGAGAAAGGCTTTGGCGTCACCACAAAGCACGGGGTATATTGAGTACCAATAGTGATCCAAAGGGACGTCCGACTATTTTTGAAAAATTACCCGAAGAATTACCACGTGTGATGCTTGTAGGACGGCTGGACTTTAATTCTGAGGGATTAATTTTACTCACAAATAATGGAGAGCTAGCAAGAAAGCTTGAGCTTCCAGAAACCGGATGGACCAGGCGATATAGGGTGCGGGTTCACGGTGAAATAGTGATGTCTAAATTAGAGGGTCTAGAAGAAGGTATTACCATTAGCGGAGTCCACTACGGTCCTATGTCTGTAAAACTTGAAAAAAAACAAAACAGTAATTCTTGGCTCTTAGTAACTTTACGCGAGGGTAAGAATCGCGAGGTTCGTAGGGTGCTTAAATATCTTGGTCTGCAGGTAAACCGCCTAATAAGAGTGTCATTTGGTCCATTCCACCTAGGCAAAATGCAATCAGGTGAGGTTCGTGAAATATCGGCTAAAGTTATAGCTGAGCAGATCAATTTTGATAAACGATCATCTGATCGAAGGCGATAAAGTCACTTCAATGAGAATTGTAGCCGGGAGCCATCGGGGTAGACGAATTCACTCACCACCTGGCATTTCAATTAGGCCAACACCAGATCGGGTGCGCGAGTCAATATTTAATACCCTTTGCCACGGAAACAATCGAATTGGCCGAAAAGATCGAGTGGAAGGAGCAATAGTTCTTGATGGATTTTGCGGAACAGGTGCAATGGCGCTGGAAGGGTTATCACGCGGAGCTGAATTTGCCACCTGTATTGACATTAATTCAAGGGCACTAGAATTTTGTCGGCGCAATGCTGAGGCACTAAATTTTCTTAACAAAATGGAATTCTTGTCTGGAAATTGTCTTTATCCAGACAAAGCAAAGAAGACCTACTCATTAATTTTTCTTGACCCACCATATTATCAAGACCTTGTTGCTCCAGCACTATCTGCATTTAAAAGCAAAGGATGGATAACAACAGGAACAATTTGCACTGTCGAAACTGGGTCTGAAGAAAAACCAAAATGGCCACCCTACACAGAGATAATTGAGCAACGTAAATTTGGAAAAACCCTTATTACTTTTTTGATTATCTGTTAGTCAACGCCGTCCGAATAATTTTTCAATATCGGCCAATCGTAATTCAATATAGGTCGGGCGACCGTGGTTGCACTGGCCAGAAGCGGGTGTAGATTCCATGCTACGCAACAAGGCATTCATCTCAGTTTGACTGAGCCGTCTTCCAGATCTCACGCTACCATGACAGGCAAGTGTTGCACACACCTGGTGTAATCGATCTTCTAAAAGCAAGCTTTCACCAAATTCAGCCAGTTCTTCTGACAAATCGTGAAGGAGACGTTTTAAATCAATTTGTCCAAGAATGGCTGGAGTTTCTCGTACTACCAATGCACCGACACCAAAAGCCTCAATTGTCAAACCAAGCTCATTCAACTGATTTTTCCTGTAAAGCAATCTTTCACAGTCAGTCTCATCCATTTCCACCACCTCTGGCAATAATAAAAGTTGCCTTGTCACCCCTCCATTTGCAATCGCCTCCTTCATCTTCTCATAAACTAATCGCTCATGAGCAGCATGTTGATCGACAATAACTATACCATCTGAAGTTTGAGCAATAACGTAAGTTTCATGCAACTGCGCTCGAGCAGCACCAAGTGGGTAATTTTCCGAAAATTTTTCGTCATACTCAGAGTTGTCATGCAACCTATCAACCGGTGGCGCAGACGGAGTTTCTGTCTCGGGTAAGTCGGAAGGAAAACCATGGACTGGAGCACTTTGATGGTTGGGTGCAAATGCAGTTTTATGGCCTTGCAACGGTATACCAAAGGAATTTTTTCCGGATCTGAGAGATCCAAGCGCCTGCTGAGCGACTGTGGTTGATGCCCGATGTCCGGCTTCTGTTAGAGCATGCCGCAATGCACTAATAATTAATCCACGAACTTGTCTTGCATTGCGAAAACGAACTTCGGATTTCATAGGGTGAACGTTTACGTCAAGGTCGTGCGGCAAAATTTCCAAATATAGCGCCACTAATGGATGGCGGCCTCTAAATAAAAAATCCGTATAGGCTGCCCTAACTCCACCACTCAATACCGGATCACGGACTGGGCGCCCATTCACGAAAAGAAACTGTGAACGGGTAGAAGACTGATGTAAAGTCGGCAGTCCTGCATACCCTGTTAGACTCAAAGAACCCCGCTCGGCCTTTATCGGTACTGAGTTTTTAGCAAAATCATGTTGCATCACATCGGCCAGACGCTTCAAGAGAGAAATAGATAATTTTCCTTTGTGTATATCAAGAAACAATCTAACTCCACGCTCATCTGACACTGAAAAACAAATATCAGGTCGAGCCATTCCCAAACGTTTTACGGTATCTATTATATGCGTTGACTCAGTGCGGTCTGTTTTTAGAAACTTTAACCGAGCGGGAGTAGCATAGAATAAATCGTTTACCTCTACCCGAGTACCCTTGGTCAACGAATCTGGACGCAATCCAATTTTTTTTCCGCCCTCAACCTTCAAAGCCCATGCACTATCAGCAACGTCAATCTTGCTTCTGATAGTCATTCGAGATACAGAACCAATTGAGGGTAATGCTTCACCCCTAAAACCAAGTGTTGATATTTTAATTAAATCATCGCTATCTAGTTTTGAGGTAGCATGTCGTTCTACCGCAAGTTCCAAATCAGCAGCCGAAATTCCACAACCGTCGTCTGTTACTATAAGTGACAACTTACCCCCAGTCCTAAATTTTACATTTATCTTCTTTGCTCCGGAATCTATAGCATTTTCTATCAACTCTTTTGCAACTGATGCAGGACGCTCCACAACCTCGCCGGCAGCAATTCGATTTACAGTAGTTTCAGGTAATAAACGTATAGTCATAACAATTCGAAATCCGCTAGATAGCGTTGTGTGAGTAGTTTTCCTCTCGCCACCGCAGGTTGATCAAAGGGGTCTATTCGTAACAGACTAGCTGCCAGTATGGTTTCCAACATGAAAAACATTAAAAGACCACCTAGCGTTTTTTCATCTAATTCTTTAAAGCTAATTATACGTGTAGGAAGTCCAGAATCTATCAAGGTCTGGGCAGTGGCACGCTGTTCTGCGTTAATTAGGTCACCCATGGTTCGTCCAACTACATAATTGAGTTCAACGGCATCTGCTGGACTTGGGTCGATCTGCATCCCTACACCCTTCTGATCTAACATCAGTATCGTAAACATTTTATCCCGAGGACCATCTAAATAAAGTTGTAACTGGCTATGCTGATCAACAACACCTAAAGCATCGATTGGTGTTGTACCGAGACCCTTCTTTCCAAGACTCTCGGCCCAAAGTTGGCGGTACCATTTTGAAAAAACCATGAGCCGATCGATATAGGGCATCATTACAGATTGAGAAATCCCATTATTCCTGGAAAGCCCGACTGAAATTGCCGCACCTATTGCGGGCCCAAACTCAGATGGCTTAGCACCCTGCAAAATAGGGTTTAAAATTTCACTTGCTCCCCTGCGTAGCTTAGTACAATCGAGACCTGCTATTAAAGCGGGTAACATGCCGACTTTCGACAAAACTGAGTAACGGCCACCAATAAGCGGGTCATGATCCAAAATTTGAATATTTTCTCTCAAACAGATTCTTCTGAGAATATTGTTTCCGGGGCCACAGATTGCCAAGAACGACTCCGAAAGATCCTTAAATCCGGCAGCCCTCCATGCCGAAATACAACATAACAGTTGTACAAGCGTCTCTGCAGTATTGCCCGATTTAGATATAACTATTAAACCCGTGCGACTAAGGTCCAAAGATGACAATGCTCGGTCGAAACCAAAAGGATCAACATTTTCAAAAAAATAGATACGCGGTGCACCTGGTGCCGTACCATATTCATCTTGATTGAGAGCACATAAAGTCTTGCCTCCAAGGCTCGATCCACCAGCACCCAATATAATTACTTTGTCAAATTTTTTTCGCCAAACTGTTGCGATATGTGATAGTTCAGAAAGATCATCAACCTCAGGAAGAGTCAAAATCGGCAGATTATCACTTAAGTAACTTTTTTTGAGTCTTTCAAACTCTGGATCCAGCTTTTCTAGTAGATAACTCAACTCAGAAGAGTCAAGTCCACCAGAACCTATGGATTTTGCCAAACAATAGTTTATATTCTGTTCATAAATCATAGTAATAATTCTACAGTAACCCAACCGGACGAATCTTGAAAACTTGGTAACTAAAATTCTCCAGCTTTAAGAAATTTGTTTTCATGGGAGCGGCCACAATTCCCAAACGTGCCTGGTTTACAAGGGAGATGCAACTATGGATTTTACACTACTAGGAGCGTGCTTTGCAGCATTTTTTTGTGGTGGACTTATAAAAGGCATAGCCGGTATGGGATTGCCACTTACAGCTATTGCCTTTATGACACAATTTATAGAATTAAGTATTGCTGTACCCCTTCTGGTGATTCCTATTTTGATAACGAATGCAATACAGGCAATGAATGGAGGAAACTTTTTTCGGCTACTTCGACAATTCTGGCTATTAATATTTTCAGCCTGCATTACAACGTTTTTGGGCGTAAACATATTAGAGAGAGTTGATCCCTTTTATCTTCTCATCACTCTTGGCTGTATCGTTACAATTTACGCTCTGATTAATTTATTTGCAGTCAGAGTGATTATTAACAGCAAACATCACAATTGGCTCTCTCCACTAACTGGGACTTTTGCGGGAATTATGTCTGGCATGACTGGCGTTATAGCGATACCGACCGTACTTTACTTGCAGGCCTTGCAGTTGAGTAAAGATTTGTTTGTTCAAGCATCAGGGATAATTTTTTTTATTGGTGGCCTATGCCTTTTGCTAGCATTACAACTCGGCGGGCACTTTAATCCAAGCAATCTCTCAGTTTCATGTCTAGCAATGTTTCCTGCTGTCGTAGGTAGTTACTTTGGAAGAAAACTGCGGCAATTCATTCCAGAGGAACGTTTCCGAAACATAATTTTTATCTTCCTAGTACTCACTGGACTTAATTTGATCCGTAAGGCGTTTTCATAGGTACTTCAATAGAGCTAAGATTAGTAGGCTCGCCTACTATCACTATCGAGAGCAAAGAAGGACTTAATATTCTTTTTGCAACCCTGTTTAAATGATCTAGCGTTACGGAATTTATTAAAAATCGACGGCGAGTAAGATAGTTAATTCCAAGTCTATTGTATTGAATATTAGCTAAGACCCCAGCAATTTTTCTGGTGGACGTTAGTGTAAGAGGAAAGGAACCGTTGATATATTTCTTCGCATTTTCAAGTTCTTTATTAGAAAATCCTAAAACAGCAGCCTTCCGCCATTCATCCTTGATAATTTTCAGTGATTCATTCACTCTGCTATTTTTTGTCGCAACATTTCCGGTTATCAATCCAATTTTTTCGAATGGACGCAACCAAGAAGATACCCCGTAAGCAAGACCACGTTTTTCTCTAATTTCATCCATTAATCT
>MDTG01148629.1_pt1 | contig 25454 bp, 23 predicted proteins | sample 811421 | NCBI WGS metagenome assembly MDTG01 (sample SAMN05326645, study PRJNA326480) | marine metagenome | isolation source: seawater | place: Pacific Ocean: South East | collected 2011 | reverse complement strand
TGCCATATCTTTGCAAAATGCTCATCGCCATTTCGTCTACTCGACGCGAAATTTCTTCTTTCGACGAGAACATCAATGCCGCGCATAACGCGGTTTGCGAAAGTTTCGTCGTCAGTCCGTCGTAAAAAGCAAAAAATCCGCCCTCATTGGTGTATAAATCTTTCATGCAGTCTACAATACCATCGTACTCTTTCTTTTCACCTTCGTTCTTATCATCTGCCGTCGCTTTGATAGTATTCTTTTTCGTTCCTAAAACCTCTCTCCGTCCAACCTGTAACCTCGATTTAATCACCAACATCGGGTATGTCGCCAACGTGGCTCCAATTTTCGCCGTCGCTCCTAAAACGAACGCCTCCAAAGCGCTAATTGTACTGTTATTATTACTACTAGTGCTACTACTGCTACTACTGCGTTGTTGTTTCTGCCTCAAAGTCTCGTAGAATGCAAACTGCAGCGCTGGATTGGCAACCATAATCAATGACGCCGATAAGCCTCCGTAAAACCCAGCGACGCCCGATGTATCGTACACTTCCTTTGCCACGGTCCAGAATCCAAGCGCTTTCGCTTTTTCTTCGTTTCTGCGTCTTGTATTAACGCGACTTACAACTTCACGTCCTTTTCTATCATTCTTCGTTTTCACCGCCGACCATTTATGCGCCCCATCTTCGTTTTCGCTCTTGGCGTCCTCGGCGTCGATGTCGCGTCGTTTCGGCGTCTTCGACGCCACTTGCATCTTCGCCACGACCGTCCAAATCGGTAAGGTCAATCCGACATTCACGCACCCGGCTAAACTCGCCGTGATTAAACTCTCCCACGGCGTTAAGGTGTGTACCTCGCGTGTCGTTGTCCTTTCTTTCATCCTCAAATACTCCCCGTTGAAAAACGAAAACCAGTAGTAATACACGCCTTGGGAACACACCGTTCCAATCGCCGCCGGTTTGACGCCCACGTATGCCTTCTTGACCTTTTCCAGCGAGTGCCAGGAATCGTCGTCTTCCCCCTCCTCCTTTTTCAACGCTCGCACTCTCGGTTTCTCTCCTTTCTTCTGCCTCTCTTTCCTCTCCCCTTCGTTCGTCGTGTCGCCAGTTGTGGACGTTTTGTCTCGCACGTGCTGCCTCGTGTTCAGCGCAATGAGCGGATACGTGACGACGAGAGCGAGCACGCCGGCAATGCCGCCGGAGAGGCCCTCCACGCGATTGCGGTACCGCTGGGAATTAGAGGCCATGAAGACGGCGACGACGACGACGACGACGACGACGACAGAGCGTCGAGATTCGGATTTTTTTCTTTTGTGGACATTTTCGAGGCAAAATTCGAAGAAAGAAAAGCGTCAGAGTTGTACTCCTCTCTCTGGACACGCGACGACGCAAACGACGACGACGACGACGATAGAATGATCGCGGATCCCCCGGACGTCGTTGACCTTTTGTCGACCAGTCAACCGGGCTCGCCGACGTCGTCCTCCTCGTCCCCACCGACGTTCGGCGATTACAGAAAAGAATCCGTCATGCGGATACTGAAATCGCGCATCGGGTGGTTGAGCGCGTTCTTTCTGGGGTTAATCTTAGCCGCGGTCGTCGTGGAACGATTCGAGGAACTGTTAACGCACGAGGTGGAGCTGAGCTATTTCGTCCCTCTGTTAATCGGCCACGGAGGCAACACCGGGTCGCAATCGGTCGCCACCGTTATTCGAGCGATCGCGTTGAAGCAAATAAAACCGGAAAATACTCGAGAAGTGTTTCAAGTGCTCTTCAAAGAAGCGGTGTCCGGATTCATCATGGGCGGGTTTTTAGGGATGATAGTGTTTTTCTTATCGCTCGCGTGGGAAGGCATATCTCCGTTGATTGGTTTAGTCGTCGCGATATCGCTGCCATTGGTGAGCGTGTGGGCGAACGTTTTAGGCGCAGGTCTGCCGTTGTTCGCCGTGAAGTTGGGTTTTAATCCGGCGGTGACATCGGCGCCATTGATGACGACGATCGTAGATAGCAGCGGGTTGGTGATTTATTTTTTAGTCGCGCAGAGGTTAATGCCGGAGACGCTTGGGGATGTCGCTGTGAAGATAGTAGAGGCAGGGGAAGCTTCGACGCAGGCACCGTCAGGCACGAGTGCAATGTAGAAAAGGAAAGAGAGAAACAGGGATGTTAGAGGTTATAGATGTGATAGACGTAATTAGATGTAACTTGTATTAGACGAAGAAAGACGCGCAATGCCGCGAATGTGCTAAGTATTACAATTTATTAACATTTCCTAGTCCGAGTACTCTCGATTACCTCGTCTTCCTCTTCCTCTCCTTTCATCTGGAGACCTTGAACGCGAAATCGACGGCGACCTGTTTCTGCGACGGTACGGCGCATCCCTTCGGAAAGACCTTCGGTGATGTTTTTTACTACCATCATCCATATCGTCATCATCGTCGTCGTTGTCGTAACTTCCGGACCTTCTTCTTCGCGAAGGCGGCGAGCGAGACCGCGAGCGACCGTGGCGTCGTCTTCGTGGCTCATGATCTCGGTATCTCCTGCTATATCGCTCTCTCGAGCGAGAACGAGAACGAGAACGAGATCTCGAGCGAGACTCCGGCGGCGAACGAGAACGAGATCTCGAATACCCGCGTCTTCTTCCTCTGTCTCTTCCTCTGTACGTTCCGCTATCTCGTCTTGGCGGAGGCGAACGCGAACGCGACCTTTGTCCGCCCCCGTAGTGTTGTTGTCTATGCGTTCCGTTCGTTGTCATCGTCGTATTACCAAATTCTCTCCTACCTCTAAAAGTACCGCTCTCTCCTCTCCCATACGTGTTGCTGTTGTTCGCATGAAACGTATTGTTCGCGTGCGCGTTCCTGTATCCTTTCTTCTCTTCCCCGCAGCTCGCCGAGTCGACGAACACCACCTTAATCTTCTTCCCGTCGATCTCACCCCCGTCTAAATTCTCCCTCGCGTATTCCGCGTCTTCCACTTCTCGAAACTGCACTCGGCAAAACGCCCGTCCCGGGCCAAATGTGACGTTCTCGATGCCTCCTCCTTCATCGTCGCCGTGGTCGCCCTCCCTTCGCTTCGCATTCAGCTGATACGCGTTGAATATCTCTCTCACGTGATGTCCGGTAATTCGAGAGGAGATGTTGGCCACGTGCACGACGTTCGTCGGGCGTCTCGTTTCCCCGCGAATGCCATTGTTACTACCACCACTCCTACGCGCCCGCTCGCCTCCCCCGTCCACGTCGTCCGCGTCCTCCCGAGAAGACAACGCTCGGCGGCGGCGGCTCTCGCGCAACATTCTCAATCACACTCACACAGAAAGAGGCGGAAAAATGACGAGATTTAATCGGCACAAAACGACTTGGAAAGAGCGCGAGAGCGCGAGAAAGAGAGAGGGAGAGACGCGAAAAGAACGGCCCGTCTCGAAAGGAGAGGGGACGCGGGTGCCGCGTTTTTGCGGCGGGGACGACGACGACGACGAAGAGAGGAGGCGGGACGACGAGAAGACGATGGAAGAAAACGCGCGCAACGACCAACGCGATGGAACGATCGGACGGGACCAACACCAATATCATCATCGTCTACTGCTCCCACCTGGAAGTGGAGCACCGGTTCGACGAGACGACAACTCGGGGACAGAGAAGAGTAGAAGTGCGACGAAGTCCTCGATGGCGTCTCAGCAGTATCATCATCCCGCTCAACCCGATTCGAACACGTTTAAAAAACATTACCAAGGTTTGGTGATGCTGTACAAGACGTTGATGGAACGAGCAAAAGGAACGAAGACGCTGAAGAAAACCTTTTTGGCGAGGAATTTGACCTACATCAAACCGAGAAAGGAAAAGAAGAGGAAGAAGAAAACGATCATAGCACAGAAGAGTAGAAGTAGTAACGATAGCGATAAAGACAAGAAGAAGATGGATGGAGACGAAGAAGAAAAAGACGAGATGAAACCGAGAGACGATCTAGACGTCATTTTTCGATACTTTTACAAAGGCGTGGCGGACTTAAGAGTGAGCGAGAAGACGGAGAGATCGTACAGATCGCGGTGTCCGTTTTGTTTTATCAAGCCAAGGAACTTTGTTGGGTTGTGTCAACACTTGAACGCGTCGCACGATCAATTTTATTTCACGTTTTTGCCAGTGAACACGATACAGCAAAGGATAATGACTGATCCAAACGGATTGTGCTTGTCAAAATCGGAAGACAAAGTCTTGACTATGAACACGATCGAGGTGAGGATTAAGAAGACGTCGTTCGTGATGTGCGAGAATGGACAGGACAAATTGAACATGTTAGACGCGACGTTGTTGAAAGACCCGGCAAACAAATCGTTCGAATATTTCAGCGGCGGGAAATATCCGAAAGTTGGGACGAACACAGTAATTTTACCGGCAATTGGGAACTTGGCGCCGTCGAATACGTCGAGTCAAGACGTTCAGAGTAAAGCGCAAGGGTGGGAGAGCGAGTTGGCCGTATTGAAGACAAAGTTGAACGTGGAGATAAGAAATAAACAGTTGCAAAAACAAAACGAGTTGCAGTTGAAAAGCATCGAGGAGAACATCTCGCAAGTCGCGAAGAACGCGGCGTTAAAAGAGCAGAAGAGAGCTACCGAGGGGAATTCATTCGGGCAGTTTTTTATGCCGCAGTATTACGACAAGTTTTCCTTGGAGAGAGCGGCGGCTGTGTTGAACAGAGAGAACACGGAGAAATACGGGATGGATTTTTTCTTTAACCTTCAAAAGAAGTTTGGAAACGATATCGATTTAACCAAAGTCGTTCATGCGGCGAAAGAAAGAGTTCAAGCGGAAAATAGAGCCACGGTGGAAAAGTTTGGACAGTTTCACGTCGGTTTGCCCGAGCAAATTGAACAACAGCAGCGCTTGTTGCAACAGTTGAACAATTCGGATAACATGAAAAATACTCAATTAAAACAGAAAAAAACGGGGAAAAAACGAAACCGCGAAAACGACGGCGATGAAGAAATGCCAATTGGCTACGCCGCTTCGGAGCAGTTGATAATTCAAAGAATCCAAAAAGAGACCAAAGAGAAGTATTTGGAAAAAGAAGCAAAGAAGCGAAAGAAGGAGGAAGCGAAAACAGGAAAAAGGAGACGACAAAAAGCCGAGCAAGAGGCGGCGAATAACACATCTCAGCAGAAGAAAAACTTTCGTCAATCCGCGCAGCATCAAGAAGTTGTCGCCACGAAGAAGACAGCTATTCAAGAGACGGGCTCGAAAAGATCGTTCGCAATCGGTGGTCGGTATTACCACTCGCGAACATGTTTACCCATGAGCAAGAAAATTTTTAAAAGGGAAGACAAATCCACCATTCCCGATTCCGACGACGACGACAAAGAGCAAGAGGAGATGTGGGACGAAGAAGACGCATTGTATATCGACGAATACGTGGATGTGGCGCAAGTCGAAAAAGATTTCTTCAGGATGTGGAACAAACACGTGAGAAAGTATTGTGTCATGGCGAACAGGCAAATGCCAGATTGTACGAGTTCGTTCATGTACGTTCACAAGGAGACTTTGGTAAAAGACCGTCAGATGAGGAAGTTGTTTCATTTACACTTGATGAACATGTACGAATTTGGCGTGTTGTCTGGAAAGGTGATTCAAGCGCTCGTGGCGAAAATGAACGATTTCAGATGCGAGTGGGACGAAAGAAAAACTCCTACCCCAATGCATTCCCTTCCCAACGTCAATAAAGAAAAGAAGAAAGAAGAAAAAGCTCCTGTCGCCGCCGCCACTGCTGCCGCTGCTGCTGCTGCTGTTGCACCTCATCCTCCTCCAGTTGAGAAACTGGAAATAAAATGAGAAGAGAACGAGAGAAAGAATACACGGAATGGGCGTTCGTTCGAAGGAAAAAGAATTGTAACAAAATCTAAAGTACTCGCGCAGTTCAAAGCTGATTAGACCAAAATCTTCCTCTAAAATAAAACTACAAAATCACTTTTGTTGTTCTTCTATACATAACTACTTGGACTCTCAATCACCCCTAATTGTGCGCATTGCAACCTCACATCTAACCTCTGCGGTTGTCTTCGCATCCCTCGTCTCGCCCATAACTTAGCCTCGCTTCCAAACTCCGGCATCGAGCCACTGTGCGCCATCGCACCTCTTTTGGCGCCCACGCGAGGCGGAGGTTGTTCGCACTCCTGCTGGTTCGGAGGCGTCGTCGGTCCTTCGTTGCTGCTATTCGTGTTCATTATATTTCTATGACTAGCGTTTGGGTACCCGTACGCGCTATCCTCTCGGTTCAATTGCGCGTGCAATTCTCGTCGTTCTACAATTTTTTCCTCTTCCTCCTCGGATATTTTTTTGCGACCAGACGACGACGTTTCGACGTTCTTCTCCGTCCCGGAGCAGGTGTAATCGTCTTCATCGAGCCTTTCTCCGTGCACTCCAGTCATCCTTCTTGGTCGTCTCACTTCCCACACCTCAACGTCCGACACGCCTCCGGCATCCCTCAACGCGTCCAGCCCGCCGGAGACGGAGCAATACGCTCGTATCCGTCCCGGTCGCGCGAACATCGCGACGATTTTTTGATCGTTGTTCCTCAAATGGACTTCCTTTTCCCGAGGAGACGAAAATCGTTCGGATATTACTGTATTTAAATCTTTCTATCCGACGGGGTGAGAGAGGAGAAAAAGAAAGAGAAAAAGAGACGTTAGAAAGAGCGAAAAATAAGTGACCTGGTGACGATGGTGGTCGTGGTCTCTTCTTTCTCTCCGTGGGGTCTTTCTTTCTCTTTTCTCTCTCTCTCTTTCGCGACGACGAGGACGATGATTAGTTAGTAAAGATGATGTCGAGAATCTCTCTCTCGTTCTGGCGAGAAAAAAATGAGAAAAAGACAACTCTGTAATTTAGGAATTTAGGGTATCATTCGAGAAGAGAAAAGATCCCCCCTCACGAGACAGTTTTAAGCCGGGCGCGACACCACTTTGAAGAACAAGAAGTAGTAGAGGAAGAAGAAGAAGAAGAAGAAGGGAATGAACGCGGCACTCGCGAGGACGAGGTCTGCCTCCGCCTCTGCCTCCGTGGCGAAACACCGACGAAGAGTGGAAACGAGGGCGCGTCGAAGCGCGATTGAAAACGACGATGCCGACGTCCGTGTCGTCCTCGAGGAAGCATCCGTCACGAGAAGGAAAGCGATGATGGTCACGACCTCAGCGCTCGCGGCGATGGTGATGACCCCGCGTGCGAACAGAAGTAGTTATGAGAGTAACGAGTACGCGTTCGCGGCGGAATCGACGATCGATAACAAGATGACGATGTATACAGACGACATTCTCAAATTCAGTCTCTCCTATCCCACGGATTCGTGGGAGCTTTTGGTCGGCGAAACCGGCGGTTCGGGAGATCGGTCCGGATCTCGACAAGTCATCGCGTTCGCGCCGAAAAACGCAAACCCGAAAGACGTGAACATTTCTTTAGTGGCCACTCCAGTCGGGGCGGATTTCCAGAAAATGGGAAGTTTTGGATCGGCGTTTGAGTTTGGCTTTAACCTCGTAAACCCGATGAATAGACCGAGAGTGAGGAAAGGGAGAGAGGACCAGGTACAGTATTGCGAGTTGATCGACGCTGTAAGTAAAGGGTCGAACTATTTCGTGGAGTACGACTTGACGAGACCGAGCACTGGGATTGATTCGAAACAGCTAGTCGTGGCTGGAATCGGGTACGATGGGAGAGTCAGCCATTTGTATTCGACGACGGCACAGATGCCGAGAAACGAGGAAGAGAAATGGAGACCGGAGATTGAGAAGATATTAGATTCGTTAGTGTTGCCGCCCACGTTGTATTACTAAAAAAGAAAGTATTGATATTGTTAAACGTGTTTCTCGTACGACGGCGTGCTTGAACCTCTGGCCGTCTTCTCGCCATGGAGTTCCTTTCTCCTTCTCGGTCTGTAAGAAGAGGTGTGGCGTTCTGCGGGAGAAAAAAAATTCTCTTGGTCAGATTCTGATGATTGTGATGATTCAGTTTCTTCCTCTTCTTCTTCTTCTTCTTCTTCTTTATTGCTACCGTTATTGTTATTATTATTGTTGTTGTTGGCATTGCCTTCCTTTTGTTTTTGGACAACTTCTTCCTCTTCCAAAGGTGCTTTCTGGCGCTGCAATTGCGGCCACTCTTCCGACTCGTTCAACAAATTTATCGTCGTTCCTTCTCCTTCTCGTTTTTCTTCTTCTTCTTTTTCTTCTCTTGCTTCTTCTCCCTCCTCCTCCTTTTCTTCTTCTTCTTCTTCTTCTTCTTCTTCTTCTCCTTCTTCTTCCTCTTCTTCTTCTTCTTCTTCATCTTCCTCTTCGCCGTCGAGAGGGACTTTGATAGACTTGTGTTGGGCTCGACGACACTCCTTCGGCCTCGACCTGTGCATCATATTCTGTTCGACTTGTTCCAATAAATCCATGGTCTCCATTAACCTCGTCCGATCGAGAGATAACCCTATAGAAATCATTGGTCGATCTCTCGGAAAACTCGGTTGCATGGTTTCATTATGCCCGTAAAATACTCTCTCTCCCGCGCGTATCATCCCGATCGTCACGGATCGATACACCGTCCCGCCTACAAATCTTCTCTGCACGTACTCTGCGACCTGTATGGCTTTTCCCACGCACTTCCCGCTCCCGCGAACGAATACCACCGATCGTATCCGAGAAGGAGCTGCGTTTTCTTCTTCTTCTTTTTCTTCTCCTCCTCCTCCCACGAAAACAACCCGTTGCAACCGATCAAAGATAACCGTCGAGTACCCTCTCAGTTTCGATCTCATCGCGATCCACACGTCGTACACGTTCTCCAACTGAACATCCGGCGGTGGTGTTCCGTTCATCCTTCGCCGCCCGCTCGCGCGCCTTGTGGTGATTTTGAAAGACGAAGAAGAAGAAGAAGAAGAAGAAAAAGAAGTATCTAAAAACACTCCTCTCTCGCGCGCGTATTTTTTGCCTCCTTTTCCTTTTGGGTAAAAAAAATAAGTAACGAAAGCTGCACGAGCACACGCGCACACGCGCACACCGTTCGCCTCCTCCTACGTCTGCGTCTTCTCTTTTGAGCGCGGGTGAACGTATCCTAGTTCTTGCGGCGCTCGCGTGCTTCGCGTGCTTCTACAACGATTGTTTGAGTTTACTCACTTTACGTGCATTTAATTATAAACGATGCTATCTTATTCTACTAAATTCATTTAATATGATTTACCTCTCTCTCTCTCTCCCTCTCTCTCTCTCTCTCTCTCTCCGTGTTCCAACGCTTTAAGCACCAGCCGCTTTGGCGGCCGCAGCTTCCGCAGCCGCGTGCTTCTTCTTTTGCATTTTCTTGACGTAGAAGTCAAGCTCTTTACCCTCCAAAATGTACCCATCCGCGCGTCCGCACTGACCCGGTCTAGACGTGATCAAAGCAAACAATCTACCAGATTGGAACTGCGACTTGACGTTCTTCTTGACTTCGTGGCCCTTATTTCTCGCGTCAAGCTTCGATTGAACATTCTTTGATCTCTTCACGTCGTCGATGTCCTCCGACTCCGTCAATTGCCCGGCGCGCTCCTTGACCCCAATCTTCTTCCCATAGTGTTGCGCGTACCATGCTCTGAACGGCGCTGCATCAACCGCAACGACAGCCGATTTCACCAACGTCTTCGTTCTCAGCAATTCGTTATTGGTCGCGTTGTACACGACGTCGACAATTCTCGCCTTTCTCGTGACGTTTTCACTACCCCAGGAAAAGTTACCATCGGAGAGACGCAAGGCACGAAACTTGATGTTGCCACCTCTGCATCTCACTTGTCGAACGTCCTTCGAGGCCGCCAGCTTCGTGTTCGCCGGTTGTCGTCCGAGTTCGTGCCTGTTTTTTCGAAAGTTAAGAACGACACAGAGAGAAGTCGAAAGATGGTGAGTATGCGTGCAGACTTTAGGATGTAAAGGGAGGAGATTTGCCGAATTTTTCGTTTTAGCCCCAAAATGGAGGCCTAAAACCGCGAGGCGCCGCGAACAAAATCGTGGCATACAATCCACTCGCGATCAACAAAAACGCAACGCAACCGCGAAATCGAACGCATAAAATGCATCAACGCGCGATGCACACATCAAACGTCCCCTGGCGTGCACCCGCGATGCTCTTTACCGCGCCGCGAATTCTCTTTTTCTGTTCACGTCGCCCTCCCTTTTCGATTCGCACGGCGAGAGAAGAGGCGCAAAAAAAAGGCAAAATCTCATCGTTCTCGCGCTTAAAGGCTTCTCGCGCGACCCTCAAAACGAAACGTACTTTCGTGCTTTTCGCCACGGCTTAAGTTTACCGCCCGTAGCGCGTCTCTTGTGGAGCGAGTCGCGACTGATACCCATGGTACTGGTGGTGGTATTTCTGCGATGGTGATTTTTTGTGTCGTGCTGCAATGGACCTCCTCTCTTCTTTTTCTTTTTCTCAAAGTCTTGTTTTTCCCTTTCTTTTTCGTCCTTTTTTTCCTCCCTTCTTTTTTTGTCTCGTGTTTTGGTTGTAAAAGAGAGGGGAAGACGACACACAAAAACGGGGGGGGGTCCTCCTCCTCCTCTCTCCGACGTCAACACACAACGCGAACGACTCCAACAACGCGCACAAAAAGAGTGGACAAAAGCCGCGCGGACCACGCGACCGCCAAAAGAATTGGCGGACGACGAAAAGAATGACGAGGAAAGAAAAAATATTCGCGCTGGCGAAGGGGTTCAGAGGCCGAGCGAAGAATTGTTTCCGGGTGGCGAACCAAAGAGTGGAAAAAGCTTTGCAGTATGCATACAGAGATCGACGGACGAAGAAACGAGAGGCGAGAAAGGAATGGATCGTGCGGATCAACGCGGCGAGTCGCGAACACGGAGTGAAATACGCGGAGTTTATTCGAGGTATTGGGGTTGATAACGTGTGTTTAGACAGGAAGATTTTAGCCGAGTTGGCGGTGAACGAGCCGAAATCGTTTCGAGCGCTGTGCGAGAGAGTGAAGAAGATGAGAGCGGCGCCAGAGCCTTTGCCAAAGATTGAGGTGAGAGAGGAAGAGTGTTAATATTATGCGTACCAGTAGTAGTAGAATAGTAGTAGTTATCGTGTACAAATATGCGAATAAAATGATACTAATATGGACCAGTTTCAAGCCTGTCGCTATTTTGTTATACGCTCTGTCAGTTTTGTCCCGTTGCTGCTGCACTCTTAAGATTCCTCAGAAAACGGACTCCCAAAAGCGTAATACGCGTTAATAGCAGACATCATTCTCTTAATCATGGCTTTCAAAACCTTCCCGACGCTTTCATCCGTCGGAAGCTTTCTAGAAATCACGAAAAATTGGCCTTCAACGAACTCGTCTTTACCGCTGCGGTTCATCTTTTTAATCCCTCCTTCTTCCCCTGGTTCCATCGACGGTAAAATCATATCGTAGGTTTGAACCTTGGTATTATCCATTTGACAGATTAACTCCGCCACTACTTTCTCTTCGCCGTCTTTAAAGTCGTACACGCTAATCAAATACCCGTTCGTATCGCCCGCGTCGCTTTCATTCAACGCCTCCATCGTCATTCGCTTCCCGAACGTGGCCAAACCCCCATCGGTGTACGTCATGTCCGCCCATCGGTACATTTGCTTCACAAAATCCGCGCGTCCAATGTGCGGAGGAATCTCGCATTTGCACAATTCTTGCAGCCCCGGGGAGGTTTCGACGATTTCCGCTCGCGCCGGGTTTTTCACAGAAATGCGTCTTCTTTTCGGCGAGGATAATCGCCTCGTGGCTTTTGTGTAGGTCAATTCTCTCGTCGTCGTCGACGCCCCAAACTGCGTCGTCGCTGCTTTCGTCGCGTGTGCCATCATTATCTCCTCGTGGTATTCCCCGCGGTTGGTGTGTCAGCTGTTTCTGCGCGCGTGCTCTCCTTGTTGTGGTGTCGTCGTCGCGAGTAAAGAGAAAGCCTTAGAAGAGGTTTCTTTTTATCGCGTTGTTGTTGGTGTTGTTCAAAACGTGGCCGACGGCGGGTGCTTCGAGTCGATAAAAAAGAAGCTTTCTGTTGTTTGGCCTTTTTTTGGACCAAAAAAAGACGACGACCAAAATTTTTTTGTCTTTTCTTCGTTTTGTGTGTGTTTTGGAATTTTGTGGACGAACGAGAGCCGCAAAAGAACATCAAAAACGTCTTTGTCGAATTCATTATTATTATTTTTTCATCGTCGTCTCGCTTTAAAAATCGCAAAAAAAAACGCGCTCTAATAATCTCTCTCCACTTTTTTACGCGAGGAGACGACGACGACGCGCTTCTTTTACTCCGGGGAGTGGATGTTGATAGAGGGCGGAGGGGACAGTTTAGTAACGAGTTCAGAAGAAGAAGAAGAAGAAGAAGTAAGAACGATGATGAAGAAAAATTTCCCAATCGGCACGCGATATTTAATCAATCGAAACGGAGGGAAAAACTTCTCCGTGGAAAAATACCGATGGTCGGTTTTAGCTTTGACGTTTTTGAGTTACACCATGTACCACGCCACGAGGAAACCGCCGTCGATCGTGAAATCTGTGTTGAATCCAGACTCGACGCAACGAGAGTTAGGGAGAGACGGGTGGGAGCCGTTTAGTGGCCCGGATGGGAACTCGCTGTTAGGCTCCATAGACGTTTCGTTCTTAGCGGCATATTCCATCGGAATGTTCTTTTCCGGCCACATTGGCGATTCGATGGATTTGAGGAAATTTTTAACCATTGGGATGGTTGGGTCTGGACTGTTCGTCTGCATGTTTGGTATGGCATATTTCTTAGACATTCACTCAATGTATTATTTTGTCGCGGTGCAAATTATGGCCGGGGTGTTTCAATCAACCGGATGGCCGTCGGTTGTGTCTGTGGTTGGGAATTGGTTTGGGAAGAGCAAAAGAGGTTTAATTATGGGCGTATGGAACGCGCACACCTCGGTGGGGAATATTCTCGGCTCGTTGATTGCGGCGAGATGTTTGAGAGACTCGAATTGGGGGATGTCGTTTATTATCCCGGGCGTTTTGATGGCGTTGAGCGGACTCGTGATTAACTTGTTTTTGGTCGTCGATCCGGAGGATGCAGGACACGCATCGCCACACGACACGTCGTTGCATCACGAAGGTGGTGATATTAGTGAAGATAGAATTGAGCTGATGTCAGCAGCAGGCGGAGGTGAATCGATGTCCTCCATGGTATCTTCGGACGATGAGAGAGCATCGACGCCTGGATTAGGGGGAGGGTCGTCGCGCTCGGGATTTATGGAGAGACACCAAAGCGAGGCGGTTGGATTTAGAGCAGCGCTCAGAATTCCTGGCGTCGTAACGTTCTCGCTGTGTTTGTTCTTCACTAAGCTCGTTGCGTACACGTTTCTCTATTGGCTTCCATTTTACATTGAGAGAACGGAAATTGGTGGCGAGTATTTATCGGCGGCAAAAGCGGGGGAGTTATCAACACTTTTTGATATTGGAGGTGTGATTGGTGGTATTTTAGCGGGATATTTGAGCGATAAGTACAATGCTCGCTCGATGGTCTCCGCCGGGTTTGTATACGCGTCTATTCCAGTTTTGTATTTGTACCGAGAGTATGGATCTTTATCGATGAATGTGAATATCGGATTTATGATGTTGGCGGGTGTATTAGTAAACGGACCGTACGCACTCATTACGACTGCAGTATCCGCGGATTTAGGAACGCATGAAAGTTTGAAAGGTAATGCGAAGGCGTTAGCGACGGTGACGGCGATTATTGACGGTACAGGATCGATCGGGGCGGCGATTGGTCCGATGTTGACCGGTTATATTTCCAGTAGAACAAACGATTGGAATAATGTGTTTTACATGCTATATACGGCTGATTTAGTCGCAGGAATGTTACTTACCCGCTTGGTTTTAAAAGAAATACGAGCTATGGTTGCGTTGTAATTCAGGTTTTATATATATATGTAGCTCGCACGCTTTGTATGTATTATTATTGATTTCTATTTTTAAAAAAATCTCACTACTCAATCGGTTGATTTCTTGAGTCCGGATTTTTCGTAGTATTGTTTGCTCGCTTCGACTCTATCCTCGAGAGCTAATACGCCTCGTTGAGCTGCTTCTTTCCAATCTTGCAATAACTCTCTCGCTGCTTGTCTCGCCTCGTTGGTCATACTACAACCATCCTCGGCAATCGCGCTTACAGCTGAAGCAATTGGAGAGAGCTCTAACAGTTCGAGACTCATATCGACATCTTTTAAAGCGTCCAGTGCAGAAATAGCGCGTTCAGGAGGTAAGGTGTTCGAGTTGAGACGCATGACAATGCCTCGAGTGATATCTCGGAGCGCTTCGACCGTAGACGCATCTGCTCTTTGCGTTGCCCATGTGACCGAGGCTTGCAAATTCTGCCTTTGATTTTCAGCAACTCCACCGCCAAACTTGGCCTTTTCCTTTTCAGTAATCCTGTTGGTCGCGGTAGCAATGGTTGTGTTTCTAGTGCTTGTTTTGCAAATATTGTTCCCGTAGTCGTTGGTGTTGGTGTTCGTCGCTGAAATGGGAGTCATGCAAGTGTCCATGTCTTGCTCTTGAGCTTCCTCTAGATCTTTTAGTTCTTTGTTATTGAGCGGCGTCGTTTTGAGAACTTCGTCCAACCATGCTTTCGCGTCCGCGGCGTTTTTAAACGACGGAGGCTTCCAGGATGACTTGCATAATCTACGCAATTCATTTGAAACGTTATAATTATAATGCCCGTTCGACTTCTCCTTTCTTTCCTTGTTGACCGCAAAAATACCTCTCTCGTTCAATACGTTCGAGCGAAGATAGAAACCAGATCGTAAATGGAAAGGATTTTCCTCCATATCTTTCTTTGACGCGATTGAGGGTGCGTTAATCTCTTCGTACGACAAGAATCGACGCTTCGATAACGGCAAAGTAAGCTCATGTTCGTCGAGCAATGGGAGAATGTTCATGATATCAGCGTCGTAAGAAAAATTCTCGGGGAATGCGCCTCCATCGCCGTCGGGGGCGGTGTCATCGTTCGAAATACAAGAAAGGTCACCTCCTCCTACTCCTACCCCTACTTCTCCTCCTGTTTTGAATTGAATGACTTTATTATTGTTGCTCTTATTATTACCATTATTATTCTTACCGCCGTCATCGCTTTCATCACCAGCGATCGTGCGAAAGAAAGGATCTTCATGATGCCCAAAATCTTCACTTTCGACGTCTTTGCTTCCTCTCTGCTTCTTTGCCGTCGAAGAAGGGTATTTAATCGAAACGAAGGTAGGTTTTGTCTTTGGTTTCTTTCTCAATTGCTGTTGTTTTTGCCTTTTGGCTTCTTCTTCTGCTTCTCTTTCTGCCTCTTTTCGCTGTTTCAAACGCTTCTCCGCCATCCTTTTCTCGTGAGATTCTTTTACCGTAAACACGGTGGACGAATACGCCAAATTTGAAGATATCCCTCGAGGAGGAATTCCCACTCTCGCTCTCGGCATTTTCGCGCAAGCACTATCTAACTGTTGATGGTAATGATATCCACCGTTGCTTCTATTTTGTTGTTGTTTACGAACGCATCGACTCTGATCTTCTTCGTTTTCAACTACCGCGCCTTCCAAGTTCATCTTTTGCAGCCACGCCTTCAACTCTTCTCTCGTCGCTGCACGCAACGTACCGCCTACACTCGCAAACAGTTTCGGTAAGTTCTTCGGGCTATAAAATGTGTACGACCCTCGATTTCTCGTTTGTTCTCCCTCGCAAATTAACACGTCTTTCGCTTTATCGTCTCTGTGTGCCGCGAATATTTGTTTTCGCCCAAGACAATTTTTTGACGACATCGACGACATCGAAGAGAACCGAGCGTTTCCTGAGTTTCTATTCGTCCCTTTCGACGCGACCACGTAGTGTCCAAAGTAATCACTCAGCTCCGATTTTGGCGCGACTGTAGCCGTTTCTCTCGCTTTCGTCGTCGTCGTCGGTCGCGTGGACATTTTCAACGATTCTTCCTCCTCTCCTCTCGCTTCTTCTTCCGTCGTCCGCGCGGTCGTCGCGTCTTCCCTTTCCTCTCCCCAACTCGAAAACGTTTCCTCCACAACCGCGTTCGTTCCTGGTGCGCGTTCGACGTTCACCTCTTCGCCTTCCCCTCGCGCACGCGTTTCCTCTGGTCGGGAGAGAGATCAAAAGCGCGCTTCTTCTTCTTCTTCTTCTTCTTCTTCGAGCTCCGAGTCTTTCCCGCTTTTCTCAAAGTCGTCGTCGTCGTCGTCGTCGTCGTCGCGTATTTTTAGAGGAGGTTTTTTTCTTCCCAGATTTTTTATTTTTGTGGCCTCTCTTTTTTTGTTTTTTTTTCTCTCCCTCTTCTTCGCAAATGGCAAATGGCAAACAAAAGGGAGAAAAAAAAACTTGGTCTTCCTTGACTCAAAAAAAAACATTCTCAAAAGCGCTCTCCTTTTTTGTGTCCGCTCTCAAAACAGCACCACACCGCGCGAGAATGTTGAGACGACGCGCGCTGACGTTCGCCGAGAGGGCGCTGACGAACAGCAGCAGCCGAAGACCACGAACGGGGACGGCGACGCAGAAGAGAGGCATGGGTACGTGCTGCAAATCGATCGTTCGCGGTGTCGTTCAACCTCTCTTTGTTTTTTTTCTTGGTCATCATCAACGCGCGAATTGTTTGTACTGACGTCGTCGTCGTTCCTCTTTCTCTACGTCACGCGCGCGCGTGCGCTCGAATGCTACGATTTCACGTGCAGCTGGCGGCGAAGGCGGCGTGACGCACGAAGGGTTAACCATTCATCCGGCATCGCCGGTGCATAAGTTTTTAGGAACCGCCATGGGTGGGTTGATGTGGTTTTGGGTCATGTATAGATTTTACCACGACGGAGAGACGTTGATTTACGGACACGAACCGCATTTCTTACACGATGACCACCACGACGACGACCATCAAGAAGACGATCATAATAAGAAGCATTGATAGAAAGAAAACACCCTTGTAAAATCATTTATTACTACGTATAGTACATACCGAATACGCGCAATTTTCCTACACTTCCACACCAAGAGCAGCGACGATACGTATGTTTAGTTAAGAGAAAGCGTGCATATTTTCTTGATGTAATCATTTTACTCAACTGTTAATGCAAGTATTGATGATATATATATATATATATTAATAAAAGTTATTGTACGTGGAGGATCTGAACCAGTTGTAATCCGGGAGGAATTGCGTTGGGCCTATGGAGGCAATTGCCAACTCTTGATCCCGAATGTATTTCCACGCGGTTTCCTTCACCGTCTCCGCGTTCACCGCGTCAATTCTCGCGAATAACTCAGCTCTCGTCATTCTCTTGCCATACGTTAACAATTGTCTACCAATCTCTTCCGCATTCGCCGACGTGGAGGACTCTTGGTGCAAAGTAAGAGACGCCTTCAAAGCTTGCTTTGCTCGTTCCACGTGTTCTGGTTGGCTTTGATAAATTAAGTTTTGAAACTCTCGCATGACGGCGAACGCGACGTCGTCCAACGCGTCGTTCTTCTCTGTCGCTACGTGCACGCCGAACAAACCAGTGTCGGAGTAGTTGGTATTAAATGTCATGAAAGAGTTTCCTAAGTCATTGGAGTGAAAGATTTGCGCCAACTTTGACGTCGCATCCGCGGCGCCCGGGGCATTTTTATCCCACGAGCCCAACATAGCTTGCATGACCAACAACGGCACCGCATCCGGAGACGTCCAACTCGCGCCTTTAAACGCAACCGCAAAGTTCGTCACCTTCATATCGTCGTCTCTGATTCGCACTTCTGAACCGGTGAAGTGTCCCGGGTCAGACGAGATGGCATCCTTGGTGGAAACGCCCTGCGTCGGCAAATCTTTAAACGCAGCCTCTGTCAATTTCACCAACTCATCGTGATCGATCGCGCCAGTTCCAACTACAACCATTCTAGGCGCCGTGTAATGCGTTTTAATGTACTTTTCCAAATCCTCTCTGGTGATTTTTCTCACGTTATCAGCAGAGCCGAGAATGGTTCGACCCAAACCAGTATGCTGAAACGCCGTCGCGTGCAAGTGATCGAACAAAACCTCCTCGATTTCCTTTTCCACTTCCTCTGACTCTCTTAAAATCACCCCGCGTTCTCTCTCGATTGCTCTCTGTTCTAATGCCGATCTTTGTAAAATGTCTGACAAGATATCCACCGCTTTACTGATATCCTTTTTCAACACTTTGGCATAATACGTCGTCTGTTCTCTCGATGTGTACGCGTTCAAGTGTCCACCCATGTCTTCAATCTCTTGTTCCAAAGAAGCCGCCGTTCGTTTCGCGGTGCCTTTAAACGCCATGTGTTCGAGGAAGTGCGCGGTACCGTTCGTCTCCTTGGACTCGTATCGCGATCCGGCATCAATCCAAACACCAACGGTGGCCGTTTCACTATACGGCGTCGCTTCCGTGGCGACGCGCAAACCAGACGGTAAAGTCGTAACCTATGCATTCGTTCGTTCAGAGAATCAAAGAGAGAATGAGTGTGAGCGTTTAGCGGATGATTTGCACGAGACAAAAAGAGACGAATAAAAGCAAAAAGTTTTGATCGGGTTACACGTGTTCGATCCGTTTCGTCTTCTCTCCCTCTCCTCGCGGAAAGAGAGAGAGAGAGAGAGGGAATGGGAAACGAGCGCTTCGCCTCGAAAGATTTCCATCCCACCTTGCACTCGTCTTGCGCCAGTATCCCTCTGTGCGCGAAGTTCTGCGTCTCCGGTGTGCTCCATTTCAAAAAGACGCTGTTCTCGTCTTGGCCCAACACCGGCGCTAAGTCCGACGCGATGCCCCCCAAAGCCGAGGCGGCGAACGGTCGGATCGTTTCCGCGGACGACGACGACGACGACGACGACGACGCGCGGCCGATCGCAGACACCCCGCGTTTCCCGAACCGCGCGAGAAGCGCTCTCGTCGATGATGATGCCATTGGGAGTGGTAGGACTCTATGCACCCACGCGTTTGACGACGACGGACGATGTGTTTTGCTCTTTTTTTCCCTTCTTCTTCTTGTGGTTTTGAAGCCCTTTTTATTTTGTCCCGAGAGAAAAAAATTTGCCCTCTTCTAAAAAACACGTCCAAAACCCTCCTCCTTCTTTCATCAAAGTCTTTTTTTTCATCGATTATTATTATTATTGTTTTCTTCAAATGTCATCATCAAAGAGTTTTTAAGAAAAGAAAAAGAAAAAATACACGCGCCAAACGCGCCAGATGATGTTTTGGATCATCCCTGTTGATTGATTGAAGGCTTTGTTGCGCGACGGAGAAGAAAGGAGGAGGACAAACACTCGCGAACGGGACGAGGAGGAGGAGGAGGAGGACAACGCTCGCCCCGCGCCGACGACGACGCTCGAGAAGAAGGAGAACAAAGGAGAAGAAGAAGAAGAAGAAGAAGAAGAAACAGCGGCGGCGGCGACGACGACGACGACGACCGCCACCGCTCGCGAAGACGACGAAGGTGAAGAAGAAGTGAGAAAACATCTGAAACCGTTCCTGGTCGCGTTCGAACACTCTCTGAGAGAACTCAGGAAAGACGTGGAGTTGGTTCCGACGGGTGCGCAACAAGACGCGGAGGACTACGCGATAGATTCCCTCCAAGTGCTAAAAGATCTGAGGAAGAAGGGCGAAGAGACCTTTGAAACAAATAAACGGATGAGAAAAGAATATCTAGTCATTAAAGAGAAAAGCATAAAAACGATGGACTTGCTTTCGAGGATGTGAGTGAAAAAATTGTCGTCTGTTGTTTCGTGCGTGCGTGTGTGTGAGAGCAAAACGTGAGTAGTTTAGTAGCAATACACAAACATATACCACCACATAAACGCGATTTCTTTCTTTCTTTCTTTACTACGTAGCAGTTATGCCGAGAATGTTGCCTTGGAACGCACCGTCTTCTACTCTGAACCACGGGAGCGAGGTTGTCACCACCCCTTCGGCTTGTAAAGCGGGCAAACGTTTCAAAGCGTCTCTTGATTCCATGCGATCGTCGAACCAAAACTTTTGACCTTCGATCTCAAAGAAATCTTGGTCACCTTTACCTAGAATTAAGACGCAATCATTTTCTTCCGCCATTGCAATCGCCGCCCGAACGGCAAAGAATCTATCAACGATGACGTATCGTCGGACCAAGTTTTGTAACTCTACCGCTTCGGATTGCGCATTTGGATGAATCAAATACATGTCTTTCATAAAAGGAATGTCAGCGATAATACCATCCGGTAATCGTTCTTTGACCGCCGGTAAGTCATACACGCGATCTCGAAACCCATCGACGACATCTTCTAAAAGATCGTACGCGTCTTCATTTTTCGGCGACTGTGTGGTGACAAAGACGACATCGGCATATTTATCCACCGTTTCGCCCAACTTACATCGCATTACTTTCTCGGCTTCACCACTAATGGCAGCATTGATATCATTATTGGTACCATCCGCACCGACGACCACAATGACACGTCGGCACTGTGGGATAGATCTTGCCGATTGAATTGCGTTTCTAACATCCTCCGGCGTCTTTGCGCTATCTACTAAGGCGCAAAACTTCTGACCCTCGTCGACGAGCTCCATGCGGCCACTCGCGGGATTGGCGCGTCCTAAACCTTGCGCAATGTTTTCGAGAGGAATTTCAGTCGCTAATCCTGAAGCTATGGAAGCTAGAACGTTGGAAACGTTCGCATCTCCAACGAGCGCGGTCACAATCTCCGTCTCCCCAACTGGCGTAGATACTAAAACGGCAGTTTCAAAAAGAGACAAATCCACGCGCTCGCAATAGACGTCCGCAATATCTCTGTGTTCCCGACTTCGTGCGTACGTTACCACTGGAACTTTGCAGTTAGAAATGATTTCAGAGGCGAAATCATCATCTAAATTTACGACGACACGTTGATGTTTCGGATCATCCAAAGAAGTGATGAACGCGATTGATCTCTCTCGCCAGCTTTGAACCTCTTCTTCGGATAAACTACTTTCATAACTCGTCTCGAACGCACCTTCTTCTTTTCTATCTCCATTTTGTGTTTCTTCTTCTTCTTCTGTGTCTACTTTCTCTTCCTCGTTTTCGTCTTCGTTGTCTTCATCCGACGAAGCCGAAGTTGACGCTTGTTGGTCTCCTCCGTTGTCTTCGGCGTTACTCGCGCTGGTCATTCTCGGAGAGTTTGTAAAGACAATAATATCTACGTCAACGCTATCGATGTGTCCTTTCAATAAAGTTTCGTCGGAAATTTCCATGGCCACGGCAGACGCGCCGGCATCTACCATTCCGGCTAAAATTTGCTGGTTTTGCAACGCATCCGGAGTTCTCTCTGGAATTTCATACTTCCCTTGATACGGCGCGAGCCATCCAGGCGCAGAGCACGCTCTGCCTTCGGTCAAGTCTTGCTCCTCTGGAACCCAAACGCCACCATGTTGCGTGATTTTCATTTCAGGAACGATAGGGTCAAGATGTATTTCCTCTGCGCCGCAAGACGGACACGAAATAAAATCGCTCGATCCCATCTCTATTCTCACATCTTTTGGAATGCATGTCGCGCCACATTCTGCACACGAGTGTGGGATTTCATCCAGATCTTCTTCCGAGATTTCTGGCGTGACATAGTATCCACTCGAAGTGACAACGCCGGCGCGATTAGAATACTCGTCCTCGTCGTCATACTCATCCTCGTCGTACTCGTCATCGCTTTGGCCGTTCACCCCCTTCTTTTTCAAGCTCTTTTCGCTCGCTTCGAAGATTGATTTGATTAAATTGCACGTGGTATCTTTACCACGATGACCCAGAACGCCTGCGATGACCAATTTTCCGGACGGATCTTCGTAAAAGGCCTTCCCAAGTTTCCCGAGAATACCTTTGGTGCTTTTTACCACCGCCACGGGTGCTCCATTGGCGTTTTCTGCAACCCCATCTTCCCTCTCGGAAACGACAGCCACAGCACCTCGCAACGTGATTGCATCTCCAACATCTTCGTGTCCATCGTGCGGATCTTGTTCGTCGGATGAGTTATCTACGCACACAAAAAGGTCACCCGGTATCGCGTACCGAGCGTCCGAGACGATGCCGCTTATTTCCACGTCTTCCTCCTCATCTAAATCTATCCATTTGATGACATCGATATTTGCCGCTTCAAATGTGTCGCGTAATAAACCTACGTTTTCATCTTCTTCGTCATCCATCTCTTCCTCTTCTTCCTCGCCTTCTTGTTCTTCTTCTTCTTCTTCTTCTTCGTATTCATCTTTGTCGTCATCGTCGTCGAAAGTTTCCTCTTCTTCGTCGTCGTCTTCTTCTTCAAAGTATTCTTCGTCTTCGTCTTCAAAGTATTCCTCCTCTTCCTCCTCCTCCTCGTCATCCTTCGCTCGCAGCGCTCCGCTAAACTGTCGATTACGCCGCTTACGAATATCACCACTCACGAATGCAGACGACAAAAAAGAATAGCCACGACGCCTTGGCACGACACCTCCTTCAATCATCGATGCGTCGCGCGTGCTCTTCGTCAAAATCATCCTCGTCGTCGTCGCGTGCCGTCGTCGTCCCGTCGCCCACACAAAAGGTCTCCCATCACATTCCCGACGGCGAGACCACCTCCCGAACGTGCGGGACGTGCCCCTCTTCGCGGTGGTCGCTCCGCCATCTCTCGCGCCCGTCGTCGGAATCGGCACCGCGCTTCTCGTCGTCGTCGTCGTCGTCGTCGTCGCGAGGAGGAGCCTCGGGTTCGAAAACAACATCATCATCCCCGGAAAAGTCGTCGTCGTCGTTCGTCACCACACGGTTTTCGACGGACAAATTTTCTTTCGTCGGCGGCGGTTACACAAATGAGACTACTCTTTTACTCCCAAAAAGTGTTTTTTTTTGTCGTCGTTCCCTTTTTTGAACAATTCGTAATTTTGCGAAACTTCGAAAAAAGAGAAAAAAAAAAGAAAAAAAGGGCAGAGGGTTCAAAAACTAGACGGTTCAAAAACCGTCTAGTTTTTGAACCTTTCCGTCCAAAAAAGACAACAAACGTTTTCCTCGCCGCGTTTGACGACGACGACGACGACCTTTCGTTCCGTTCCGAGAAAAAGCACGCCCGTGGTTTCGAGAGAGAGAGGATGATATCATCGCTCGCGCCGTCCGCCCCGTCGTCGTCGTACCGACGGCGAGAAAGAGGAGGGAACGCGAGATCGATCGTGGCAGTCGTGCGGAGTCACCATTATTCTTCTTCTTCTTCTTCTTTGACGACGCAGCGTCGGCAACGAAATTTTATAATCAACGACGACGACGCCGACGACATCAACAAGAACGACGGCGCGAATAGAAGACGAAGAAGAAGACGAACGAGAGGAAGACGCGTCGTCGTCGAAGCGAATACAGAGGATAAGACATCCTCCACGGCGGAAGAGGTAGAGGAAATTACGAAGAAGTGGGGGTTGGAAACCGGGCTGTGGAAGATTTTCAACAACAAGGAAACAAAGAAGAATACCGAATCGACGGCGGAAGGAGAAGGAGACGGGACGCAATTGAGTGGATCGCGATTGGATATTGCAAAACAACTGTTAAAAACCTACGGTTCTGCGTATTTAATTACCTCCATTTCTCTCTCTTTAGTTTCTTTTGGGGTGTTTTATGTTTTAGTGAGTTCTGGCGTGGATGTCGCGGCGTTGTTGTCGATTATTGGCATCACGGCGACGCAAAATTCGGAAAAGGTTGGCACGGTAGCGATTGCGTACGCGGCGCATAAAGCGGCGAGCCCAATCCGATTTCCACCGACGGTGGCATTGACGCCAATCGTTGCCGGGTGGATGGGGAAGACTGGAAAGAAAGCAGAAGAAGGAGAAGGCGGCGAAGAAGAAGAAGAAAAGTAGAGAAGAAGCGAGCGCTTCCGTCGAGAAAGACTGCTAACAGGAAAGAGAGTCGACGTGCACAACCGATACTTATCGCTTTCGAAGCTGCGCATCGTGTAGACTCTTTTAATATCATTACTGTGTGTATCGTATTTTCGAGTGTAAAATTCAGAAACGCTTTCGCTTCATTCGTTGATGAGTTCAACCTTCTTTTTTGCGCTTTTTTTTGCGCTTGTAGATTTTTCTCGATGTCTTCGATCCGTTCATCCGATGCGCCAAAGAAAGAAGAAAGATGCTCCTTTTCCGCGGCAAAGCATCGAAACCGATCGTTCTCTTCCTTTTCTCGACCTTCGCCTCGGTCGCGTTATGTCAGCCGTACCCGAAATCCTACGCTGGCAATCACCCTCTGATTACGCTCACCGATAAAACGTTCGAACACCAAACGCAATCGGCCACGGGACAAACGACCGGAAAATGGGTCGTTTATATGGACACGGACCATTCGTACAATCACTTCTTGACGCCTACGTTGAAAGCGAGTTTGATGAAACTGGATAAAGAGCAGCAAAATCAAGACGAGTATACGGGTGAAGCATTCATCGCGGCGACGATTAACGTGGACGAGGAGTATTTAACGCGAGCGAGATTTGAGAATTCAGGCTTGTCCTTCCCGTGTTTGGTGGTATTTGAGCAAAGAAAGATGCGACAGTTTAAAGTGAGACATCCGAAAGGGGACGAACATAAAGCAATCGGGAAAGGCGTGAAAGAAGTGCGAGAGTGGTTAGAGATGACCAACGAGGACGAAGAGGCTGTGTATTTGAACGTACCAAAACCGCTATCGATGGCAAAAGCGAATAGTGTTCGGTTGCGGAGGATGAAACGAATGTTCAAAGAGAGAAAGCTTCGCGTGAGAAGAGATTGGCAGCATGCGATGAAAGCGAAAGGGGAAGCTGGGATGGGCGCGATGGTATACGAGATGGAGGAGAGTTTTAAAAAGTCGCCGAAACTTTACGGTTCTATTTTGATCGGTATAGCGTTGACGATGATTTTGACGCTGATCGCAATGTCGTCGGTGTTATTTGGAGGGAGAGGAGGTGCAACAAAGAGGAAAGAGGAATGAGTTGTGTGAGTACGTGTGTGTAATACCAAAAGAAGATGTATGTTATGCGCGAGTGTATCATTCTTTGCTTAATATTACCTCTTCCTTTATTCTTCGCCTTCAGAGTTTGAAATAGCCGCGAAAGTAAGGAGGTTGAACGGATTTCACGAGTTCATAGCCTTCGTCGAACGCGTTGACTAATTTCTCACTCAGCGGTCCTTTACTCGACGCGAGCAAATTTTCTCGACACTGTGCTATGCTCGAAGCACCGATGATCACCGCGTCGTCTTTCTTGCCGGATAATTTTGAATTGTAATACATCCACCTCAAGCTCGCTTCTGTCGGCGTAATACCTTCCTCTTCCGCTGCTTTTCTAGTCACCTCCACAGCTTCGAAATACGCCTCGTTCCAAAAGCGATTCTTATACATCTCGTTATTCTTGAATCGTCCAGCTATTATCCCTTCGTCATCGCTCGCGTGAAATAACTTTTCGTGTTTGCCTGTCAATAACCCACCCGCTAGCGGATTGTATGCCACGAATCTCAAGTTCAAACTCTTCAACGCGGGAATTAACTCTGGCTCAACTTGTCGCGTCAACGCATTGTACATCCCTTGATATATGGTCGG
>MDTG01018807.1_pt1 | contig 25454 bp, 20 predicted proteins | sample 811421 | NCBI WGS metagenome assembly MDTG01 (sample SAMN05326645, study PRJNA326480) | marine metagenome | isolation source: seawater | place: Pacific Ocean: South East | collected 2011 | reverse complement strand
TTAAGAAAATGTTTCCAATCGCTTAGTCTTAAATCGAAGTGCCCCCTTTGTTCCTCAGGAAATTCGTTTCGGTTTACAGAATCTATGATTTCAGGAAGAAGTTGGTAAAACTGCTCAGATCTTTCCCCAGGATGAAGGGACCATGCTTTCTCCGTCATAAGGTCGGCTCGCCACATATCTGATTTCTCAAGAGCGTGCTCGACCATAGCTTCCCAGCAAAGCATTTTACCAGTTCCAAATAATCTGCTCTTGATCGGTTCTCTCCATGATAGCCAAAGTGGTTTGAGTGGCAGTAAACTTAGAAATCTTTCCCGGTGAATCAGGTAATGACGACTGGTAAAGTTTTTGAACAAATAAAGCCCTCTCTTTTCATCAACCTCATAGGGTGTGGTTCCTTGATGTAAGGATCCATCTTTAGTTGGAGGGCCTCCTCTTGGAAGAACGCAAAGAATATCTTCGTTTTCTTCCATTACCCGGATGCCTTCTTGGATCCATGAGAAAGTAGGATCTTCATAGAAAATCATATCACAGTCTAAATGAAAAATATACTTCGTTTTTGTATCTATAAACTGCTTGAAACTTCCATAAATCGGGTATCCACGAAAACAGTGGGTTTCTTTGTGAGGGTAGCCGAATTGGAGTTTATTGGCATGCTTGACTGTAACTTCTTCATATAGTGTCTTTATTAAACAAAATTTAAACTCTTTTTGTAGTTTACTAATTATTTTTAATATTTCATCTGATTTGTACCTTATAAGTGTAGATCCGAGTATTCCTGAAGGGTTTTGTGTATCAAGAATAAGAAAAGTCTCACAATTTATCTTTCTTAAAATATTAAATAATATGGGAAGGGTACTTTGGATATATGAAACATCAAATCTTGAACAAAATATTGAACAAATTATTTCTTTACTCATTATCAAGGAATCAATTTTTAGATAAAGAATAGATTGAATTTATATGATTGGATCTTTGAATATCGATTTTTTCGAAACTGATACCATACCTTAAAAATTCATTTTTAATTTGATTTATGTCTTCGTTTACCCAGGGTGTATAAATATAATAGACTTTATCAAATTCACTTAATTTTTTATTAAGGATAGAGTAAAATTTATTAACGGGTATTGGTTTTAAAAATTTTGAAAACGCACTCATATGATTTGAATAGTTTTTATCGGCAACTATTAGATATGTAGAACGGTCTTCAAAACATAGTTGAAAAGCAACTCTTCTGCTGAAAGTAAATATTGGATAATCATTGTTTTTTAACGATTCTAAAGAATCGGAAAAGTCGTCAGAATTAAATGCTCTAGCATAAGAAGAAGTAAGGTATGTCAAAATTACAAAACAATAAAATATATGAAGTTTTATAAAAATTTTTTTAAGGTTAATGATCTGAAAATTATGGATAAGTGTACAATAAAATATTATATAAAAGAATAGAGATGGTATGAAGTACCTTTCTTGAAACATTTTAAAATGAAATATTTTACATATTAGGAAAATTAGAATAGGAACTAGAAGAAGGGATATTAAAATAAAAGTTAAATAGAAACCTGAATGAAATGAATTAATCCTTTTAGTACTAATTAAAACTAAAATTACTAACGATACAGGAAGATATACTTGCATTCCTTGTAAAGAGAATAAGGCAGAGGAATGTAAGTAACTGATACTCTTTAGATGTAAAGTATAAGTCGAATTAATTTGATCCCAGAAAGTTGGGAAAATGAATACAAGAAATAAAAACCAACCTGCAAAGCAAGAAAATAAATAACTCTTAAGAGGTAATTTATTTAGGTATTTATAGACGCATACCATGAAACAAATAGAAACACAATATATACCTCCAAAATAAAATGTACCGGGGATTAAGAAGTTTAAGAATGTAGATATAGTAAAATTAATTCTACATGTATTTAATGACGATACATAAATCAATAATAAAACTAAAAATAGATAAAGTGAGTAGGGTCTTGATTCACAAATGGAAAAAAGAAATATCGGACAATGTGAAAGGACTGTAAATGAGGATAAAATGCTTGTTTCTCGGTCAAAATATAAGTTTAATATTTTGTTACAAATTATGATTGATAGTACACCGAATAAAAGTGGCACAATTCTCATTACAATTTTATCCAATCCCAATATGTTATCAATTGTCCACATTAAATAAAAGTAGGCAGGTGGAATCATATTTACACCAGAAGCATTTGCAGTTACAAGTTCTTGGTAACTTTTAGATGAACAATGGAAGAATGTTGACAACTCATCCATTTGAAGTGGTTTATTAATATTTATTATTATTGCACAAGTAATAAATATAAATATTAAGTGTTGTGTTTTACATATCACAAATGATTGAGATAAATTTAAATATACTTTTTTATATAGCTTTTTTAAAATTGTTTAAATCTAGCTATCCAATTTTAAATATTGGATTCAATGACTCACAATATTTAGAAAATCTTTGAGGGTTGAAAGGAATGTCTTTACAAACTTCTCGAATTAGATTCGATTCTTTGGAAGATACTTTAATTTCCATAACTATCGTGTTCGGGTGGTTTTGATAAAATCTTAAGTTGGGTCTGCATAAATTTTTTTGCTCATAAGTTTTGAGGTTTCGATCTATGGTTACCCTTACTTTACTATCAAAAGATGTGTAATATTCTCTACGATAAGTTACAACAGAGACAGGAATGTCAGAAATGTTTTTTAAAGATAAAGTTGGGTTTTTGTTTAGAGGCAGAATAAAATCAGACCATTTTCTGGCTATTGGATTGATGCAGTAACTATTTCTGTATAGTTCTTTCCATGAATAAACACCTAGTTTTTTTTTGAATTCAAGGACGGCATTATTCTTATTTAGTGAATCACCATACCATCTTAGGCGCTTTTTTGTTCTAAGGCTTTTCCCTTCAATGGATTCCTCTAGTGAAGAAAAATGTAAGTCATCAAAATATAAACTATTTACCTTTCGACTCGGGTAAGGTTTGTAGAAAGAAAACCTTGAAAGTTTAATTGATTTCTCGATCAATGTTAAATCATCGGTAGTAAAAACATCTTTTAGTTCAATTCTTTTTTCAGTGATCGAATAATCTTTGTTATTCATAAATTAAATTTAATATAACTCAGCAGTTTTAAAGAATGAGGTTTTGATAATTTGATCATCAAGGCGACCTACACTTCCATCCTGAATCAAGAATAACTGCTTACAATCTGATATTTTGGTTTGTGAAACGATAATAGATGCTGGTCCAAAAGAGTTCTTTTTTTGAAATGCCGCAAAAGCAGCAGTTTTGGCATCGGTAATTGTATTATTAGAAGCTTTAGTAAAAGACAGGTCTTTTGATACTATACCAAAAGATACATTATTAACTTTGCAGGCTGATACACCGACATGACTGCCTTCTCCAACAGAAATTGCCTTGTCGGTAATATTTTGGAAACTACTGTTTTGAACATCAGCATTGCTACCACTAAAATCTACCCCGTCTCCTGATATATCAGAAAAAGAGCAATTTTTGATCGTACCCGAGACAAAGTCTCCATCGAATGCATCAGAAAAGTGAGATGAAAAAATACAATTCTCTAACGAAAATGTTGAAGAAATGATATTCAGAGCATCCTCGGTTTTAAAATTTTCAAAGCTACAATTCTTGAATTTCGAGTTACTATTGTAGAGAGTGATTCCACCAGTCATCGTCCAACCGTTCTTCGAAATCCCCTGAGGGTTGGATCCCTTTCCAACTCCGCATACATTCTTAAACTTTACATTTTCAAAAATTGATTGCCCAATGGAGTTTGCAAGCAACATTCCCGACCAATTATCATTTGCTGAGGAAAGAACGATAGGTTTTTCAGAGGTGCCATGAAAGAGCAACGGAGACTCAGATACAAATGTAACATTGCTCTCGAAAAGCAAAGTAGTACCAGGAGACACATACAATTTCTTCCCAGGTGGAATATACAAATTTTCGTGTAAGGTATATTCACCATTTGGAATTAAGTAACTTCCGTTAGATTCAATAATTATTGAAGTTAAAGCAGAATTTTTGGAGTTAGAAGGGTCTTTACCTAAAGGTAAGTCTTCTAATTCGAATGATTTGAGGTCGCAGGGGATTTGAATTTTTAAAAATTCTTGGGGTGATCCAAGGAAACGAGAGTGAACATACAAAGGTAAACCACTTTTGTATTCAGAAATTCTAAAATGCAAGTCTGCGGATGTTTGTTGATAGCCATTACCCTGACTGTATAAGATAAGATTTCCATCGTTAGAAATAAAAGATGGCCAATTGGTTTTGTTATTAAATATATGATCAGCAGATGGCCAGAAACGATCGCCGGAAGAGAAACCGGAAATCTCGATAGGTTGAGTCGTTCTATTTCTTACTACTATTTCTAGGTCAGCCTCATTCTCCTTTTTAGATGCATATGCTTGAAGCAGATTGGGCTCTGATAATTCGATAAGTATCGATTTTGCCCGCTCTTGAAGAATTTTCCACGGCTTATAATTAATCAGATTGAGGTGATTTTTCCAAATAGCCGCCGGTGATTTCAAAAACAGTTCCTTTAAAAGAAGATTTCTGTAATGTTTCTCTTTCGTACTGAGTGAATTCATCAACTCCGATATAAAAGGTAAACTTGCGTACTGATGTAATGAAGCTACATAAGCGGAGGCAATAGTACGTTCTTTAAGGGCAAAATTAACCCAATTATCCTTGATGTCCCCCCATGTGAAATAACAATAAGGCGATTTTATTTCTTGCTTAGGGTTGCCATCAAAGCCGATTGGTTCGAGTAAACAAGTGACTGGATTGAAGTAGAAGTTGATATCACCAAAAAGTAGCCCTCTTTCTGCTTGCCATAGACGAGTGATTGCGAGGAATTTCCCAAGTTTCTCAGAATCGAAAACTTGAGAGGGAGAAATTGTATTTTCTTGAACGCTTCTCAATAAATTGAATGCCGTCTCCTTTTGATTGTTAAGCATTTTGTTTTGAGAAACCTTTTTAGTGTTTCTAACCTTTGTTTCAGAGGAACGAAAAATCGAGTTCCATTCTATATTTGTCGCAACATCTTTGGGGAACTTTTTCCACAAGAGATAGTCATCAAATCCAACGATTACTCCTTCACGTCTTTTGTTATCTTCGATTAATTCTTTTGAGAAATGTTCTTCTAAGGCATAGATTCCCATTTTTTTGCCATTAATTGTAAAGTTCACGAATTCATACCTCACGCTCATGCATGCTTCACTTCTTAGAGATTCTAGAAAAAGCCATTCTGCAGTATTATTTCTGGTAACTGGATCTTGCAGGGAAAATCTGCTCATGCCTTTGAGCAAATGATTGCCCTTCATTTCCACCCTTAGAGAAACCTTGTCTCCTGACCAATGATCAGATAAGTCACCTTTAAGTCTAATTTTACAGCGGCTTGTTTTTTCGTCATAGCAAATCTCGGCATTAACAAAATCATCGCTTGAACTCACCAAGGTTCCCTTAGAAATAGCTTCAAGTCTCTTCGCTTCAAGTTTCTGAAGATTTTTAAAAGAAATATCTAATTGAATCGTATCAAGATTGTTTTCTTGAGTTAGAATATCGAGAAAATTGGTTTCGCTAATTAAAACAAAGTTTGCTTTTAAAAATCCAGGGATATTTTTCCACCCTATGAATATTCCTACAAGCAGGACAAAAACGCATAAGCAATATATGCGATATTTGGAACCAGTATTTGTTTTTTTAAATGATTTTAATCGCACTTTTAAACTTATTCATTTGGCATTGATGAATCATCAATAAACGAAAATCTACCGGTTGGGAATTTTTCCCGAAAATCGGTACTAAATTGATTTATAGTAGTGGAATCTTTAATTTTAACCAATGCAGTTACTGCTAATGTTTCATTATCTTGGTCAATCCTTCTGATATTTGCATCTGGTGCGATTGACTCAATAACACTCAAAATAGATTCTGTAGATTGATTTACTTGATCAACTTCAATGTTGAGCATTAAATTTGAATCGGTTGTTGAGAATTTTGGTCGTAATTTATCGACCAATGAAATCACTATTAAAATGATAATTAACGAAAGTACAGCTACTTCCTTTTGATCAGCACCGAGTGCAAGTCCAATGGCAATGGACAAAAATATGTAAGCAAGTTCTTCAGGTTCTTTAATGGGCGTTCTAAATCTAACAATGGAAAGAGCTCCTACTAAACCAAGAGATAAAGCCAGAGATGATTTTACAACAGATATGACCAAAAGTGTAGTTAAGCATATCACTGGCAAAACCAATCCTAGATCCCTTCTCAGATAACGCTTTTTCGAGCGAATATTGAAATGCCAGCATAAAATAAAAGATAGCACCACACAGAGGAGAAAGTTCCATAGCAGAGTATCAAGAGAGATTTCAGGCAAATTTATCGTGGTGTTTAGATCATTCATATGACTTTACATTAATGTTGGTGTTAAAATATTTAAGAACTTGAGTAACTGAAATTTGATTAAGACATTGCAGTTCATTATGGCACTCATCGTAGCCTTGGTGTATCCAGCACGGACTACACTCCAAAGTTGTCGATAAATTAATATTTTCGGAGTAGCCGAAACAATCGACAGGGCGAGACGCACCGAAGATAATGGTAGTAGGAATGTCTAATCCATTAGCGATGTGCATAAGTAAGCTGTCGGGGCCAATGAAATAACTGGCGTTCGAAAGAATAGCTGCGGATTCGCGCATCGAAGATTTTCCGGCATATCGATGTATTCCTTCAACGATGGGTTCTCTTTCGTCTCCCAATTGAATGATGGAAAATTTAGCCTTTAGATTTTGAATTAACTCTAACCAATTATCTTCGGGCCAATTTTTAACCGGTTCTTTGCTCTTTGTGCAAATAGCCAAAATGGGTTTTTCAAACTGGCTAGTTTCCTTTTTTGCCCATTCCTTTTCTTCTTCACTTAGGTAAAAGGCAGCCTTATAATCATATTTATCTATCCCGAGCCTGAGCATGTTGTGTTCGATAATATTTTGGGTCTTTTCTTTGCGAACAATTAGTTCCCAATAGGTTGAGTCAAAGGAATAAAAGGTTTCGGGTTGGTTGATTGAGTCTATGTAGGGGTCGAGGCGGAGTAGTTCAGGGTGTGGAGTAATGCAGTTAATTCTCAGTTTTGAATATTTTTCTTTTATGCAACGGATTACATTTGCAGTTATCAGGGCGTCACCAGGTGCACCTAAGCGATCGATTACGGTAAGCCATTTTTTTCTTCTGTTAAGGAAAGGCAAAAGAGATGGTAGGCGAGAATTTTGGAGCCATCTGAATTTTGACCAAAGCTTTAGTGGATAAGAAATATGGAAAGGGTACAGAAGGTCTTTTAGAGGATTACAACCACTAGGTATTTGGATGAGAGAACTCATCCTTTTCCAATTATCTTTTTGATTATGTTAGGTTTTTCTGCGATTTGCGGGAGGTGTTTATAAAGATTTCTTCTGGCAGGTGTCGATAGGAGGTGAGTTAGGTGCCCTATGAATCGAGTAAAGGCAGTTGGCGAATCAGCTTTAGATAATGGTATTAACCATGCCTCCTCTTTACCAAGGATTAATTTATCAGCTTCATCAAGCAGTTGACCCAAAATTTTATGATTCATTAATTCGAGAGCATAGTCGCTGTATCCGAATAGCCAGCAAAGAGATAAAATTGAAAGTAAATCAGACTTTGTAAGAGAGTGAATATACTCGTTGTCGTATCTTACAAGATCTCTTATCCAAATACTTTCGCAAGCCATGGATTGCCCTTTTGCAGATTTCCAATGCCGTGCCTGGTTTTTGCGTTTTTGAGCAGGTTGGGTGAACACCTCCATGCATGTGAAACCCTTTTCTTTTAGATAAGGGGATAACTCCTCAAAAGTTGTTTCGTTTTCATAGTTCTTGTGAAGGCCAGACTCAACTTCTAATAGAAATACATCTTTGAGAATAGATTCGGCTCCTTTTAATATAGGTATTTCATTTCCTTGCGCATCGATTTTCAGTGCATCAACGCGAAGATCAGAAAATTTTTCAATCGAATCGAGCGACAATGTTTCAACTTCGATTTTTTGCTTTATGTTAAAGAATGATCCATAATCAAAGCGTTGTAGCCATTCAAAATTAGGCTTAAGCAAAGAGCAGCATTCATGGTATTCAGTTATATAAAATGGTCTTTTTTCATCACATTGCCCGATTGCATAAGGAAGGAATTCGGATTTCTTATATCCGCAACCTGATTCGTTTAACTTTTTGCATTCATCCTTATTGGGTTCGAATCCAATGAGATGAATCTCGTCTTTCAGTGGTAACCAATGGGATGGAGGATTCCCCACGGCACCAATATCAATCAGGATAATGGGTTTTTCCAATAAATCAGGAACAATCATAACCCATATTCTTAAGCAAAATTAATCCGACTTCACCTTCTCTCCCAACTGCAGGAATTGGCTCCGAAGAGCAAGTCAGAGTAAAGTTAAGGGATTGAAGGAGCTTATCAATTTGAGAGAATCCGCCCCCTCCTTCGTGCCAGCTGTGCCACTCTAGAAGTAAGTATTTTGATTTTGTAAGCAAACTCTGGTAATTATTTATAAATTCCCACTCTGATCCTTCGATGTCACACTTGATCAAGTCATAAGGAGGAGCTAGTCTTTCCATTAGATCGGTTATGCTCAAATTTTTAACTTGTATTGATTTTTCCGATTTTGAAGAAGAGGATCTTGAACCAGCCATGTGGGCTCTATCATAAAAATGTGCAATCTCTGCATTCGTTAACCCAATGGCTCCTTGCAAGTAAGAGAATCTGCCCCCAATTTTCTTTTGGTTTATCAAATTTTTCAGCGAACGGATGCACCGAGGTGATGGTTCTACCAATAAAGATTGAAGTTTAATTTCGGGATGTTTTGACTGAAGCCAAAGGCTAAAATAACCATAATGGGCTCCAATGTCTAAAATGCGGGAGATGGGCTCTTTCGGTATAAATTTTGAATATTCCTGCTGGATAAAAATCTCAGAAAAAGAGTCGTAAGAATCTTTTTCCAAAAGGTGTGCCCAATACCCCGATTGCACTGGAATGGAGTACCCCAACTCATGGAAGTATTTGTGCTTTAGGTTGAAAAGTAATTTTTTACGAAAGAAGCTGATACCTAATAATAATTTTATCATCAAGTGCTAGGTAAGAAGAAAATCATGAAAGCGGGGTACTTGTGTGGATATTGAAAGAAGGGGTTTAATTTTGTATGCTTGATCAATGGATGCAGAAAGTTGTTCTTGGTAATTTTGCATAATTTTAATCAAGGTATTTTTGAGTATTTCGATCGATCGATCTTTAATCAAGAATCCACAATCGTTATCATTGCAAAATCTATGCGATTCCATAAAATCAGGACCATAAATTATGGTCGGTCGACCGCTAGCTAATAATTCTGGAAGTTTAGTGGGAATTGAGAAACAGTATTCATTGGCTAGATCAGGATCGAAAGAAGAAGGTACAACAAAGACATGATGCTGGTTCATTATGTTGAAACGATCATCAGGAGGCACTTCGCCGAGATGGTTGATCGATTTACCGTCAATTTCTGAACTAAGAAAATTAACTGGAACTCTTTGACCATAGAGATTAAAAATTACTGGGTGACCATCTTGATTAAGACTACTAATTGCCTTACAAATGTCGTTGATTGCCCCCTTGTGTAAGTGAGAAAATAAACTTCCGAGAAAAAGGACTTTAAAGGGATTTTCTTGATTGAAATTTGAATCTGTGCCTGGGGGCAAAGGAAGGTTTTTGAAATCGGCATAGTTATGAAAAACATTAAAATTTAAGCCAAATTTTTTTTCATAAGCATCCTGCATGTTGCGACCAATACAGGCACGCTTGTGACTTGAATCTAATATCAATTTGAATTCAGGGGAATTAAAGAATGTCGGAGAATGATCTGCAATATGTACAATATGTTTGCAGTTTTTCTTTTTAGCAATCCAAGCACCAAACCGAACATTATCGAGCGAATAAAAAAAAGAATATACGACCTCGAATTTACCTCGTAAAAAAAGAAAAAGCCAAAGCTTGGAATAGTTTCCTCTCCATTCTGGTATCAAACCAAGTAGAAAAAGCAAAAGAGATTTCTTCGATTTGTGATATGGACAATGTGCATGAACAAAACCTCTGTTTTTTACCTCTTTCTTGAATGAAGCGTCGGTAAATACTACCGAACAATTTAATCCGGAAAGAAAAGTTGTAAGTGTCACGCCAAAGCCATTCGGCGTCCCCGGTGGGGTTTCCGTGACAAGTAGAACTTTCTTCTTAGCAGACAGAATCTTCGAAAATGAATGGAGATATGTCTTTTAGCCAATAGTCTAAAAGTTGCAGCTCGGCTTGATCAACGACTCTAATCCTTTCTAGCGAGGAGTATGCGTTTATAAGATTGTCGCTAATCGATAAGTGTTGGTTAACCGCTTCATTGACAACCGAAACGATCTCTTCGGTTCTTTGATACATGCAAATTTCGGATTCAAAGTCCACCATAAGGTTGTGGTCGTTTCTTTCCTGAAATGAAGTTGATGGATAAAACCCCAAATATATCTTTGTACGATCCATGATTGCCTGTGCAATGTAACTTCTCAAAATGTCAGTGAAACGAAAACTTACGGTTGCCGGCAAATAGAGCAGGGGGAATATACTTTTATTCTTCCATAAAGTATTTTGCGAATTAAATGAACAAAGATTGTTTCTGCCAAAAATAATTGGTTCGCTTCGCAGAAAACTTGGTGTCTTCTTGAAAATCAAGCGATGAATAGCATCAATGTCAGGGTCGCCGTCAACCATGCATTGCCAAAGACCTATAGTTTCATCTTTAGAAGAAGGAATCACATCTTCAGGCATTATGATCGAATCTTCAGTTGTTAATTTATTTAATGGAAATCCACGTGGCCAAAATGGTGTTTCAGATTTAGAGAAATGAGTGTAGACATTTTTAAAGGTTAAAGACTCTTTATCCTTTAGGTACAGAGTAGTCATTTCTTTATTCAACAATTCTAACCATTTTTGCTCTGAGGGATAGTTATCATCGTCGGTATCGATAATCATAGAGGCTCCATTTTTGAGTGCATAAAGATAACCAATATTTTTTCTTGTGTAGTGGTTTTCTGGAAGATGTCTTGAAATCTTAAACGCCCCCTTTTTTTGATCTTCGATACTAATGAAATCACAGTCTTTGTGCTTCCAATCACAAGGAGTTTTGTTGTCTCCAACCACGATTGCTTTGTTTCCGCTAACTTTTGCCCATTTCTCAATTTTTGGACTTGGTGGATTTATTGTTGTTAGTACAACAGTTGCTTGCTTGTTTTGGGTCAGTTGTCTTGAACAGTTTATGGAATGAATTTAAAAGGTGACTGATTTTTATTCTATTTGATGTAATTGCTATTTCTTACATATCTTCTGTATAAAAAATAATATGTTTCGTAATTGAGTCCATAAATTTCAAATAAATTTAATAACACTTTTTACTATGGCAATAAGCTTTGATACATCCTATTCAGAGCCAGTTTTACGATCTCCAACTGTAATGATTATATCGTGTAAAAGCTTGTTTCGTTTTGAACACTGTAAGATGGATTTTTTATGTTAATGGGTACAACTTTTGTCTTCATGAATCGTCAATCTTTTTAACTACCCTGTATAGTACATAAGCTGGCTTGCTTTCATCATGTTGATACTGCCAATTTAAAGAGAGTGTACGACTCTTTGGTGTAAAGGAGACTTTTTTCAGAGTATTCTCAACCGGAGTGATAATTGTTAAAGAATCCGAAGTGTTTCTATTATTTATGGAGTGTTCTACACTCAATAGTAAAAGAAAATCAATGCCGCTAAGGTTAATCTCTTGGTTGCTGAATATTCGCTCATAGCTATCCTTAGGTAATCCTCGATCGTGTGCAAGTCCGACAAAACGGGTATCCGGATGAGCCATCATGAAGTTAAAATGATTATGATGGTTGCTCGCCACAATTCCCACCGTCTTATTCTTTAGATCTAGTTTATTCCAGTTTCCTAAAGAAAGTGGCCACCAAGCCTCTTTACCGAATCGGGTTTGAGTCCAAACATTTGTTCCATTAATAAAACTATCTTTCAGCATTAGGTCTATGCGTGGAGAAAGAAAATGGAAAGTTGGCTTGGTCACATTGAATAACAGGGCGTGCAAGCCAATCAAAATGCTCACGATATATATCGGGATTATTAATAATTTGTACTCATGGATTTTTTCTAAAAGAGGGGCCGAGGCAACTACAGTTAATGCAAAGAAGCATGCAAGATAGCGTTGGTTTGAAGACCACCAATTAATTTTATATGCCACGATAAATAAAAATGAGAAAGACAAGACTGCAACCCATTTAGCAGGAGATTTACGGAAATATAAAGCACTTGGTGCTCCTATCCATGCAGTTACGAAGCCGATAGGACCGTACCATGTGTCTTCAGTTTGAGACCAATTAATTGAGAATGGTTGTGCTAATGCGATATCTCCAAATATAGGGTAGAATAGTTGATTGTATAATTCAAGAAAGCTTGATGATAGAGAAAATCCAAAGAATTTTTCCCAGGCAAAATCAAAAGTAGATGTAAGGTGTAAGGACTCAAAAAAATATCTGCACAAATTAGCGACTCCTCCGAGAAGTCCATCTTGATTTACATTCCCATTTACAAAAAAGGGAGGTCCACTCCATGTACCCCATGCCCATGCATTGTAAATGAAAAGCCAGACTTGTGACATAATGACTAATATAAAGACAAGGGCTAAGCCAATTCGAGGCCGACTTTTAAGGAGTTTCAAGCATACTGAGAGATTATTCTTCCGCAACGCCCAAAAAAGAAATCCAAAGATTATCGGAATTGCAAATGCCAGGAAGGTGGACTTACAAGATAATCCGCCAGCTACAAATAATAAAAATATAGCAATGTTGGGATGAGATTTGTGCCGAGAGAAGTGAAGGAAAGCTATTAAGCTACAAAGAGCAAAGAATACGACAGCTAAATCATTCTTTGGGGTAGTTGCATGAAACACCATTTCAGGCAAGCACGCAAAAATTAATGCTGAGCAAAATGAAGTTTTGATCGAGTGGTAAATTCTAACCAAAGAATATATCGCCAAAATAGAACCTATATAGGCAAAGAAACTGAAATAGGCTAAACCTTTTTCGCCTTCGAATCGAAGAAATAGGTGATAAAGAATATCATTACCAAGTGGGAGTGTTACATGGGCATAATCTGAGACACTTTTAGGGAATAGTGTACCAGCATCTTCGTAAAGAAGGCATCTAGCTAAATTGTAAACAAGGGAATCAGCATTGTTGGGTCTCAGAACAACACTTTGTAAAAGCAAATAGACTATAGGGACAAAAAAAAGGATTAGTGCATAGCGCAATTCGTAATTCTGAAACACACTGCGAAAGTCCTCTACATAGAATTTAGAGTTTTTGACTATGGTCAAAAAGCTAAAAACTAAGATAAATATTTCAATTGCAAACAAAGTATTCAGCACCCCTATGAGAAAAAGCAATTGCAGGATGAAAGAAAAGGTCATAATCGATCCTGCCATCGATATGGTTAAACTCGTCGGAATATTAAAAGCCAAATGTTTTCTGCTTAAGCCATAATACGCGAGAGTTAAAATTATCGTTTCAATGACTACAAAGACAGCGTAAAGCAATTCCATTTATTTTTTAAAAGTAGCCTTGGGTTTCAAATCATAAGAATATCGTTCCGTTTCTTTAAGCAAAGTTAGGGTTGTAGGTGTAATTGTACAAATAGCGAATGACTGGAAGGCAAAAAGTGAGGGGTATATACCTGTTATTAGAAGAGCGAATTTTTCTAAAATAGAGCAAACAATTTTTGCTTTAGGCAAAGCAAGGCGAAAAGGGGGAGGGATACCTTTTAAAGAAAGTACCTTGAAACCATTTTCTTCAAGTATTTGACGAAAGGTTTTAAGGGTAAATAGTCGCTTGTGTGTAAGATCGAGAATCCCACGTTTGCCGTAGTTGAATCGACCGAAAAGTAGGTTCAAGCGACAGAACCAAAACGCGATATTTGGTGTAGAGAAAATAAATCGAATTTCAGAATTTTCTTCAAAGCAATTTACCAAGTTTCTAAGAAAAATTTCTGGATTGGAAAGGTGTTCAATTAAATCTAGGGCAATAACAATATTAACTTTCTTTGGGAGGTTAGGAAAAAAATTATCGTCCAAATCAATCTTTACGAATTTTTCAAAATCTTTAATATTTGCTGGTACAAACTGATCTATCCCGAAAACTCTGCAATCGAGAATATTTTTGAGATGATTTGCCAAGTTACCTGGACCACATCCAATATCTAAAACTATTGATTTCTTGGGAATTTCGGAAATTGCTGCTAAGTGCGTGCTTGGAAAGTCCAGCTTTGATTTATAATGATCATTTGAATTGCTGGGCAAAACATCAAATCTTCTTTGATAACAGATGCATTTTTCCTGAAGTTGGGAGGTAATAGTAGAATTAACTACATGCCATGCGTATTTTAATCCATTAACACGACAAATTTCCTTACCATAGTATGTGGGAATTGGAATTTCATTTATATTGAGTTTGGCGAGTATGAACTGTATGATGATTTCAGTGTCGAAGTGAAATTCATTAGAGTTTAGTTCGAAAGGAACTTTTTTAAGCGATTCGACTCTGTAAGCCCTATATCCGGAATGAAATTCGCTTAATTTTGATTTTAAGAGTAAGTTTTGAATAGATGTGAGGATCTTGTTGCCGAAATACTTATAAAGCGGCATTCCTCCCTTGAGTGCTCCAAAAGCAGATAACATGCGAGAACCAAAAACTGCATCCACCATTTTATCTGAAAATGGTGCAAGAATATTAGGCATACTTTCCGGAGCATATTGACCGTCTCCGTGTAATAGGACAACAATGTCGAAATTATTATCAATGGCATAACGATAGCCAAGTTTTTGATTTCCTCCATATCCTTGGTTTCTAGGGTTTTTTAGAATAGTAACTGGATGCTTGTTGTACCTTGATCTTACGAAATTAATGGAAGTATCAAAGGTTTTATCATTGGATGCATCATCTATTATAAGAATTTCACATTTCTCAAAAGGCAACTTATTAGGTATTCTATTTAGGACATCTATGATAGTTTCTGATGCTTCGTATGCTACTATAAAAATAAGTAAATTGTTATGAATTTTATTTTTAGACATTCCGCTCAATTTATCAGGCTTTCCATTTTGATAATTTTATTGGGTGCAGGTAAAGCCATTCTTTCGGAAAAGATTGGTAGAACTTATGAAAATTCAGCTGATATTTTTCTTCGTGGAATTTTTGATCATCCCCCCAAAGTTCCACACCTTTATAATTGTGATCTTTCTCAATTTTGATTGACTTACAAGAAAGAACCATCGCGGTTGCTACTGCTGCATCCACCCATAAATTCATCGCTGCAAATACACCACAGTAAAAGCTAAAGGACTTTAACCATTTTTGAGGAATTACGATGAAGTCAGAATATCCCTCGATTAATGGATAATGGATATATCTTTTGAATTTCGCGGAATAAGAGTATTTTATTCCACATAAGATTCTTTTTACGGTAATTTTCTTTTCAAAAATACCCCAAAAGTTATGACATCCGATGTTTCGATAATTGAATCCGATATCATTATACTTGGTGAGTAGCTCTTTTCTTGTAGGAAGAAATCTAGCACATGGAACAGAACTTTCATCATTTGGAAAAGAATTGCACTCTTCGAATTTATGCCAAGCAAATGAGTGCTCCCATATGGGATTCAAGTATTTAATGTATGCTGAATCAATACTGCCTATTTTTTCTATTAAATTATGTTCATTTAAATACGGGTTAAGAATCAAATCATCTCCGCAAAAAACATAGTAGTCGAAATTTTTGGGTAAACGATCAAAAGCTTGTGAAAAGTATCCTTGAAAATGAATGGATTTTTCGTGGATGGGAATGATTTCCTCATGATCACTCTTACTGAAGGGCGAGAGAAAGCGAATTGTAGAAAATCTATCACCATAGATTTTCCTTAGTTTGGGTATGTTTTTTTCGTATTGATGATTAAAGATAAAAGATAAGCAAATCTTGGACATTATTTAACTTATATTTGCATTGACAATTTGGCTTATCGTACTTCGCAAATTGTTTTTTATTACAAATTGGGGATAATGTTGCTTAATTTTGGTTAGATCACTGTAGTAACAGATATGATCACCAACACGATTTTCATCAAGATATTCAAAACTTTGTTTTTTTTCTGAGAAACTTTCGCAAATTTCAAAAGCTTCTAAAATTGAGCAGCTATTTTCTTTGCCTCCACCCAGATTATAGACCTCTCCAATTCGAGGAGAGTTGGTAAACAAACTAATAAATTGGGCAACATCTTCTGAGTGTATGTTATCCCTGACTTGTTTCCCTTTATATCCAAAAATTTTGTAGTGTTTTCCCTCTAAGTTGCACTTTACCAAGTAGCTCAGAAATCCATGTAATTCGACTCCGGAGTGTGATGGCCCCGTTAAGCAACCTCCGCGTAGGCAACATGTTGGCATGCCAAAATATCTACCATATTCCTGCACCATTATATCTGCAGCTACTTTTGATGCTCCAAAGAGTGAGTGCTTGCACTGATCAATGGAAAAAGATTCGGCAATGCCATTTTCGTAGTTTGGATCATCGTAATCCCAACGTGTATCCAGTTCTTTCAATTGTATAGTATTGGGACCATCGCCGTAGACCTTGTTGGTCGACATATGCACAAATGGAGAATCTGGACAAAATTGCCGGGTTGCCTCTAGAAGATTGAGCGTGCCTACTGCATTCACATCGAAATCATCAAAGGGAATAGATGCCGCTTTATCATGCGATGGTTGTGCAGCAGTGTGTATGATGGCATCCGGCTTAATTTCTTTGAACAGATTCAGGACACTTTGACGTTCTCGAATGTCTAACTCATGGTGAGAAAAATTGGTTAAGGAATTTTGGAGCTCTTTTAATCTCCAAGTAGTATCTCCTTGAGGGCCAAAGAATACGGCCCTTTGATTGTTGTCAACTCCATGAATGGAATGTCCTTGTTTAGCGAAATAGGAGCACACCTCGGATCCGATTAGACCTGACGAACCAGTAACTAAAATTTTCATTTACTTTTGTGAATCAAAAGGAATTTATAACTAAAGTTTTATTTTCCTAAAATACGACCAGCTGTAATTCTAATTTTGGAAAAAGCTGATTCCTTAAAATTCGAGATTCTTTCTTTGGCTGTATTTATTCTTGGCGTAACTCGAAAAGAATTCTGAATAACTACAGGAGTAAATGAAGATATTTCTTTTGCGAATTCTTTAGCCTGACCCGGGGTTTGAGATTTCCATGCAATGGCTAGACCACCCCATAGACCGTCATTTTTACTAACCGAGGGTATGAAATCCAAGTAGTATGCATGGGAGTCCTGTTTTTTCAGTGCGTCCACCATTCCTTTTCTGCAGTCAGGATTAAAACTATCATGCATAAGGATGATATCGGAGTAATTGATGATACCATTTATGTCTGCAGACACTGCTAGTCGTGAATGATCGGCATCGATAATGGCTAGATCAAAGAATAAATTTTCTTTTTTTATACGAGAGGCAGCCTCGAGTGTAGGGCAGTTCCATGCCTCCACATTGTGAAATAGATCGGGAGAGTCTGCAACAAACTCATTTACATCGACGGTAATTACTTTTTCCGCAAATTGAGATAACCATTTGGTGGCACCTCCTCGATGGTAGCCCAGTTCCAAAACTTTCTTGGGCTTTAGGCAATGGAGTAGACCGATCAGACCCAGTTTTTCTCTAGTTGACATTAGCCAGTCGGCGTTTGAAATATCGAGCTTTTCTTGAATTTCTATCATTGGCATACTGGAAAGTTGAAAGCTTCAATATAATCATCAGCCACCTTTCGTTCATCAAACAGTTTTTGAGCGATTTCTTTGGTGGACTGCCTTAATTCATTAGTCGCTTTGGTTTGTAGCACTGAATTTAATTTCTTGATTATCGAGTTCGCATTCATATCTCTAACCAACCAGCCACTCTTTTCTGGAACTACCATTTCGGGTAGACCTCCCGAATCAAATGCAAGAACTGGGGTACCACAACTCATTGATTCAGCAACGGTGTTTGGTAGGTTATCAATTTGGGCTGGGTGTAGCAGAACATCGGCAGCATTGTAGGCAATTCGGAGGGTAAGTTCGTCCTGCAAAATTCCTAGACTTCTTATTTTAGGATTATCAAAACCATTGCCTTTTCCAATGAGCAAAAACTGGCAATGATCTTTTGCATCTGACGCCAAAATTTCTTTTAGGATGGGCCCACCTTTTCTTTCTTCATTTAAATTTCCTGCAATGCACAACACAGTTGGTTGCTCTAAGGATAGACCTAATGCTTTTTTACAAGATTCCCGCTCCAGACCCACGAAAAATGTTTTTGGCACAGGGTTTCGAATCGTTAGGACTTCACAACCCTTCCAATGAGATGAACTTGCTTGTTCGTTCATCCAATGGGAAGGAGTGACGGCTTTTAGAGAGTGCTTTGTAGTTTGGCATTCAATGGATCGCCAAAAGTTTTTGAATGCAAGCTTATGGGAATCACTAGGAGCAGAACAGTGGGTAGGGTAGTATGATCCTAAGAAACTCCAGCAATCATGCAAAGTCCAGACAACGGGGGCAAATTCAAGTGCTGTTCCAACTAGTGTAATTGACCAACCTGCACTGTGCAAGTTATGGATGTTTATAGTATCGAATCTTTCTTGTTGAAGAAATTTTCTAAACTGATGGTTGAGGTTGTTGTCCCTAAGTGATTTTGCCTTTTGAGCTGAGAAAAGGGGAGAAAACAGATTACGTAAGGCAGAGAATTTTTTGCCGTTAGACAGCACCCTTTGATCATTCGTATTTTTACCATCCGAAGAGAGTTGAATAACCTTAGCACCATTGGTTCTTAAAGCTTCAGAAATACGTTTTCCAGCAATCGCAGCACCTCCGGTGGAACATGAGTCAGTTATAGAGAGGATTTTCAATTTTCGGAATAATCCCCTAAATTCGCTAAATCTATTTCTAGTTTTTGCGTGAGCCTTGCTTCCAAACGATTAACTCCACTGATTAGGTCTTCAGTAGAAATACCTGACATGCATAGTCTTTCGTAATCACATTGATTGTTTTGCCAACATGGTGAACAGTTGGGTGATGTTTCTATATTTTCATTACATGGATAGCCAGACTGCCATGCTTTTTCTCTACCCCCGTAAATAATAACTGATCTAGTATCGACTGCACGTGCTAAGTGCATGAGAAACCCAACCTGACCAATAAAAAAAGTAGCATTAGTTAAGAGCGATGCTGAATCTGCGATGCCAATGTTTCTTTGATCGATTGTATTTGGTAATTTGGGCTCTTCTCTTGTCCCAAGTTGAACAACCTCATATCTATCCCTTAATAAATTAATGCCATTAATAAGAGAATCTTCATCCCATTGTTTATTTAGCATAGGTGTAGAGGAAAAAGTTTTGGTGGATTGTACACATATGTATTCCGAATCTGTTACATGAGCTATGTGTTGATTATCTCCATACCAGTAAGGTCTTAGGCAGACCTCCCCCTTTATGTCGCATTTATGAAGGATTTCAGCAATAATATGCTTTTCAGGTGGATCGATTTTATCATTATCTCCAAACCATTTTCCATAGTATAGGAGGGTAGAGGGCCTTTTGATTTTTTCTAAAAGCTTAATGGTTTTCCAGTCATCAGGAACAACTTGTAAACCGTATGTACTATTTTGAAAGATCTCAGGATAATGAGAGAGCATCCAGCACTTTTGGATGCCTCGTTTTCCAAGCTCGTGAAAAACCGCTGTGCAGAGTAGGTGGTCACCTAAACCTCCTCCAAAATGAAATGCTTTGGTGGGAATTCCATGTTTAAGCACAAGATTTATTCCCCATGATATATTTCTCACTTTGCCGATAACACCTTTTGGTGAGTTGTAGTCAAATTGTTTTGTGAAAGCGTATTTTGCCAACTAATTACAATTTAGTTATGACAGCTGAACCTGATTTATCTGGCATCGGGATAAGGATTTCTTTTTTGGAGCAAAAGAATTCGTCCACTGCTTTTCTACATCCTGGCCAAGCATTATAATCGTGTATGAGTATAATTCCTCCTGAGGAAACTCTGGGATAAAAAAATTCTAATCCATTTTTAGTAGGTTCAAATAAATCCGCATCAAGATGAACAAAAGAAAAATTGGTTTGCTCGATTATATTATCAATACTCTCTGGGAAATAACCTTTGAACACTCTTACATTAGAATTTTTTGAATCTATAAAATTAAGAATGTAATCTATTGAGGTATCCTTGAAATTCTCAATTGATTCAGAATTTCTAATTTGATCGTTCTCTTTAGAAATATCTTTTTCCGCAAATCCTTCGAAGGTATCGAATAAATTTAGTGTTCGTTCAGGACAATATTGATGAATTAGTTTTGCTGTCTCTCCTTTGTATACACCAAGTTCTGCAATTTCGCCTGAAATATCATTCTCTATAATAGTTCTTAAAAGTAGAACTATCATATCTCTACGAACTATATCGAACGAGCAAGTATCAACAATATTTCGCGTATTCTTATCTGCAAAATTTGGAAGAAATCCTCCGTACTCTCTAACAAACTCAGGGTTATACCATGAAGAACAGGTATCAATATCCATTCGTCCTTGTAAAAAAAAAGGATCCCTACTCTTTGCAATTTTTTCAGCGGAGGCTATGTACTTTTTTTTTCGGTGCATAGCTTTTTCCAGAGAACTTTTGCGAAAAGAAAGAAATGTCTGTTTAATAAAGCGTAACTTATTCCAAAATGAGCTTTTTTTGATCAATTTCAAAAACATTTAATCGATTAATTTACTGCAGAATAAATTGGTTATGCTGCGATCTTCTTTTTTATATTGTTTGAGAATTTCTTCTTTCGAAATGATAGGGGATTCGGAATAAGCAAGATTCCTAAACTTGTAACCTGCATCTAAAAAAAATTCTAAGACCTTTTCACCTTCGATTTCAAAAAAAGACATTTCATAAGGGTGATACTCGATGACGAAATCTATGTTCAAATTATTAAGGTTTTCATGTCCTAAACCCTGTAGTGCCAGTAATTCGGCACCCTCGATATCCATTTTTATCAGTGATGGCGAGTACTCATTTAAAAAAGTTGATAGAGTAACGACTTCGGTAAGTGCAAAGTTATTTGAATTCGAGTTTTTAATGATTTTATGATTCCCCTCGTTTTCTGTGGAAAAGAAAAGCTTTGTTTCTCCAGAATTAGCTCCGCATGCCTTATTGTGAAGCTTGAGATTTTTGTATTTATTCCTTTCAATATTCCTTTGCAAGACCTTGAAAATTTCAGGGTGTGGCTCAAAACTGAGAACTTTTCCTTCATTGCCAACTAATCTGGCAAATTCTAAGGAGAAGTACCCAATATTTGCACCCACATCCCAGACAGTTTCCCCTTTTTGTATGTGATTTCTTAAAAAGAGAGTAGTTTCCTGTTCGTAAATTTTGTATCTTTTAAGCAAAGATTTGCTTGGGTTTTCGAAGATTTCTATCCAATGATCTTGTGCATAAACAACAGTAGATGTTTCAAAAAAGCTGAATACAAGTTGCTTGATTTCCGAGTAGAGTCGAAATAGTGATCCCAGTATCATTTAAAGTGTCAAATTAACTACTTGCAGAAACTGGTTGATAGTTTTGACGAAGGAATCCTAAAACCTACATTTTGTCCAGGACCAGAGATTGGAAATCCTGAAACCTTAACAGGAATAGCGGAAGGAGAAACATTTTCTAAATTTGACCCATTCCAAATAGAAATTCTTAAATTATACTCCCCAGGATTACAGGGTAGATATGGGTATTGAAGGGATAAAGTGAAATTACCTAACTTGTTTGATAGGATTTTACCTTCAGTTTGAGGGTCGAGTGAAATTGAACTGCCACTTTTTTCTAGAGCAAGACCAAAAGATAAATTCTCATAGCCATTAACCACTTTGTAGCAAATATTAATATTAAAAGGTGAGAATGAAGTTAATGTCTGAGTATCGATTTCTTCTACCTGATAATGATAATTTAAATTCTTAAAAGTAACTGGATATAGGTTGCTAGTTGCAGACTTTTCATGGAACATTTTATAATATGAATTAAGGCAATTTTCAAAATTATCGAAATAGGATGCTTTTCCTTCGCAAACGAGAATACCAGAATCACAATTTTGCTGAAGTAAATCATGATTGTGAGAGACGAAAAGTACGGTTTTGTTTTTGGACTTACTGAGATTATCCAAGTTTTCGCTGTATTGCCGACGAAAAGCAACATCTGCAACAGATAAGATTTCATCAAGGAGCAAGATGTCGGCATCAAGAAATAAAGCGGCAGCTGTGGCAAGTCTTAGAGACATTCCAGAAGAGTATCGTTTTACCGGAGTATTTGCGTATTTCTCAACTCCTGCAAAAGCAATTATTTCAGGAAGTTGTTCCTTAACTTGGGATAAGTTCATGCCCAAATAGGCACCTTGTAGGATTATATTTTCAACTCCGGTGTATTCGGGGTGAAAACCTACACCTGCCTCAAGTAAAGAGGCAACTTTCCCGACAGTTCGATATGAACCACTTGTTTGAGTGGTGATTTTAGACAAAATTTTAAGTAGGGTCGATTTCCCTGCACCATTTGGGCCAATAACACCGACAATTTCCCCTGAGGGTATTTTAAAAGTAGCATTTTTCAGCGCCCAATGATATTTACCAGGTTTTTTAAGAAGTATGCGTTGAATGATGTCGCTAAAATTACGTATACCTAGATTGTATTTTTTACTAAGGTTGCTTACTTCTAAGGAATAAACTGTTTTTTGCATCATATTGTATCTACAAACCTTCTACTTGCAAAAGTGAAAATAAAACCTGATAAAATAAATAAAACCAAAGCGAATATGATAGAGAAAGCAAAATTTGAATCCGGCGTGAATTGAAGTTGAAGTAAATCTTTGGCAGACTGAATTGGTAAGGCTAGTGGATTAAGAATGATGTAGTTCTTGACGCTAGAATTGATGTTATTAATTTCATAAACTATTGGTGTAGCAAAGAAGAGAAGATTTGTTATGAAGGGAATGGAAAATAAGAGATCTTTATATACGGTGCTTGCAGACGCCATCATCATTCCGCTACCCATGCCTAACAGGATAATGTGGAAAAATATAACCAAAGAACCAATGAATATGATTATAAATTTGTCTAAAGTGAGGTTTGACTCAGTGAGGTAATATATAAAAAAATAAAGCAGTAATTGTAGCAGAAATCTAAAAAAGGTAATCCCTGAGTTTGATATAATTGGTATAACTCTAGGGAAATATATTTTGCTAAATATTCCCTTGTTCGCCTCAAAAATAAAAGCACTACTGGTGAAACTTTGTAAGAAAATATTCCAAAATATAATTGCTGAAAAAAAGGTTAAATAAGGGTTCTCTAGGCTTTTTGCGGTACCAAGTATTTCTTTAAATACGACAAGAAGCACACCGGAGGAAATAAGAGGTTGAATAATATGCCAAATCGGACCTATTAACGATTGCCTGAATTCTGTTTTGAATGAAAGTAAAACAAGTTGATAGATAATTTTTCTATAGTACCATAATTCAAGTAAGTAATTTTTCATTAAAGTAAGATCTAAAAATATTTACTTAACAAGATCGTAACTGTTGCAGGAAATTGTTATTTTTAACTTAAGTCGCTTTTTGACCAGTGCCTGAAATTTGCTCCGATGTGAACTTGGGAAAATTTGGAATATTTGTTTGCTCCGCGAAATAAGAGATTTGTTCGCTTAGGTTACGATCGTCAGTTTTGCATTATTCCTCAAACCAAAGCTTTTTTTCAACACAACAAAGACAATTTTCTTATATTAGGCACTTCTTAATTTGCAGGTTTACATCTTCTCCCTTAATGCATTCCTAAAGGTTGCAAAACTTAAGCAGGTGAGTTACTAACGACCTTTCATATTAGCAGTTTCAAATTCAACCTATAGACCGGTGGACAATTTATTGATCAAAAGAAGAGTACCCACTCATCTAGGTAGTCGTGATGCAAAGAGTTCAACTTGACTCACATTGCATACATTTTTCAAGCTTACTAAGTCTTCGAAAACGACCGATATTACCCCTCCCTTTCCCGAGGCGTTTCATTTGCTTAAATTTGAGGTTTAAGGAATCCTCCAAACTGTAAAAGATCAGGAACTCCATTAGGTTTTTTCAACTATGTGAGTGGTTTGCAGAAATTATTTCTTTGATTGTTATTCTTAGGTTGGACAAGAGTTTGGCTCATTGAACTTCTTTCTCTCCAAATCTTAACCGTTGGTTGGCTAGTGCCTGAAGTTTGTTGATCGCAGTTTGGGGGGAATCCACATTGGCTAGAGCCAAGGCAATCATTGTCCCACCCACATTACGTCTTCCTTCGATTGCAGATTGAATGCGACCTTCAAAGTTATATCCTCCTCTAGGAAAAAGGTTTGGTTCATTGGGTTGCAACTTATGCGGCCAAAAACATCGAAAAACAAATAATGTGCTTTGATATTTGGAGAATTCATAGGCTTCAAAAAGAATTTCCATATTGTCTACCTTTAAAGGCAAAAGTATTGGATCTTGTCCCACGGGTGGAGTAATTTGAGTGAGACCAGTTAGGGGAAGGCAAGAAGCAGGTGAATGGGTTGAGAGTACTGCTGCACAAGCACCACCTAAATCCCAATGAGCAAGGAAAACTTGCCAATATTCATCATTATGGTTGATCTCATAAAAGCCATAGGGATTCCATTTTGCTCGGAAGCGATCCTGCCATTGGTAAGATTTTGCTTCTTCATAATGCAGCTGTGCATCAATATGGCGTGATATGAAATTTTCTTTTAAAATAATGTCCGAGTTGTCAAGTTCTAGTTGTAGTTTCGGTTGGGTAAGCATATTTTTCTCGTTACTCATGAAGTGAAATTCAGTTCCCAAGACCGAAGAAACTACAGAAATAATCGCGATTATACTGAATGGTATTGGGGGGCATACATTTAGATTCTCCCAGTTGCTTTTGCTAGTTCCAAGAGTCGTAAGGAACAATCCTCCCTTGGATAAGCGAGCAAGTAAAAGAATAAAAATGAAAATCAAACTTGTTTCTATAAATCCAACTAAGTCATGAAGATTTGGGATTGAAAAATCCCCAATTGAAAATAAAGAATTTTCGATATAATGGCCCTTGCCTTTAACTTTTATAAAAGAAAGACAAAACGCTCTAGCTAGATTAAAAAAGAGTGCAATTAAAAGTCCGCCTAAAACAAGCAAAAATCGGTGAATAAGAGAAAAT
>MDTG01411935.1_pt1 | contig 25455 bp, 24 predicted proteins | sample 811421 | NCBI WGS metagenome assembly MDTG01 (sample SAMN05326645, study PRJNA326480) | marine metagenome | isolation source: seawater | place: Pacific Ocean: South East | collected 2011 | reverse complement strand
TCGGCCCCGCCTGGTCGAGGCTGGAGGCGAAGGCGACCACGCCCCAGCGGCTGCACCGCCCGTAGGTCGGCTTGATCCCGGTAATGCCGGTCACGGCGGCGGGCTGGCGGATCGAGCCGCCGGTGTCGGTGCCGGTCGCCGCCGGAGCGAGCCGCGCAGCAACGGCGGTGGACGATCCGCCCGAGGAGCCGCCCGGGATCAGCGCGGCATTGCTGCCTTCCTTCTTCCACGGGCTGAGGACATCGCCGAAATAGCTCGTCTCGTTCGACGAACCCATCGCGAACTGGTCCATGTTGAGCTTGCCGAGCATGCCCGCGCCCGCCTTCCACAGGTTCGCCGACACGGTGCTTTCGTAGCGCGGCACGAAGCCTTCGAGGATATGGCTCGCGGCGGTGGTCTGCACGCCCTCGGTGCAGAACAGGTCCTTCATGCCGATCGGCACGCCGCCCATCTTGCCCAGTTCCTCGCCCTTGGCGCGCTTGGCATCGACCGCGTCGGCGGCTTCGAGCGCCTTTTCGGGGGTCGCTACGATAAAGGCGTTGAGCGCGCTGGCAGCCGCGACATTGGCATTGAAGGCTTCGGCCACTTCGCGCGCGGTGAAATCGCCCTTGGCGACACCGTCACGGATGGCCTTTACGCCGAGATTGGTGAGATCAGTCATAACTGGGAGTCCCAGCGAAAGCTGGGACCTCGGGCCGCCAGTTTCGCACAAATTGGATGGAGGCCCCAGCTTTCGCTGGGGCTCACGGAGGCGCGAAACGCGATCACTCGATCACCTTGGGCACGCCGAAGAAGCCGTGCTCGGCAGCGGGCGCGTTGGCGAGCACATCTTCGCGCTTGCCCCCGGCCGTCAGCGGATCGGCATCGACCACGTCTTCGCGCAACCGCATTTTTTGCGGGATCACGGCGGTCATCGGCTCGACGGAGGAGGTATCGACCTCGCCCAGCTGCTCGACCCAATCGAGGATCTTGTTGAGTTCGGGGACCATCGAATCGAGCGCCGCGTCATCCATGCGGATGCGCGCGAGGCTGGCGATCTTGGCCACTTCTTCGCGGGTGACTGACATGCAGCCGCGTTAGCCGCGCGCCAACCCGCCATCAAGCGGTCACGTCACTCGAAAGGTTCGCCCACCGGCTCGCCATCCACATAAAGCTGGCGGCCTTCATAGGGACGGATTTCGAAGGTCGGCTCGTCGTCTCCGGAAGTGGGCTCCATCGATCGTGCCCTGCGATCCTCATCCGCGATCAACCGGCCCTCCTCGACGAAGTGCTGCGCGACCTCGCCCTCGGCATCGACGACGTAGAACAGCGCGATCTGCCCGCTGGAGACGACGACCAGCTTTTGGCCATCCTCCAGCTCTCCCGCATCGATTGCGGTGCATTGGTTCCGCTCCGTGCAGATCGCGCGATTGGCAATCAGATATTCCTCGACCGAGCTGCGTAACTCGGCATCGCCACCCTGCCAGGTAATCGACAGGTCGTCCGGCTCGGCTCTCTCCCGCTCCCAGCGATAGGGCCGCGAGTCTTGCAACTGGGCGCGCCGCGCGCCCGTGGCGATCGCTTCCTCGTCCGATTGCGCCAGCCGTTCCAGCGCCGCACGCCCCGGCTCGCCGAAATCCCACCGCAGCGCGCTGAAATCGAAATCCTCCACCGAAACCGCACCCGACTCCAGCCGCGCGAGCTGATCGCGGGTCGACATCGCGCCGAAATCGAGAATCGGCAGCGCGAGGAACAGCGCAAAGATCGCGGTCGCCACCGCCAGTCGCAGGTTGGAGGCGCGCAGGCGGTCGCGCCAGCTCCCTCGAAAACCCACCAGCGCATCGACGAAATAGGCCAGCCCGAAGGCCACCGCGACCGCGACCGAGCACAACGCCCACAACCGCTCGGGCGACAATCCGTGCTGGTCGATCCGCACGCCGGTGGAGATCGCGGCGAACACAGTCAGCGGCAGGATCCCTAGCGCGAGCGCATAGCCCGACCACTTGAGCACCGGCCCGCCGACCATGTCTGCGTCCCGGTCGCGCAGCACCGCATTGGCCAGCACGTATGCTCCGATGGCGATGGAGAGCAGCACCGGCGTGGCGCTGTCGGTCGCATTCCACAGCACGCTCGGCCCCGACACCACGACCGCGCCGAGAAAAACGAGGATCGCCAGCGCCAGAGGGAGCGCGAGGATCGACAGCACCAGCAGCACCACCGATTGCAGCGTCCCGATGATCTTGAGCTGGTTGCGCAGCGTGCCCAGCCCTGCGCCCAGCGTCAGCCCTCCGAACACCCAGATGAACCAGTCGCTCTGAATCAACTCGCGCAGGGGAATCCCGACAAGCTCGAACAGCGACGACAACAGCCAGGTCAGCAGCCACGCGATCAGGAAGAAGGCGAAGGCCCCCGCCCCGGTGATCGCGTCGGTCCACACGAAATAATGGATGTCCTTGTAATCGGTCCGGAAGAAGCGGCGGTGGAAATCGGCCTGGAACAGCGGCACGGCGAGCAGGCAGGCGAAGACCCCGGCGGCGAGCGCATAGCCGCCATCGGCGACATCGTTGGCCGCGCCGACCGCGCGCCAAGTCAGCCCGCCGACGACGAGGCCGGTAAGAGCTGAGAAGATCGCGGGGACGAGCAGGCGTTCGCGCTCTGCCGTGAAAACGAAGGCACCGGCGAGAAAGGCGATGAAAGCCGCGGCGGCCATGCGTGGGCCGCTGTCGTTCGCATCATCGATCAGAAAATAGATCGCGAGGCCTGCCAGCGCGAGCAACCCCGCGAAGGCCCACGGACGCAGCGGCCAGTCGGTCTCGACCCGGTCGCGCGCGGTGGTTTCCTGTTCCGCGCCCGTATCCGTCTCGGCGCCTGGATTGCTCGCTTCGTCCATCGAACCCCTCCCAGTGGGAGGCGGATCATAGGCGAATTACGGCGGCGGCGGAACTACCCGCTGCTCTATTCCTGCGGCCTATTCCTGCGGAAGCGGTTCGCCCGTCGGCTGGTCGGCCCCCGGCGGCATGGGCAGCATGCCCTGCTGCTGTTCCATGATCTGCGTGATCATCTGGACCCGACGCTCGAATTCGGCACCGCTCATGAAGTCGATCAGCTCGACCTCGAAGGTCAGATCGGCATCGGGCGGAATCTGCGAGCCCGGAGGAGGCGCGTCGGCAAAGGCCTGGTCGGCGGGAATGCGCAGCTCGTACCTGCCGCCCTTCTTCATTTCCATCGCGCCCTCGGTGAAACCGGGGATCATGTTGTCGAGCGGCAGCGGAGTTCCGTCGGGGAACACGCCCTGGGCAGCAGGCGGCAACGGAAGAGGTTGCGATTCCTGAAAAACGGTCCCGTCGGCGAGCTTGCCGACATAGTTCACGAACACCACGTCGTTCGCGCCCGGGCTGGGCCCTTCGCCTTCCTCCAGCACGGTCAGGCCATAGCCCTGCGGTGCGAGGCTCCATGCCAGCAGCAGCGCCAGACCGATCGCGAGGATCACGCCGATCCACAATTTCGTGAGCGAGCCCTTCGCAATCGGGCGGAGGGGAACGCGCGTGATTTCGGTCATTGACTGGTCCTGAAAAACTCGGGGCGGGTAATTGCGGCAGCCTGATACGACAAACGGCTCGCGACCATCTGGCGCAAGCCGTTCATCTATTCAAGGCTGCCATATGCCGGACGATGCCGACATTGACCGGATTTTACCGGCCGTCGCGCTCGGCCCGCTTGCGCTCGAGCTTGCGGGCGCGGCGGACGGCGGCAGCCTTCTCGCGCGCGCGCTTTTCGCTCGGCTTTTCGTAGTGGCGGCGCAGCTTCATCTCGCGATAGACGCCTTCACGCTGCAGCTTCTTCTTGAGAGCCCGCAGTGCCTGGTCGACATTATTATCGCGAACGATGATTTGCATACTGGGTCAACGCCTTTCGGTTCATAGAATTGCGATTCGCGAAAACACGCGCGAAACGCTGGAATTGTAACGTGGAATAAGCCAGCAACGCCCCGGAAACCGGGATGCGGCCAGCTCCAATGGGCGCTTTATAGGCAAAACAGGGCCCACGCGCAAGGGAAAGCCGCCCCGCCCTTCGGCGGGATCGCGCTTCACCGCTTGGCGCGGCACGCAGGCCACTATAGGAACGTGCGCGAACATGACCAGTCTTTCCCCCATGTCCGCATCGCTGGGCGTCGCCATCGGCGGCGCGACCGGCGCGCTGCTGCGCTACAACCTCGGCCGATGGATGACCGCCCTGCTCGGCGCGCCCGCAATGGGCGTGTTCCCGTGGGCCACCCTCGCCGCCAACGCGCTCGGCAGCCTCGCCATGGGCGTGCTAGCCGGGCTGCTGATGCGCGGCGTCGGCGGCAGCTTCACCGAACCGCTGCGGCTGATCGTGGGCGTCGGCCTGCTCGGCGGGTTCACCACCTTTTCGGCCTTCAGCCTCGAAACCTGGCTGCTGATCGAGCGCGGCCAGCTGACCATCGCGCTGCTCTACGTGGTGCTGTCGGTCTCGCTGGCGCTCAGCGCGCTGGTCTTCGGCCTCACGATCACGCGGGTCTGGTAGGGCGATGAGCGACAACGAACAGAACAACGCACCGGCCAAGGGCCCCGCCAAGGGAGAGGTGCGGCAGTACACCGTGGGCGAGGATGACGACGGCATCCGGCTCGACCGCTGGTTCAAGCGGCACCTGCCGGAAGTGGGCTTTGCCGCTGTCGCGCGCTGGGCGCGGACCGGGCAGATCCGGGTCGATGGCGCCCGCGCCAAGCCCGACGACCGGCTGGTGGCAGGGCAGGTGCTGCGCATCCCGCCCGGCAACCCGGCCAAGGCCAAGGCCCCGCCCCGCCGCCGCGAGCTGACCGAGGAAGAGCGCCAGCAGGCGCGCGCGATGGTGATCGAGGAGACCAAGGCCGCGATCGTCCTCAACAAGCCGCCCGGCCTCGCCACCCAAGGGGGCAGCAAGACCTACAGCCATGTCGACGGGCTGCTCGATGCCTTCGTGGAGGGTGACGAACCCCGCCCGCGCCTCGTCCACCGGCTCGACAAGGATACCAGCGGCGTGTTGCTGATCGCGCGCACACCGGGCAGCGCGGCGGCATTTTCCAAGCGCTTCTCGGGCCGCAGCGCCAAGAAGGTCTACTGGGCGCTGGTGGTCGGCGTGCCTGAGCAACACATGGGTCTGATCGACGCCCCGCTCGCCAAGCAGCCGGGCACCGGCGGCGAGAAGATGCATGTCGACATGGAGGGCGGCCAGCCCGCCAAGACACGCTACCGCGTGGTCGAGCGGGCGGGCCACAAGGCCGCATGGCTCGAACTGGAGCCGCTGACGGGCCGGACCCACCAGCTGCGCGTCCATCTGGCCGCGATCGGCCACCCGATCCTGGGCGATGGCAAATATGGCGGGCAGGACGCGTTTCTTACCGGCAGCGTCAGCCGCAAGATGCATCTGCATGCGCGCCGCCTCATCATCAGCCAGCCCGGCGGTGGCCAGCTGGACGTCACCGCCGATCTGCCCGAGCATTTCGCATCGACGATGGAGCACCTCGGCTTCGACCTGTCGCTGAGCGATGCCGAGCCGCTGCGCGACGATCCGGGCCCCAAGACCAAGGCCGAAAAGAAACAGGACGCCAAGCAGCACGCCAAGCAATACCGCAAGGCGCGGCGCGGGGAGCGGCGTTCGCGCACGGTCTCCAAGACCACTGCAAAGAGCAAGGCGCGCAAGAAGTCTTCGGGCAAGCCGAAACCCAAGGGCAAGCGCTGATGCACCCCAACCCGACCTACCACGGCGAGGACCGCGCGCTGCACGAGGCGCTGATCGACGAGATCGGCTTCGGCATGGTCTTTCTCACCACCCCCGACGGCCCGCGCGTGGCGCATACGCCGCTGATCTCGACCGGCGATGGCGCGGTGCAGTTCCACCTCTCGCGCGGCAACGCGCTGGCCGGACACCTCGACGGCGCGACGGCGCTGGTGACCGTCAACGGCCCCGATGCCTATGTCAGCCCACGCTGGTACGACAACCGCGACACGGTGCCGACCTGGGATTACGTCGCGCTCGAAATGGAAGGCCGCGTCCGCACCATGGCGCCCGAGGGACTGGAGGCCTTTCTCCACACGCTGATCGAAAGGCACGAGGCCCGGATCGAGGGTGCGGACTGGAATGCCGACGAAGCCAGCGAGGCGACCTGGAACAAGCTGTTCAAGGGCATCGTGGGGTTCGAGCTCGAAGTGCAGGCATGGCGGCCCACGATCAAGCTCTCGCAGAGGAAGAGCGCGGCCGAACGCGCCCGCATCGCCGACGCGCAGGCGGCGGCGGGGCGGCCCGCCATCGCCGCTCTCATGCGGACGCTCGGCGGATGAGCGTGCGGCTCGCGATCTTCGATTGCGACGGCACGCTGGTCGACGGGCAGGCGGCGGTCTGCGATTCGATGGAAGCCGCCTTTGCCGAGGCCGGTCTGCCCTCGCCCGACCGTAACGCCGTGCGCCGGATTGTCGGCCTCAGCCTGCCGCAAGCGGTGCGCATGCTGGCCCCCGACATGTCGCGCGAGCATTCGGCCACCATCGTCGAGGCGTACAAGGCGCATTTCCGCGCCACGCGCGAAAGCGGGGCGCTGCGCGAACCGCTCTATCCCGGCATCCGCGAGGTGCTCCACGCGCTGCGCGATGCAGGCTGGGCTCTGGCGGTGGCGACTGGCAAGTCCGACCGTGGGCTGCGCGCGACCATCGCCACGCATGAGCTCGACGGGCTGTTCGGCAGCCTCCAGGGGGCCGACCGCCACCCCTCGAAGCCGCATCCGGCAATGCTCGAAGCGGCGCTGGTCGAAAGCCTGGCGCAGGCCGGCGATGCGGTGATGATCGGCGATACGAGTTTCGACATGGAGATGGCGAAGGCGGCGGGCGTCACCCCCATCGGGGTCGCCTGGGGCTACCACGAGCCCGAGGAACTGCGCCGCGCGGGCGCGGTGGTAGTGGCCGAAACGCCGGACCATTTGACGGAGATACTCCTTGAGCGATGAGGATCGGGGCGAGGCCGGGGAAGCCCGCGCCGCACGGAGGTACTGGACGCTCCAGTTCATTCGGCTGGCGGGCATCTTCGTCACTTTTGTGGGCGCCATGATGGTCGCCGGGCGCATGCAAAGCGACGGAGTGCTCGGCCCGGTGCTTTTCGTCGGCGGGCCGCTGCTGTTCTTCGCCGTGCCGATCCTGCTGGCGCGTCGTTGGAAGAGCGGCACACCGTGAAGCGCTTCTGGAAAGAGGCGAGCCTGCGCGAGGTCGGACAGGGCTGGCAGGTCTGGCTCGACGAGCGCCCGGTCAAGACGCGCGGCGGAGCGCCGCAGGTGGTGCCGACACAGACGCTGGGCGAATTGCTGCGCGGCGAGTGGGCCGACGCACCCGAAGAGGTCCGGCCCGAGAGTTTCCCGATGCGCGACTTGGCCGACCGCGCGATTGATACGCTGGCAGACGATCCCGAACCGCTCATCGCCCGGCTGCTCGGCTTCGCCGATGGCGATACGCTATGCTACCGCGCCGAGCCGGACGAGGCCGTGGCCCGGCGCCAGGCGGAGGTGTGGGAGCCGATCGTCGCCGCGATCGAGGAAGAGCTGGGCGTGGCGCTCAACCGCACCCACGGGATCGTCCATCGCCCCCAGCCCGGGGAAAGCCTCGGCGCGATCCGGCGGCGTCTGGAGCAGGAAAACGCGTTCGTGCTGGCCGGGCTCGATGCTGCCGCCTCGCTCGCCGCGTCGCTGTGCGTGGCACTCGAAGGCCTCAAGCCGCACGCCGACACGCAGGCGCTCTGGGCCGCCGCCAATCTGGAAGAAGACTGGCAGGCCGAGCAATGGGGCGCGGATACCGAAGCGCTCGCCCGCCGGAACACGCGCGAGGCGGAGTTTACGCGCGCGCTGATCTTCGCCCGCGCGGCGCGGGGTTAGCTACCGATCCACTCGGCCACGTCGAGCGCGACTTCGTTGGCGGCTTCGTTCAGCGCCATGCCGACCGGACCCGCTTCGGCAAGCACGCCGGGCACGCTCGCGCTGAAACGCCGCGTCTCGAGCCGGCCATTGCTCTCGCGAATCGCATCGTAGGTGACGACTACCGAGCCGCTCTGCGCATCGTAGCCGAAATCGCGCAGCGTGCCGCGCAGGACGACGCCGGTCGCGGCGCGGCTCTCCGTATCGTCGAGCACCAGCCGTCCGGTCCGCTGGCGGAGCGTGGTGACGAGCAGGTTCTGGAACAGTTTGGCCGGCCGATCGACCCACACCGCATCCTTGAGATAGGCGATCGTCGCGGGATCGACCTGGACCGGCACGCGGGTGACGTTCAGGCTGCCCGGCGCTTCGGGCCGCAGCACTGTCAGCGCGGCAGTGGCTTCGCCGCTGGGGCCGGTTCCAGCCTCGATCTGCGCATCGGGCGTCAGCGTCAGCAGAGCGGGCGGCGGGTCTTCGCCGATGCTGATGCACCCTGCCAGAAGCAGCGACACGGCCGAGAGGATGGTCAGGCGGAAAAGGGTCATCGCACTCATTCCTCAGGTTCGTAGTCGGGCAGCTTGGGCGAGGACAGCAGATCGGTGGCCCCCTTGTCCTCCAGCCGCTCCGTCAGGCTGCGAAGCGAGCGGCTGGTGGCCTGCAGGTCTTCGATGGTGGCGTTCGCCGCGGGCAGCGTGCGATCGTTGAGCGTGCGCACCGCCGGCTGCGCCTGTTCGAGTGTCTGGTCCAGAGACTGGGCCGTACGATCCCAGGATCTGATTGTGGTCCGCAGCTCCTCGGCCAGCGATCCGCCCTCGCTGTTGATCAGTTCGTTGGTCGATTCGGTCGTCCGCTCGAACGCGTCGAGCGCCTCGCTCGCCTCGCGCAGGGTGATCTGCAATTCGGCCAGCGTACCCTCCAGTTGCGGGGAGGCATCCGCGAGCTCCGCGGTAATCTCGTTGGTGTTGCGCAGGATGCCGCTCAGCTGTTCCTGGTTCTCCGGCGACATGACCTCCGACAAACGGTCGGTCAGCACCGAAATCCGCTCCAGCAGGCGCGGCGCGTCGGCGATGATCGCACCGAAACCGCCCTGCTTGGGGCGGATCGCAGGCACGCCTTCGAGCGGGCAGGCCGTATTCTCGCAGGTCATTTTCGGCAACGGGCCGTCGATGCGCCGGGCGAGCCTGCGACAGTCGATGCGCCCTTCGATGCTGCTCTCGTCCTCGTCGACCGTCTGGGTATCGACCCCGCGCGGACCTTCCAGCAGAATGGTCGAGACGCCGGTGAAGGAGCTGAGCATGGTGGCGGTCGAACAGACCGGCACGGGCACCTCGTCCTTGATCGCGATCCGCACGCGCACCTTCTGCACGTCGGCTTTCCACAGCGAGATGTCCTTCACCTCGCCCGCGGGCACGCCGTTGAAGGTGACCTGCGAACCATTGGACAGGCCTTCGACCGATTGTTCGAAGAAGACGTCGTATTCGGTGCGTTCGTTCTGGCCCCATCCGGCGACCCAGACGATGAAGATAGCCAGCGCCACCAGGATGACGAGCGTGACGGCACCGACCCAGACATGATTTGCGCGTGTTTCCATTCGCGGTCCCTATGCCTCGCCTTCGTCGTTATTGTCCAACGCTTTGACCGTCTGCGCCGCGATCGGCAGGTCCATGTGCTTGCGCAATTCGTCGAGCGCCTGGGCCGTCAGCGCGGCACGTCCGCGCGGCCCGTTGAAGTATTCCTGGATCCACGGGTGGTCGAGCTTCATCAGGTTGGGCACGGTATCGACCGCAATCACCTTGTGGTCCGCCAGCACCGCGACCCGGTCGCAGATCTCGTGCAGTGTATCGAGATCGTGGGTGATGAGGAACACCGTCAGGCCCAGCGTTTCCTTCAGCCCCTTGGTCAACTGGTCGATGGCCGAGGCCCCGATCGGGTCGAGCCCCGCGGTGGGCTCGTCCAGGAACAGCAGTTCGGGATCGAGCGCGAGCGCGCGGGCCAGCCCCGCCCGCTTCTTCATCCCGCCCGAGAGCTCGGCCGGGTATTTCGCGGTCGCCTCCTCGGGCAGGCCCGACATGACGACCTTGTAGCGCGCGATTTGCCGCATCATGTCCGGGTCGAGGTCGGGATAGAACTGCTTGATCGGCACCTCGACATTCTCGCCAACGGTCAGGGTCGAGAACAGCGCCCCGCCCTGGAACAGCACGCCCCAGCGGTTGCGCACGCCCAGCGCCTCGTCCGGCACGGCGTCGGTCATCGACTGGCCGAACACCTCGATCTGCCCCGCGTCGGGCTGCTGCAAGCCGATGATCGATCGCATCAGCACCGATTTTCCGGTGCCCGATCCACCGACCACGCCCAGAATCTCCCCGCGCTTCAGATCGAGGTCGAGACCGTCGTGGACGGTCTGCTCGCCGAAGCGGTTGACGAGGCCACGCACGCGCACCGGGTATTCACCCCGGAAACGCTCGTGGTGGGCAGGCTTGTTCTCGCCGAAAATCTCGTCGACCAGCTTGTTCATGCCCAGCCCACCTCGGTGAAGAACACCGCGAAGAAGGCATCGAGCACGATCACCGCGAAGATCGCCTGGACCACCGCCTTGGTGGTGCGCTGGCCGACCTCCTCGGAGTTTCCATGCACCTGCATGCCCTGGTAGCACCCCGCCATACCGATGATCAGGCCGAAGACCGGCGCTTTCACCAGGCCAACCCACATATCGTAGGTCGGCACGACCTCGTGGATCCGCATCACGAAGGTCCAGAAGGGGATGCCGAGCATGAGGTCGGAAATCACCGCACCGCCGATGATCGCCATGATCGAGGCATAGAAGCCCAGCAGCAGCATCATGAAGACGCAGGCGAGGATGCGCGGGATCACCAGCGCCTCGATCGGCGAGATGCCGATCGTGCGCATCGCGTCGATTTCCTCGGTCAGCTTCATCGTGCCGATCTGCGCGGCGAAGGCAGAGCCCGAGCGGCCCGCGACCATGATCGCCGTCATCAGCACGCCCAGTTCGCGCAGGGTGATCCTCCCGACGAGGTTCACGGTCAGCGATTCGGCGCCGAAATATTGCAGCTGGGTCGCACCCTGCTGCGCGATGACGATCCCGATCAGGAAGCTCATCAACCCGATGATCGGCAGCGCATTGACCCCCACCGATTCGAGCTGGTGGACCAGCGCGCGATGGCGGAAGCGGCGCGGATGGCGCAACAACGCGCCGGTCGCGACCAGGATCTGGCCGAGGAAGCCGAGGATGCTGGTCACACCGCGACCGCCCTCGAACACCTTTTCGCCCATGGTTTCGGATGCGCGCTCGAACAGCGGCAGTCGCGGCGCTTCCAGCGGCGCCTCGTTCTCGCTCTCCCCGACGGCGTCGATCAGCCGCTCGGCCCGGTCGCTCGCGTTGAGGATATCGGCCGAGTGCTCGCGCGCCAGCCTGCATGCCAGCCACGCCCCGACCGTGTCGATCGCGGTCACATCGGCCAGGTCGATCGCGACCAGCTGCGTATCGAGATTGCGCAGGTCGCCATCCACATCGGCGATGGTGGACAGCAGGTAGGGCCCGGCAAGCCGGAGGACGGTGCGTCCCTCGCCGTCCTGCTCGAGCGTATAGTGCGCCTCGGTCGCCATTACGCGCTGCTATGCGGGCAAAGCGTTCTTATCACAAGCCATTGGGTGACTGCGGCGAGGTATAGGCAAAGCGTGATCGGGGGCATGCGAGAGGGCCTATGACGGGGGCAGGCAACGGGGCGGGTGACAAGCGCGCGACGGGCTGCTTAGGGGATTCGCCATGACGAACACGCTTTCGACCACTTTCGATCCCGCGCAAATCGAGGAGCGCTGGTACACCCATTGGGAACGGAACAAGTGCTTCCGGCCCAATCGCCCCGATGCCGCCCCCTTCACCATCGTCAACCCGCCGCCCAACGTGACGGGCAGCCTGCATATCGGCCACGCGCTCGACAACACGCTGCAGGACATCGTGGTCCGTTACGAACGGCTGCGCGGCAAGGACGCGCTGTGGGTCGTCGGCATGGACCATGCGGGCATCGCGACGCAGATGGTGGTCGAGCGCCAGCTGGAAGAGAAGCAGGACAAGCGGACCAACTACACGCGCGAGGAATTCGTCGACAAGGTGTGGGAGTGGAAGGCGGAAAGCGGCGGCTCGATTACCCGCCAGCTGCGGCGGCTCGGCTGTTCGATGGACTGGAGCCGCGAGCAGTTCACGATGGACGACCATTTCGTCCGCGCCGTCACCAAGACCTTCGTCGACATGTACAATGCCGGGCTGATCTACCGCGACAAGCGGCTGGTGAACTGGGATCCCAAGCTCAAGACCGCGATCAGCGATCTGGAGGTCGAACAGCAGACGATCCCCGGCAGCTTCTGGCACTTCAAGTACCCGCTCGAAGACGGCGTGACTTTGGATAGCGGGCAGGATTACATCGAGGTCGCCACCACCCGGCCCGAGACCATGCTGGCCGACATGGCGGTTGCCGTGCATCCCGACGACGAACGCTACAAATCGGTCGTGGGCAAGCATGTGGTGCTGCCGATCACCGGGCGCCGCGTGCCCATCGTCGCGGACGAGCATGCCGACCCCGAGCTGGGTTCGGGCGCAGTGAAGATCACGCCGGGTCACGACTTCAACGATTTCGAGGTCGGCAAGCGTGCGGGCTTTGCACCGGGCGAAATGCTCAACATGCTCGATGGCGATGCCAACGTGACGCAGACCGCCGACGGGCTGGTGCCCGACGAGTTTATCGGCTTGCACCGCTTCAAGCGCGACGGCGTCGATGGCGCGCGCGAACTGGTGGTGCAGCGGCTCAAGGAAAGCGGCCACCTGATCCCCCACGTCACCAGGACCAAGAAGGGCGAGGAACAGCAGCTCGACGCCGAACCGCGCCAGATCGCGACACCTTTCGGGGATCGTGGCGGCGTGGTGATCGAGCCGTGGCTGACCGACCAGTGGTATGTCGATGCCGAAAAGCTGGCGGTGAAACCGATTCAAGCGGTGCGTTCGGGCGAGGTCGAGATCGTCCCCAAGACCTGGGAGAAGACCTTCTTCAACTGGATGGAGAACATCCAGCCGTGGTGCGTCTCACGCCAGCTGTGGTGGGGCCACCGCATTCCGGCGTGGTACGCCGAGGACGGTCGCGTCATCGTGGCCGAGGATGCCGAAGCTGCCCAAAGCCTTGCCGGGCCGGGCGTCGCGCTGACGCAGGACGAGGACGTCCTCGACACGTGGTTCTCCAGCGCGCTGTGGCCCTTCGCCACGCTGGGCTGGCCCGAAAAGACCGACCTGCTCGAAAAGCACTACCCCAACTCGCTGCTGATCTCCGGCTTCGACATCCTGTTCTTCTGGGATGCGCGGATGCTGATGGCGGGCTATTTCAACACCGGACAGAAGCCGTGGGACCGGCTCTATCTCCACGGCCTCGTGCGCGCTGCCGACGGCTCCAAGATGAGCAAGTCCAAGGGCAATGTCGTCGATCCGCTGATCCTGATCGACCAGTACGGCGCCGATGCGCTGCGCTTCTTCATGGCGGCGATGGAAAGCCAGGGCCGCGACATCAAGATGGATGAGAAGCGGATCGAGGGATACCGCAACTTCGCCACCAAGCTGTGGAACGCGGTGCGTTTCTGCCAGACCAACGGGATCGGCGCATCGCAAAGCATCGCCGCACCCAAGGCCACGCTCGCGGTCAATTCATGGATCATCGGCGAGGTGATCGAGACCAAGGCGCAGATCGAAAAGGCGCTGGCGGACCTGCGCTTCGATGCCGCCGCCAACGCGATCTACCACTTCGTGTGGGACCGCTTCTGCGACTGGTATCTGGAGCTTATCAAGCCGGTGTTCGCTGAAAAGCCCTCTCCCCTCGAGGGGAGAGGGTTGGGAGAGGGGAAAGGCGAAGCATCGCCTGGCCGCCCCCTCCCCCCGAGCCCCTCCCCTGAAGGAGAGGGGGAGTGGAGCCCCGCCGCCGAAACCCGCGCCGTCGCCGGATGGGCCATCGACCAGATCCTCGTCATGCTGCACCCCTTCATGCCCTTCGTCACCGAAGAGCTGTGGCACGCGCAGGCCGAGTTCGAGGGGGGCGAGCGCCCCTACGAACTGATGCTGGCCGCATGGCCCGATCCACAGGCCGAGGTGGACGCGGATGCTGTCGCGGCGATCGACTGGGTGATCGCGCTCACCACCGCGACCCGCGCGGCGAAGAACGAGCTGGGCATCGCACCCGGCGCCAAGCTGGAAGCGTGGCTCCCCGCCCCCTCCCCGCTCGCCGCCCGCGTGGTCGGGCGTAGCGCGGCGGCGATCGAGCGGCTCGCCCGCCTCACCCCGCTCCATGTCGGCGAAGACGCACCGGCAGGCCCGGCAATGCAGGTTGCGGCGGGCGAGGATGCGGTGATCGTCCCGCTCGAAGGCATCGTCGATGTCGAGGCCGAGAAAGCGCGGCTGACGAAGGCGATGGAGGCGAGCCAGAAGGAGTTCGGATCGCTCGACAAGCGGCTGTCCAACCCCTCCTTCGTCGAGAAGGCCAAACCCGAAGCGGTCGAGAAGGCGAAGGCCGACGCCGCGCACCACGCCGCCGAGATCGACCGTCTGCGCGACGCGCTGGCGCGGCTGGGATGAGCCTGTGCCCGGCATCGCGCGCCTGCTGCGGCGGATCGGACTGACCGCCTTGCAAAGCTACGAGCACCCGAGCCTCGGCACGTTCGAGCGCGACGCGCACCGGACAAGCCTGTTCGTGCGCGAGGTCGACTGGTGCGGGGGTCGCATCCTGCTGATCCTCGACGGCGGGGAGGATCCGACCCGCGAAAAGCTGGAGCAGGCGGCGGCGCATTTCCTCGCTATGCGCGAGATCGACGATCTGGTTGTCGACTGCGCACGCGACACCGCCGGCAGCGATCTCTTCGCCAAGTGGCTGTTCGACTGGGACGGCGACGAGGACGTCTCGCTCGCGCAGTGGAAGCAGCGCTGCCATGTCGAGCGCTTGTTTCTCTCGCCCGAAGGCGAGGTGCTGGTCGACTTCGCCTTCAACGAGACGTTCGAGAACCACCGCGTCAGCGTGACGGGCAAGGCCAATATCGATTTCCGCGAGGCCTTTCTGTCGGTCTGAGCCTTCGGGTCGCGCGATTTTCCTACTGCCCCGATTTCTGGCAAGAGCGGCACATGAACAGTCTTCGCACCCTCCCGGCATCCCGCGCATCGTGCGCGCATGACCGGGAGAATTTTTCTCCCCTTGGACACTGTGTCAGCTGTGTCAGGGGCATGGCCGCATGAACCTCGTCCTCGCCACCGACGATAGCGGCGGGCCGGAGATTTTCGCCTCGGTGCAGGGCGAAGGGCCGAGCGCGGGCGAGCCGACTGCCTTCATGCGCCTGTCGCGCTGCAACCTCGCCTGCGTGTGGTGCGACACGGCCTATACGTGGCATTTCGAGGGCGACGAGCGCCCGCACCGCTCGGGCGAGACCTACGAGCGCAAGGCCAACCAGGTGACACTGGAGGTCGCGGACGTCGCGGCGCGGATCGAAGCGCTCGGCCAGCGGCGGCTGGTGGTCACCGGCGGCGAGCCGATACTGCAGACCCCCGCGCTGGCGGAGCTGCTCGCGATGCTGCCCGACCTGACGGTGGAGATAGAGACCAACGGCACCGCCCTTCCCCCGGCGAAGCTCGAGGTGTGGGTCGACCAGTTCAATATCAGCCCCAAGCTCGCCCATTCGGGCAATGCGCGCGAACTGGCGATCGTGCCGAAGGTACTGCGGACCTATGCGAACGACGGGCGCGCGTGGTTCAAGTTCGTGGTCGCGCAGCCTGAGGATGTCGACGAAGTGTGCGAGATCGTGCGCGCGAATGCACTGCCGCGGGGGCGGGTCTTCGTGATGGCAGAAGGGACCGACAGCGCGACCTTGCGCGACCGCGAGGCATGGCTGGTTCCGCTATGCCTGGAGCACGGTTTCAGGCTGTCCGACCGGCTGCATATCCACCTGTTCGGCGATACGCGGGGGACGTAGTTTGTTTGACCCTCAAACGCCGGGCGCGGGCCATCCGGCCCGCTTGGCTACCGCGCCAAAAGGCGCGACGGCCAGTCGGCCTTGCCGGACGCCTTCGGCATCCGGAAGAGTGCGTACCCCCATTTCCGTCTGGGTGGAGCGAGAATGGTGTCGCCGGAGAACCGGCGCGCAGCGTAGGTTGAACTACGTGAGCACCGGAAGCGCACGGTGATACCGTTCGCAGCCCTCCCAGGCGGAAATGCCTACGCGTGCGTGCGCCAGCGCTGGACAATCCGCTCGAGCGCCTCTTCCTCGCCGCCGGTCTCGCGCCACAACGTGCTGAAGCTAGGGTCTTCGGAAGCCGGGCGGCGCGGTTCCTCCAGCGTGTCGAAGGTCACGCGCATCGGAACCGCCGTCCCCTCGCCGCAGATCACGCATTCGCGGTTCCTGAGCGCGGGAATCGAATCGAGGAAGCCGCGCGCCCCTTCGGGCATGGCGGCCTTGACGAAGGCCTGGTCGCGTTCGTTGTTGAGGCGCATCGAGATGATCGTGCCGCATTGCGAGAGCACGCCTTCGGCAAGGTCGGACGGGCGCTGGGTCACGAGGCCGAGAGAAACGCCGTACTTGCGCCCCTCCTTGGCGATCCGGCTGAGCACCTTGCCGACCGAGGAATCGTCGAAGTGCTTCTCGCTCGGCACGTAACGGTGGGCTTCCTCGCACACCAGCAGGATCGGCCGGGTGCGTTCGTCGCGTGCCCAGGTGGCGTAGTCGAAGACGAGCCGGCTGAGCACCGCGACCACCGTGCGGGTGATGTCGGACGGCACGCCCGAAACGTCGATGATCGAGATCGGCTTGCCGTCGGTCGGCAGGCGCAGGATGCGGGCGAGAAACTCGCCCATCGTGTCGCCGACCAGCATGCCCGAAAACATGAACTGGTAGCGCGGATCGGTCTTCAGCTCGTCGAGCTTGGTCTTGATCCGCATGTAAGGTGCAATGCCGGTTGCCTTGTCGAGATCGCCCATCTCGCGGTTGAGCGCGGCGGACAGGTCCGACAGCAGATAGGGCACAGGCGAATCCACCGTGATCTTGCCGATGCCCTCGGCCAGCCGGTTCTTGGCCCGCGCCTCCAGCAGGCACTTGGCGAGAATGTCCGCATCCACCTGCCGGTTGCTGCCGTGGCTGGTCAGCAGGATTTCGCAGTGCTCCTCGAAGTTCATCAGCCAGTACGGCATCTGCAGGTTGCCCACGTCGAGGATCGCGCCATTACTCTTGAACGCGCTGGCATATTCGCCGTGCGGGTCGATCATGATGACGTGCCCTTCGGGCGCGGCATCGCAGATCCGGTGGAGGATCAGCGCGGTTCCGGTCGACTTGCCGGTGCCGGTCGAACCGAGCAGCGCGAAATGCTTGCCGAGCAGCTGGTCGATATAGAGGCCTGCGCGGATGTCGCGCGTCGGAAACACCGTGCCGACTTCGATGAAAGACCGCCCGTCGCCCGCGAAGACGTGCCGCAGATCGTTGGTGCTGGCGGCAAAGACCATGCCCCCCGGCACGGGATAGCGGGTGACGCCGCGACGGAAGCCGCGGATACGCCCGGTCAGCTTCTCCTCGGTTCCTTCGCCGAGGAAATCGACCTCGGCGATGATCCCGCCGGTGCCGCGCCGATCCTTGCGCTGGTTGCGCACGCTGGCGAGAAGCCAGTCGGAGCCCGCGCGGATCTTGACCTGGCTGCCGACCTGCCCGGCGAGCACGATCGCCGGATCCTCGTCCGATATGCACTCGCCCAGCCGCTCCGCATCGAGCGCGATGGTCGCACCGGCACCCGCGACGTCCAGCACGACGCCGATGGGCCGGGCGGCATTGTCGGGCCTGCCGGACCGGGCGTCACCCTGGGGCTCGACCGAACCGCTCGCGTCCTGGCGAAAATCGTGACCAGCAAAGTCGGTCATATCTGGTATCGCGCCTCTCCCTTGGGCTTTCCACCCGTGAAGCCATCGGATGTGCTAGGGGAAAGGGGGTTAAAATCGCGTCAATTCCGGCAGATAGCCCGGTCGCGTGGACGCTCGCGAAAGGCCTCAGGAACGGTTGAAAACGCGTCCGGCAAGCCATCCCATCAGGAGCGAGAGAAGGATCGCGACGAGCCCGTAGAACAGCGGCTGGCGATCCGCGAAAACCTCCACAAACCGCTCGAACCCGACCTTGCGGACCTCGACTTCGGCCACGGCGGAGGCCATCACGCGGCCATCGCGCACGGCGAAGGTCTCTGCGGTGTAGATGCCCGTCTGGACGTTGGACGGCAGGCCGATCCGCGCCTGGTAGAGCACGCCTTCGCGCACCGTCACTCCATCCTCGATCGTGCAGTAGAGCCCCTGGCGCTCGCGCAGGTCCACCAGCCCCGCGCGCATCCGCGCCTGTTCCTCGAGGTCGATCGAGCCGGAGGGGCTGAGCTGGATGAACTCGGTCCCGAACTCGAAGATCGCCGCCGTGCGCTCGTCCACGATCTGCGCGATCGGGCGGCTGGAGGCGACCGCGAAATAGCTCGGCGCGGAGCGGAAGGCGGTGCTTTCCGCATTCATCCAGATGCCGCCGATTTGGCGCTTCTCGCGCAGGCGGATCGGTTCGGCGGGGCCCTTGAGGATCACGATGACGTCGAAGCCCTCGTCGCGCTCCGCCGGGTCGATCACGGCGCCGAACAGCAACAGCTCGGTGCCGGTAAACCCCTGACGGACCTGAACTTCCTTCTGCGAGACTTCGGGCACCAGCACCGGATCGCGCCCGCCGCCGCTCTGCGCACTCAACGCGAAGATGCACAGGAGCGCGAATGCGACACGCAAGGGCGCGCCGCCGGTCACAGGTTGACCACCGAGTAGACCTCGTCGGGCTGGATCGAGAGGCCGAAAAGCATGCGCAGCGCGACCAGGATCACGATTGTCGCCAGCGCGAGGCGCAGCAGATCGGGCTTGGCCTTCAACGCGATCCGCGTGCCGAACTGCGCGCCCAGAACCGATCCCAGCAGCAGCAGCGCCGCCAGTACCAGATCGACCGCCTTGGTCGTCAGCGCGTGGGTCATGGTGGTCGCCATCGTGACGAACAGGATGTTGAACAGCGATGTGCCGACCACGACCTTGCCGCTCATGCCGAGGATGTAGAGCATCGCGGGCACCAGCATGAAGCCGCCACCCACACCCATCAGCATGGTCAGGATGCCCACGCCCGTGCCGAGCAGCAGCGGCGCGAGCGGCGAGATGTAGAGACCCGAGGCGTAGAAGCGCCAGCGATAGGGCAGCGCGGCGACGAGCGGGTGGTGGCGGCGTTTCGCGGCGCGCTTCAGGCCCTTCGACTGGCGGATATTGAGCGCGGACAGCGCCTCGCGCATCATCAGCGATCCGATCGAGCCGAGCATGAAGACGTAGAGGATGGAGATGACCACGTCGATCTGGCCGATCGACTGGAAGAAACGGAACAGCAACGCCCCGATCAGCGCGCCCACGATCCCGCCGACGACCAGCACGCCGCCCATCCGGTAGTCGACCCCGCCGCGCCGGTTGTGCGCGAGCACGCCCGAAACGCTCGCGCCTGTTACCTGCGTGGCCGCCGATGCGGCTGCGACCGTGGGCGGTATGCCGTAGAAGATCAGCAGCGGCGTGGTCAGAAACCCGCCGCCCACGCCGAACAGGCCCGACAGGATGCCCGTCAGCGCGCCGAGCGCGACGATCACCAGGCCGTTGACGGACAGGTTCGCGATGGGAAGGTAGACATCCATTGGCGGGCAGAGCCGTAGTCCTTTCGGCCCCGCGAATAAAGCGCGTCTCGGCGAGATATGAACCCTAGAAAGACACGGCGAGGGTTACAGCAGGTCCGTCGCCGGGGGTCGCGTCCCCGGCAATCCTGACCCGGTAGTCGGCAGAGGCGCGCAAGCTGGCCCCGCCGGTCGACAGGCTGAGGCTGGCCGTGGGCCCGGCATCGAGCCGCGAGACATCGCGCTGCGCCCCGCCCCAGACGCCGCCGCCGAGCGCGAAGCGCCGCGTCTCGTCGCGGATCACGGGCGCCTCCACCACCGCCCTGCCGTCGACGAAGCCGGTGTCGAATTCCCCGCCGACATAGCCCGCCTGGAGGTAGGCATCCGCTTCCAGCCCCGGGCCGATCTCCTGTCGCGGAAGGCCGGTCGCGATAAAGGCCGCCGGGCGCACCTCGGTGCGGTCGCCCGTATTGCCGGGTCGCTCCGTCACCCGCACCTCGCCGTGCAGCCGCACGGGCACGCGGCGCGCCAGTCTGACACTCAGCCCTCCGGCGACCTCCGCCTCCCCGTCGCGGACCAGCGCCTTGCTCGCGCGGCCATAGGCCTGCGGATCGAACAGGGAATCCGGCGCGAGGGCATAGCGTAATACCGCCCCCACCTGATCCGCTCCGTAGCTCGCCGGATCGACGCCCGCGAGCCGTGTGCCCTGATCGCCCTCCCGCACAAGCAGCCAGGCATCGGCCGACCACCGGCCCGCCCCCCGCTCCGCATCGCTGCGCCCGGCCACACGAGTAGCGGGCGCGGGTGCCATTTCGTCGAACGGCCACCTGCCCCGGCCAAGGCCGGGCGGGCCGCTCGCCGCTTCGGTCAGCCCCGTGCGCATGAGGGCGCGATAGGTCGGCAAAGCGGTGAAGGCCGCCGCGAAGAGCATTTGCTGGCTGGCCGAGCCTCGCGCCCGGGCGAGTTGGGCGAAGCTGGCGGAGCGGGGGCGAACCATTGCCGCAGACACGAAGTCTGCAGGGCCGATCCCCGCCGCACGAAGGGCATCCGGCCTCCCGGCGCTCGCAAGCGCGTGGTTTCGCAAGGGACTCGAGAGGCTTGTTGCGGCGGGATGTGTCGCGGACAGCCCGCCACGGGCTTGCCCCTTGTCGAGGCCGCGATCGTCGGTCTGGGCTTGCGCGAACAGGGCCTCGGGCGATGGCAGGGGAAAAGGCGGCTCCCACATGCTGGCGCGGATCGCGACCCAGCCCGAGAGCAGGGCGAGCACCGCCACCAGCGGGCGACCGGCCATGCGGCCACGCGCGCTCATACTGCCACCTGCCGCTCGACAGAGGAGTGGTCGATCGATGGATGACCGCGATGCTCGGTCTTGTCCCATTGCAACAGGCTCCCGCGAAGGCTCGCGATATATTGCGCCATCGCCCGCCGACCGGCCATGATCGCGATGATATTGCTCAAGGGTATGCGCGCAATCGCCCGCGCGCCCTCCACCATCCCGTATTCGCGGGCGGTGAAAACGCCGCGACACACAGCACGCCAGACGAGGCTCGCCGCGTTCGCGATCAGCAGTGCCTTCGTGAGCGGCGTCAGACCGAGCGACCGGACCATTCCCATCTGGTCGAGCACCAGCAGCGCGCTGCTCAGCACGAGCAACAGATAGGCAACGAACAGCACCAGCGCGGAGAGCGGCCCCCGCCGGTCGCGCAGCCGCATCCAGCTGTCGAGCGCGCTGCCGGTCCAGCCCAACCGGTCCCACCCCTGCAGCGCGATCCCGCATACCCAGCGGGTCTTCTGGCGAACCGCCGTCTCCAGCCGTTGCGGGAAGTAGGCGCGGGTCGCAACGAGCCGGCCATCGTCGCCGCGCATGCGCAGGAAGGCGGTGGCGCCGCCTGCCTCGGCGACCTTGAGGCCAAGTTCGTAATCCTCGGTCAGGCTCACGGCGTCGAACGGCCCGCGCCCTCCGGCCTCGGCATCGAGCATGGCCAGCCGCTCGCGCGCGATCGCGCAGCCGACGCCTGCCGAGGGGAAGCCCGCCCCCAGCCAGTCGCGCACGACCATGGCCTTGGCATGGGATTCGGCGAACTCGTCCATATAATGCCCCGCCACCCAGCGCGATTGCGAGTGTGGAGCCGGAAGCACGGGGATCTGCATCAGTTCCGCCCGCGCCAGCCCTGCATCGAACAGCGGAAGTGCAGCGGGATCGACCATGTCCTCGGCATCGTGGATCACCAGCATGCGGAACGCGATCCCCTCGCGGCGTTCGTCCTCCTCGATCGCGCGGTAGAGCCGGTTCAGGCAGTCCGCCTTGGTGGTCGGCCCCTGCCCCGCATGGACCACGATCCTCACGCGGTCCTGCCCGCGGGCGGCTCGTGTCGCCGCGGCGATGGTTGCCGGATCGTTGGCGTAGCAGCCGACATAGAGGCGCAGCTCCTCCTGCGGCCAGGCAGACAGAAGGTGCCGCATGGTCGCGCCGATCACGTCATCTTCGTGCCAGGCGGGCACCACCACCGCGACCGGCCCGCCAAGCGGGCGCCCCTCGACCTCGCGCCTCGCGATGCGAGGCGTGCGGATACGGCCGCGAAGCCTGCCAATGGCGTAGAGACCGTCGATCGCCAGTTCGTCGAGCGTGCCGAGAAGGAAGAACAGGCTCGCGAACAAAAGCAGCTCGTGCTGGATAAGCACCAGCCAGTCGACTGGCGAAAGTGCCGTCGCAACCATCTGCCGAAGTCCCCCGTGCCCTCCTGAGCAATCTATCCGAGGCAACCGGCCCTTGCAACGCGTGAAAGATTAGGAAAAAGGGGCGGCATGCTTGAACCCATCCGCAGCCCCCTCCGCCGCGCCATCGCCCCTGTGCGGGCCCTGTTCGTCAGCGATGCCTCGGCCGGCGTCCTCCTGATCCTGGTGGCGGCGGCCGCGCTGGTGGTGGCAAACTCACCGCTGGCGGAGGATTATCACGATCTCTTCCACACGTACTGGTGGCCCAAGGAGGTCTTCTACCTCAACAACCTGCACAAATGGATCAACGACGGCCTGATGGTCCTGTTCTTCTTCGTGGTGGGTCTCGAGGTGAAGCGCGAGCTGATTGCGGGCCAGCTGTCGAGCGCGGACAAGCGCACCCTGCCGATCATCGCCGCAATCGCGGGCATGGCAATACCGGCGCTGATCTACGTCGCCATTGCCGGCGGCGATCCGCAGCTGATCCGCGGCTGGGCCATTCCCGCAGCGACTGACATTGCTTTCGCGATGGGCGTGCTCGGTATCCTCGGCAGCCGCGTGCCCGCATCGCTGCGGCTGCTGCTGCTGACCATCGCGATCGTGGACGATATCGGCGCGGTGCTGGTGATCGCCGTGTTCTATACCAGCGAACTCAGCGTGATGTGGCTCGCCATCGCCACCGCGATCTTCGCGGTCATGGTCGGCATGAACCGTTTTGGGGTAAAGCATTTCTGGCCGTTCGTGCTGGTCGCCGTCGCGCTGTGGCTGGCGGTGCTGTTCTCCGGCGTCCACGCGACCATCGCGGGCGTCCTCGCCGCGCTGGCGATTCCCATGCGCAAGGGCGACGGGCACTCGATGCTCGAAAGGGCCGAACATAGCCTCGCGCCGTGGAGCGCCTACTTCGTGGTGCCGATCTTCGGCTTCGCCAATGCCGGGGTCCACGTGCTGGAAATGAGCATGGACGAAGTCTTCGCAGCCCTTCCCTTCGCCATTGCGGCAGGCCTGTTCCTCGGCAAGCAGGTCGGCATCTTCACGATCATCCTGATCGCCGTGAAGCTGGGCATCGCGAAGAAGCCCGAGAATGCCAACTGGACGGAAATCTGGGGCGTAACGATCCTCACCGGGATCGGCTTCACCATGTCGCTGTTCGTCAGCGGCCTCGCCTTTGGCGATAACCAGCTGCTGATCGACGAGGCGAAGATCGGCATCCTGCTCGGCTCGATCCTGTCCGCGATCGTCGGCTATGTAGTGCTGCGGATCACCACCACCCACCCGGAAGAGGCGCAGATCTACGAGGAGGCGCGGGAGGCGAAACCCTAGGCGTCCGGTCCCGGTCAGCACTCGCTTGCGGCGAGCGGCGCTTGCCCCTATTTCGCGGAACACCCGGCCGCGACGGGCAAATCGCCCGCTCATCCCGACCGCTTTCTGACAGCCCTCCGCCCACCATGCTCAAGCCTCTACGCAACCTCTTTCGCAACGTGCCCGCCGGCCCGCGCCCGTCGACTCCGGCGGGGACGCGCTTCTACGCGATCGGCGATATTCACGGCTGCGACCGGCTGTTCGACGCGCTGATCGAAGCGATCGAGGCCGACGATGCCGAGGCGGGCCCGGCGGATACCACGGTCGTGCTGCTCGGCGATCTGGTCGACCGCGGGCCCGGCAGCGCGCAGGTGATCGAAAAGGCGCGCGCTTGGGGGCAAAGTCGCAAGGTGCGCTACCTTGCCGGCAATCACGAGGAGATGTTCCTCGACAGCTTCCGCGATCTCGGCGTGCTCAGGCACTTCCTGAAGCACGGCGGCAAGGAAACCATCCTCAGCTACCCGATCGCCAAGGCCGAGTATAACACTCTGGAACTCGACGAGTTGCAGGAGCGGCTGCACACGCTCGTCCCGCAGGACCATCGCGACTTTCTCGAAAGCTTCGAGGAAATGATCCACGCGGGCGACTATGCCTTCGTCCACGCCGGGGTCGAGCCCACCCGCACGCTCGACGACCAGACGCGCAAGGACATGCTGTGGATCCGCGAACGGTTCATCGGTCATGATGCGCCGTTCGAGAAGGTGATCGTCCACGGGCACACGATTTTCGAGCAGGTGGACGAACGGTCCAACCGCATCGGGATCGATACCGGCGCGTTCCGCTTCGGGCGCTTGACGGCGCTGGTGCTGGAGGGCGAAACGCGCCGCTATATTCAGGCTTGCGAGCGTCCAGAGGCGGGCGCTGGCACAATCGAAATCGAGAAATGGGGTAAGGCGGCATGAAAATCGCAATGGTCGGATCGGGCTATGTCGGCCTCGTCTCGGGGGCCTGCTTCGCCGATTTCGGCCATGACGTCGTGTGCATCGACAAGGACGCCTCCAAGATCGAGCGGCTGCGCGAAGGCATCATGCCGATCTACGAGCCCGGCCTAGCCGCGCTGGTCGAAAGCAATGCGCGCGCGGGCCGGCTCTCCTTCACGACCGACCTTGCCGAAGGGATCAAGGGCGCGGGCGCGATCTTCATCGCGGTGGGCACCCCCAGCCGCCGGGGCGACGGCCATGCGGACCTCTCTTTCGTCCATGCGGTTGCCCGCGAAATCGGCGAATCGCTCACCAATGATGCGGTCGTAGTAACCAAGTCGACCGTGCCGGTCGGCACCGGCGACGAGGTGGAGCGCATTCTTTCGGAGAGCGCCGCCGTGCAGGAGCGCGGGCTGAAGGTCGCGGTGGTCTCGAACCCGGAATTCCTGCGCGAAGGCGCGGCGATCGGCGATTTCAAGCGGCCCGACCGGATCGTGATCGGCGCGGAGGACGAATTCGGGCGCGAGGTGATGCGCGAGGTCTATCGCCCGCTGTTCCTCAACGAATCGCCGATTCTGTTTACCGGCCGCCGCACCAGCGAGCTGATCAAGTACGCCGCCAACGCCTTTCTCGCGACCAAGATCACCTTCATCAACGAGATCGCGGACCTGTGCGAGAAGGTCGGCGCGAACGTGCAGGATGTCGCGCGCGGGATCGGGATGGACAACCGTATCGGCGCCAAGTTCCTCCACGCAGGGCCCGGCTATGGCGGATCGTGCTTCCCCAAGGATACGCTCGCGCTGCTCAAGAC
>MDTG01113651.1_pt1 | contig 25458 bp, 22 predicted proteins | sample 811421 | NCBI WGS metagenome assembly MDTG01 (sample SAMN05326645, study PRJNA326480) | marine metagenome | isolation source: seawater | place: Pacific Ocean: South East | collected 2011 | reverse complement strand
TCGCCACCAGCCGCAGCGTCGTCACCTCCTCCCACTCGTCCGCGTCCGACAGCCGCTGGCGGATGCGCACGTCGACGCGCAGGCTCTTCTCCCTGTCGCCCTCCCGGTTGAGCCGGTAGAGCCCCGTCGGGAACCGAAGGATCACCGAGCACCGCCGCGCGAACCTCGTCGGCCCGGGCGCTGGTGCGGTCGAGTCCCCGCTGGCGGATCTGCACCTCCGCCTCGTAGAGCGCGAGCAGCCGGTTGCGCACCGCCTCGGTCTGACCGATCAGGCGGCCACGCCCCCCTTTGTTCACGCCCATGCTGATCGCTGTTCGGTGCGCCTAGAGGTCGGTCGCGTCGATCATCACGGTCTTTTCTTCAACGTGCTCGGCAGCCAGGCCGGCCAAGATCCGCGCGAAGATGCCCCGCTCATGGCTGCACTCGGACCAGTGGCGTTTGCCACTCACCTCCACCGCTTCCAACGGTTGTAGAGCGTTCTCTGATTGCGGCCTCGTCAAGAGTGAGGGCTGTCCGTCCGGGGTCATGGTTCTCTCCGAGGTCGCATTGAGCGCCTCATGATGGTTTTCGGCGGCGGGTCGTCTCCAATGTCTTGTGCGGGGTGTGGCGCCTGGCCATCCCATACTCTACAGCGAGATCGATCAACCTCCGTCCCGTTGGGACTGCGCTCCCCGCTTCAGGGCGGGAACTCAGATCAGGCGGTGGCCTCCTTTGTCCATTGATAGTCGGTTCCATTTTTCCAGAGCGTCAGCATCAGCACGGCGATTTTGCGAGCGGTCGCGACCGCCGCCTTGCGGAAGCCGCGCCGTCCGGCCAGTCGCACGGCCCAGCTTTTGAGCGGCGAGAAACGTTTCACCTGACCAATCATGCAAGACGCCGCCTCGAACAGTAGCCCTCGCATCGCGCCGTCACCGCATTTCGAGACGCGCCCAGACCAATCCACCTCGCCAGACTGATGTCGCTTTGGCGTCAGCCCGAGGAAAGCGCCCACATCTGACGTTCGGCTGAACCGACCGGGATCATCAACCAGGGCTATGAAGCTGAGCGCGTTGACGGGGCCGACACCGGGGATGGTCATCAGACGGCGCGCAACAGGATGGGCCTTGGCCCTTTTCTTCACTGCCTTGTCTAGGTCGTCAGCCACTTTGCACAGGGTGGCATGGGCACTGATGAAGCCATCGGCTATGGCTCGCAGAACCGGGTCGGTCGCGCCCGCTGCCGCCAGTTGATCGCGGAACGCCTGCCTCTGCCGCCCCTCGCCGATACCGACCATGCGGATGCCGAAGGTTTTGAGGACGCCACGGATGTGACCTTCGAGGTCCTTGCGCAACCGGATCGACCTCTCACGGGCACCGACAAGGCACCGCAGCCGGTCGGCCTCTTCGCTGCGGATATGCACCTCGGTAAACCAGCCAGTTCGGGCGAGCTGCGCCAACCCCTCGGCATCGGAGGCGTCAGACTTGTTGAGCCGGGCCGAGAGGCTTTTGTGCGCCTTGCGTGCATCGATACAGGTGGCCGGAAGCCCGAGTCGCGTCATTCCGCGCTGCAGCCAAATCGACAAGTTCCCACTCTCATGTACAATCCGGCGCGGCATGAGCGAGCGGTTTCGAAACCAGCCTGCCACACCCTCCGGATCGGACGGGCAAGCGCCGCGTGCGATCATCTTACCATCACGATCCACAACACAGATCGAAATCTCTTTCAGCGAAACATCCAACCCCGCATAGTGTTCCATAGGTCGTTCTCCTCACGGCATTTATCCATGAGGCCAGTATACCGGACCTCGTTCGCCCCGGAGAGCGACCGCCGCAATCACACCATGTCTTGTGCGGGCCGTATTCAACAGGCGCGTCACGCCAACGCAACCCATTGCGATTGATGAAATAATCCCGCTCAGCACACGCCTATCATCGACGCACGGCCGGCCGTGGGACTTCGGGAAATAGGGCTCAAGACGCGCCATCTGCGTATCTGTCAGCCAGAAGATATCAGACATGTTCACCGCTCATTTTCTGGCGGTGACTCATGCACGCTCAACGAAAATCAATGGATCCTGACTCGACATCGGCCCCCACGCGAGCCGATCAGCGAAAGGGATGTAATACAGGAGAAGCGCGTACAGCTCCCTCACTATTCCCCCGCCATGATATCAGACGAAGGATACCTGGACCTCGACGCATAACCTGACGAACACATGGCATTCTCACGGGAATGGTTTGCCGAGGCCATTTGAGCGCAAAGCACTGCGCGCTCATGACCGCGATTGGAAACAGCATGGCACCGTCGACCTGGGACGGGGACCTGGTGATGATAAACCGTCGAAAGAGGAAGCCCATCCCCGGCAGGGTCTGCGCCTTTCACTCGATCGAGGACGGTACCATCATACGTAGGTTCGAACTTATCCCTGGAAACGCGCTGCTAGCACGTTGCGACAATCCCGACCAAAGGTTGTTCCCACCACTACTCCACACGGAGCTGGGAAAGCTCGAAGACAGGGTCTTGGGCGAGGTCACTTGGACAGGTCATATCTGGTATCTGGCCGGGCCGAAGCGGTGATTACTCTTTCAACGGGCCCAAGAATCCGGTGACCTTCAGCACTGCCAGAATAGCCTGATTCGCTTAAGGACGCGGATGTTGGAGCGTTTGACCTGCGACACTCCTTATGCCGGTCTCTTTTTTCTGGGGATTTTTTGAGCAACGATATTGCGCAGGTTGCTTAGGACAGAACATCTCTAGCGCGAAACGTATAATAAAATGAAAATATAATTCATGTCTTTGAATAACCTAGGAAGTACCTAATTTCCAGATATTCGAGACCCTACTTCAAGTCGTCATCAGCCTACTGCAGCACAGCCGATAAGTTCCAAATTCTGAATGAGTTAGGCCTTCTGCTTTGCCTGGCAAGCTCCGTTTTCATTTGCTGGCACAACAAAACAAACATTAAGTTAACGGTGCGGACAAACAGTCGGGGGAGGTCAACGCGTCACTCTCACTCCAATTCGCGAATACGAACAGTCGAACTGACGACCTAGTTGCACCGAATTCGGAGGGCACATTTTGCCGCTTACTGGACGGAATCCCGCGTACGACCTCATCAACGGCACAAATGAAACACGGAGGATCTCCGAGATCGTTGGCACCGCCTCGATCGCTGGAGAAACAGATCGCATGATGCCCGGGGGCGTGAAATCTCCCGCCGTCAGAGCGTCGAGCGCGGACCGCGCCGTCATTCCCGGAGGAACTGGCGATGACAGCCTGCCGGGCACGCCTGAAGCGGACTCCATCGCCGGCGGAGACGGGCATGATACGCTGGATGGCGCCGGTGGAGACGACTACCTGGTCGGCCAGAGAGGCGACGACAGCCTGCTCGGCGGCGATGGGAACGACCGTCTCTACGGGGGACGCGGGGCCGATACGCTGCTGGGCGGCGCCGACGATGACACGCTGACCGGCGGGGCGGGGAACGACAGCCTCGAGGGCGGTCTTGGCAACGATTATCTCAGCGGCGGTGACGACGACGACGAGCTTTCCGGCGGTGACGGCTTCGACTCCCTCTACGCGGGCGCCGGCAACGACATTGTGCAAGGCGATGCAGGCGACGACACGCTGCACGGCGGCGATGGCAACGATACGATGCACGGCGGAGGCGAAAACGACTACCTTGCCGGCAATAGTGGTGACGACAGCCTGACCGGCGGCGACGGCGACGACCGCATCTACGGAGGGCGCGGCGCCGATACCATCCAAGGCGACGCGGGCAATGACACGCTGGCCGGAGGTGGTGGTGACGACATTCTCGAAGGCGGAGATGGCAACGACTATCTCGGCGGAAATGGCGGAGCGGATACACTCCATGCCGGTGCGGGAGACGACCTTGCCTACGGTGGTGCCGGCGACGACATCCTCCACGGAGACGATGGCGCCGACCTTCTCAGCGGCGAGGACGGGAACGACACGCTCGACGGTGGCACCGGGGACGACACGCTTCTCGGCGGGGATGGCATCGACACCGCGGATTTCTCCGGCGCCACCGGAAATTCCTTTTTCGACTACGCGTTCGAAACGGTCACGACCGGCGACGGCGAGACGGCCCTCCAGGTCACCTACATCGGGACAACGGGCGTCGATACCGGCACCGACCTTCTGTTCGACATGGAGTTCGGCACATTTGCCGAGGGCACCTTCCACATCGACGGCACGAACAACGCCCCGGTCCTCGGCGACGACACCATCGTCGTGAATGAGGACAACATCTTCTCCTTCGGGGATGCCCTGACCGGAAACGACTTCGACCCGGACAACTCGCTGCCGCGATCGGGCGACATCACCCTGCCCCAGACGACGGTCGACACCACCGGGACGATCGGCCTCGTGACCGCACCGTCGATCCTTACGCAGGGCTCCTACGACCCGAACGGCCAGTTCGACTGGCTCGGCGAAGGCGAAACCGCCACGGACAGTTTCCAGTACACGGTCAGTGACGGCAACGGCGGTGTCACCACCGCGACCGTGACCGTCACGATCGAGGGGCAGAACGATGCCGAGGTGGCGGTCGGCCAGACCGTGACCGGGGTCACGCCGACTTTGATTGCCAATTACGATTCTGACTATGACACGATGATCTACTCGTTGGACTACCATGTCCCGCTGAGCGTGCTTCTGGCGGAAAACACGGGCGACAGCTCGGACATCGCGGCGAATTTCCAGATTTACACCAGGAATGCTTTCCTCGTGACGCAGGACGGGCTCGATGGCACGACGACTTATGGAGGCGCCGCAGTCATCGATGGAGACGAACTGGTCGTCACCTACGATCTCGCCGATCTGGCAGCGTCCGGCAGCGGTGGAGCGATTTCCGACAGCATCCTCATGGGCTATCACAACGTTATCGTCAACGGCGCCGTCACCCAGTATTTCGACTCGGTGGACACCTATGAGCTGTGGAATGCCAGTATCCTGACGGGCCGGAACTATGGCGACCCGCTCGAGCTGGCAACAGCCGACTACCTCGATGGAGGCCAGGGCGAGTGGGGTGGCGAGGGGGTCAACACGGATTGGGGCTGGGGCATCATAGGACACGATGGCACCGACGGGGCGGTTGGCGCCGACGGCAACGACTGGGGCGGCGCATTGCTCGGGACCGATGCGGATGAAATCCTTGTCGGGCTCGACGCCCCCGACGCCGGGGACGGTGGAACCGGTGGCCGGAGCGGCGACGGCGCGGATGGCTACTTTCTATGGACCCAAACAAGAGCGGGACCAGTCCCTCTGCCGCAGACAGGATTCAACGGCGGTGATGGCGGTGACGGAGGTGCAGGGGGCGATTCGACATATCTACTCGCGGCGGAAGGCGGTGATGACACCATCGTCAGCGGAGCCCCCGGAGCCGGCGGAGATGTCGGCAGCGCCGGAGGCTATGGAACCGACGGCGAGCGACGTGAAGCACCAGGTATCCTCACTGACTATTTTGCGGACGGAGGGAGCGCCGGGGAGCAAGGTTCCGGCGGACCTGGCGGGTTCGCGGAGTACCTGATATACGCCGGCGATGGAAACGATGTCGTCTATGCCGCAGACCTGCGCGACGTGGCGGGCTTGCCAGGCGCCTACGAGATCGACGGGGGCGCGGGCAACGACCATATCTACTTCTTCTCCCGCACGCTTCCGGAGTCCGATCACTTCGATTTCGCTATTCGCGGCGGAGCAGGGGATGATGTCATAGAGCGGTCTCTGGGGGCGATTCTGGATGACGTGACCTACGCGGGCTACTCACGCACTTACGTGGACGGGGCTGGAGCGGCCGGCTCCACGGGTACCATCGATGGCGGCGCCGGGTTCGACCAGTTCGTCTGGTACGGCATCGGAGGGCTCGAGTTCATTTCCCTAGTCATGCGGGAAATCTCACTGGATGGCCTCATGAACATGGAGCGGATCTCGTTGGAATTCAGAGGCACGATCAATCTTCAGCTGACGCCACAAGCCGTCGCCGCGGCGAGCGGCGATAATGTCCTGTTTATCGATGACGGGGATGAGGGTTTTGCCGACCAAATTACCCAACAAGTGACGCTGGGGGGCAGCCAGCTGTGGCTGCAGACCGGCTCCGGTTTCGAAGGCGAGGATGGCACGGTCTACGACATCTACACCTCGGTTGCGGATTCCACGTTCCCCGTCTCGACGACAGTCTACATCGAAACGACGTTCGAAATCGCATGACCTTGCGCGGACTGTCTGACGGTCTGCGCAGCGCAGCATCCTGACCGGGGCCACGGTGAAGACGTCCATGGACGGGCGCGGTGGGTGGATGGAAAACGTCATGATCGAACGGCTATGGCGATCCTTGAAGTATGAATGCGTCTATCTGCACGCCTTCGAAACCGGGTCAGCGGCCCGGGATGGCATCGGCAAGTGGATCGACTTCTACAACACCGAGCGCCCGCATTCCGCACTCGGGGGGAAGAACACCGGTCGAGGCCCATCAGGGCCCTGACCTACAGGCGCCAGCATGATCAATAGGCAAGCCAAGAAGCGCCGCAAACCTGTCCGAAAAATGGGGGCCACCTAAAACCGACAGGCACATGTTCAAACATGTGCCTGTTTCTGTTTGGAAATCCACAAGTGGGACGGCTGAAAGAGAAGTGGGCTGGGAGGGCCCCACTTCCTGGACCTCTCGAACACTTCAAACGCGCCTTTCAACCCCCCCTCCAGAGCGCCTTAAACGCAAATTCAAAAGGGCTCGCGCATCCCGGCCCATGACTCGCCCAAATCGCCCAGATCGCGTCATACCACCCAGTTTGCCGCTCTACTGTAAAACTCGATTGACCTTGCGACGCGCACGGCACCTCCCCTTCCATGCCTTGATTTCATGGCCGTCCGGCTCCCTCCGGGAACCTCGGACCTCTTCCGGTATCCACTGCAAGAATGAGTGTCACCCAACACTGAGCCCATCGCCGAGATGGGTCGCTCTGCAGCGCCGGGTGCCAATACAAAGGGCGCGTGAGACAGCATCTCCGCTACATCGCGCTCAGCCCCGGACCGCTGCACCGAATGAAAATCGCATCTTCATGCCGGGAGGCCTTCAGCTTTCGCCGGCATCCGCGGTGTCGTTTTCGGAATGCTCCGCCGCCCATGCGCCGGCGGCCTCGACGGCAACGGCCGAACTCGAGGGCAGCACGTTGAGGTAGCGCTCGGTCTCGTCCGAGGGCGTCGCCGCACGTTGCGTCATGCGATAGAGCGCATAGGCCGATATCACGACGAAGGTCGCGCCCAGGAACAGCCAGAAACCGTTGGGCCCCAGCCACTGCATGGCCCAGCCCGTCACGAGCGGGCCCGCGATGGCGCCGAGGCCGAAGGTGAACACCAGCCCGCCCGAGGCGGCGGGCATTTCATCGGCAGACAGGGCGTCATTGGTATAGGCCAGGAAGAGCGCGTAGAGGGGCGTCGTCACGCCCCCGGCGAGAAAGGCCGCAGCCATGACGAACCAGATGTCCCCCGAGACCAGCCAGCCGAAGCCGCAGGCCACCGCCCCGAGGGCCGCCGCACCGAAGATCACCTTGCGCCGGTCGATCTGGTCCGACAGCCAGCCGATCGGATATTGCAGCACCAGCGCCCCGGCAAAGAGCATCGCCACGAAAAGCGAAATCTGCGAGGCGCTCAGCCCGATCTGGGTGCCGAAGACCGCCCCCATGCCCGACTGCGTGGCATAGACGCTTCCGAGCAGGAATATCCCGACCGTCCCGAGCGGAGAGCCACGGAAAAGCTCGCGCAGCGCCATCGGGCGGGCCACCTCGACGACCGGGACGGGTGAGACCGAGAGAAGGATCGGGGCAAAGGAGACCGAGACCAGGATCGAGGCCCCGATGAAAAGCGCGGAGGTCGCGGCGTCTCCAAGCGTGAGCAGGCCCTGCGCACCGATGATCCCGATGGTCTGGGCCAGCATGTAGGCGGACAGGATCTTGCCCCGCGTTTCGTTCGTGGCCGCGTGGTTCAGCCAGCTTTCGGCAGTCACGTAGACCCCCGACATGCAGAATCCGATCAGGACACGCAGCAGCGTCCACGCCCAGGGTTCGGTGATCAGCGGCAGCGCGATCAGCCCGGCGGACATGAAGCTTCCCAGGGCGGCGAACACGCGCACGTGACCGACCCGGCGGATCAACTGCGGCGTGATGCGTGCGCCGGACAGGAAGCCGACGAAGTAACCGGAGGTCACGACGGCGAGCTCTGAGGCCGAGAAACCCTCCACGTCTCCTCGCAGGCCGATGAGCGTGAAATGCATCCCGTTCCCGAGCATCACGAGAACGATTCCGAGCAGCAGTGCCCAGACGCCGGAGAGGACAGTGATCATGGTGCGCTCTTCCGCAGGCCGTGGTGGACAACAGGAGCATAAGCCGACCCCGCTCCTGCGCGTGGCGCACCTGCGGCGAAAAAGGAGCGAATGACGACAGATTGCTCCTCATTGCGGCCCCTGCCCCCAGCGCTTCCCGGAAAAGCGGCACCACCGGAAACGAGCTTCCTCGGTCCGGGCCGCTTCAAGGTGCGCCAAGCGACCATGACGAACGATCTTCTCCGCGTTCGCAGGTTCGCCCGCACTTCCGTCCGCCGCCTCGCAGACCACCTGCGGACGCTGTCCCGCAGCCGCGAACAGGTGCCTGCCTGCCGAAAGCTGGCCAAGCTGCCATGCCGAACGCAAAAGACCCGCGGGATCGATCAGATCCGCGGGTCCCGTTTGATGTCGCCTCAAAGCGGCGGTGGCCGGCGCCCCGGCTCAGGCCAGTTCGAAGTCCTCTTCCGGCGCAGCGGCCTCCTCGAGACTCTCCTCTTCGGGCTCCTCGTCGGTGTCGAGGCTGAGAGCGGCCATCAGTTCGAGGCTTTCACCCTCGGCACCGTAGAGGTCGAGCGCGCCGGCCTCGATGGCCGCATCATAGGCGTCGAGAACCTCGTCGGCGTTGGCAAACCCGCCTTCGGGCGCCTCGATGCTGAACAGCTCTTCGGGATATCCCTCGTCGTTGAACTCGTAGAAGACGATGGATTGAATCGAGGGGATGTCGTAGGCGTCGTCGTCGATCTCGTTCTCGTAGTAGTTCAGGTAATTCTCGAAGGTCGCCTCCTGCCCCTCGGGAAGCGAGTCGGGATACCCCTCAATCGGCTCGCCGGTGATGAAAATCCCGTTCACGGGCTCGCCCTCTGCGGAAACGCCGAAGAACACCTTCTCGAAGGTCGGCTCGTCGCCGGGCTCCTCCGGCTCTTCCGGGTCGTCGGAAACCGCCTTGATGGACCCCTCTTCGGTCGTGGTCGACGTTGCGCGGATGCCGAAGACGTCGATGGCGTCGAGGCTATCGACGTCCAGTTCGAGGGTCAGCGTATCGCCCTGCGACACATAGGACTGCTTGTCTTCGCCCTCGGTTCCGAGACCCGGGTCGCTCACCTTTTCGGCGTCGTCCCACTGAATGGCCTCGCCGTCGAGCTGGGCGCCGTTCATGTTGAGAGGACCGCTGAGAGACACGCTGTCCCCGGAGAAGTCGTCGTCTCCGATGTAGATGGCGTTCACGTCCATGGCGCCGTCGAGCACTTCGATGTCCGCGTAGAATTTTCCATCTGCTTCATACAGGCTAACCGTGTAGGAAAGTCCTTCGGTCTCGTAGGTGAAAACTTTCGAATAATCAGGCATTGCAGTAAATCCCATCGCTCAAGAACACATTCCGGCTGGCGCGATCATCCCGGCGGCCGGGGATCGAGGCACAGTCCGTCGCGCCCATTTGATACCATGTTGCTGCCCACATCGTGCCACAAAAGCGCGAATGCCCTAGAAACAGATTGTTTCCGAACGCGTGGCGGCGGTGCCGCGTGACGCATCCGGCAGCTCGCGCATGTCTCTTTGGAACAGGGAGCGACCGCGCGCAGCACCTCTCCTGGAGTCCGATCAAGAAGGGTTCAGTCTGGGCATCAGAAGGAGGCGAGGCGGACGACCGGATGCGCCGTCCGCCCCCAAGTCTCAGACGAAAAGGAAATCGTCCTGGGTCAGGTCGCTCGCATCGACGCCGTACACCTCGATGACCTGGCCGCCCACCGAGATCTCGGAGCTGACGCCGTCCTGGGTGATGGTCAGGTCGTCGTAGGTGACGCCCCTCATCTGGATCACGTCCAGACCGTCCTCAAAGTCCGAGATCCGGTCTGTCTCGCCCACGGTGAAGGTGTTGAACACGAAGGTGTCCGCCCCCGCGCCACCGACCATCGTGTCGTCGCCACCACCGCCCGACAGCATGTCGGCGCCAGCGTTGCCGAGAAGGTAGTCGTTGCCTGCCTCGCCGAACATCGCGTCGTTGCCGCCGCCGCCCGCAATCGTGTCGGACCCCGTGCCGCCCTGGATCGTGTCGAAGCCACGCCCGCCGTAGAGCCGGTCGTTGCCGTCCTCGCCCCGCAGCAGGTCCGAGCCGTCACGTCCGAGCAGCAGGTCGTCGTCATCGCCGCCGTAGAGTTCGTCGGCCTCGGCGCCACCTTCGACGGTATCGTTGCCGGAGCCCCCGAACAGGGTATCGCGGCCCTCGTCGCCAAGCAGGTAATCGTCGCCGGCCTCACCGTAGATCGTGTCATCCTCGTATCCGCCGGCGATCGTGTCCGATCCCTCGCCCCCGGTGATGGAATCCTGCCCGCGTCCGCCGTAGATGCGGTCGGCTCCGTCTTCACCGGACAGCGTGTCATCGCCAAGCTGCCCTGCCAGGAAGTCGTTTCCGCTGCCGCCGCTGGCAAAATCGGCGCCATCGCCGCCGTAGAGATCGTCATCGCCGGTGTTGCCCGTCATGACGTCGTCGCCCTCGTCGCCGTAGAGCGTATCGGCGTCGGAACCGCCGAACATCCGGTCATCGCCTCCGCCGCCTTCGAGGCGGTCATCGCCCTGCCGGCCGGTCATCGTGTTGTCAAAGAAGTCACCGACGTAGATGTCATCGGCCGTGGTCCCCTCGTAGGGGTTCGGGAAGACCTCTCCCGGCGTGTCTTCGATATCGAGGATCAGGGCGACGATCCCGGTCACGAAGGGCTCGCCCTCGGGGTAGTGGAAATAGGTGGCGCCATTGGCCTCGAAAACGATCACCGGCACAGGAGTTCCGAGTGGCACGATCACCCCGAGCGCCTCCACCCCGGGCTGCGCCGTGCCGGAGCCGACATAGGTGATGTCGTCGCCCTCGAACGTGCTTTGCGTATCGTCGCTTCCGAGCGTGCCATCGTTGTCGGCCAATGTGCCTTCCATCTCCCCGGAGAAGGCGGTCAGTAGCAAGGTCGGATCGTCGGTCAGCAGGTTCGCATTGGCCAGCGAACCAACATACTCACGCACTGTAATGTCTTGAGTTGGCATATCGAATTTCTCCTCCACAGTCTGCGGCAACACCGCATATGAAAAAGCTTCGCCGAAAATATAGGTTTTTCAACTGTAACCCTCGCGACACAACACAACCTATTGCAGATCAAGAAAAAGAATCTTTTCTCAGATTTGATCAAATTTCAATTTTTGTTGGAAATACCCGTTATGCGGGAATCACTCACGCGCCGTCGACAGCTGGCCCGACGCAGCGCTGCGACGCTGCAACGGGGCGCCCGGTCCGTGCAGCCGGAACACATGCGCCGGACCGGGTCGCCCCGGCACCCAAGACGTCTCTTGCGCGGCGGGCGCCGCTTCAGTATCCCGGCGACATTCTGGTTCCGGCATCCCCGGAGAATAGGGAACGCGGTGCAAACCCGCGACTGCCCCCGCAACTGTGAGCGGCGAGCGTCATCGGCAACATGCCACTGGGTGAAAGCCCGGGAAGGCCCGAGCGACGCAACGACCCGCAAGTCAGGAGACCTGCCAGGATGATCACCCTCCCCTCGCGCGGGGCGCGCCACGGGGAACGGTCTGTCCGTTCGTGGTGACGTTCGCATCGTTCGCGGCGGGACCACAGGCCCTTTCCGTGAACAAATCTCACCACCGCCCTGCCGCTTGCGGGGATCGGTCAGGAAAGGAAGACAGGCATGAGACATGCCCTCGCCTCGGTCTCGGCGCTCGCGCTGACCACCGCTCCCCTCTTCGCACAGGAAGATGTCTACGAACTTCCCACCCTTCTGCTCGACGTGGGCTACGAGGCCACGACACCGCTGCAGACCGGCGTTGCGGTCGAGGTCATCACCGAGGAAGAGCTCGAGGAAGACGGCGACACCCGCGTGCTCGACATCCTCGCGCGGCAGCCGGGCGTGTCGATCCGCTCGAACGGGCCGCTGGGCACCAACGCCGGCGTGTCGATCCGGGGCGTGTCGCAGCAGAACATCGCGGTGCGGGTGGATGGCATCGACGTGTCGGACCCTTCGGGCACGCAGGTCGCCTTCGACTTCGGCGGGCTCACCGCCGGCGACATCAGCCAGATCGAGATCGTGCGCGGCTCGCAGTCGGCCCGCTACGGCTCCGAGGCGATCGGCGGCGCCATAAACATCACCACCAAGCGCGCCAGCCGCGACGGGCTGAGCGCCGAGGCCTTCGCCGAATACGGCAGCTACGAGACGCTTCGCAGCGCGGTGACGCTGTTCAACCGTGGCGAAGGTCACGAGACCGCGGTCACGCTCTCCTACGTCCGCTCCGACGGCTTCTCGGCGGCCGATGAGAACGACGGCAACGACGAGGAAGACGGCTTTGAGGCCCGCCGCCTGAGCTTCTCGGGCACCTACGATCTTGGCGACGGCGCGGCACAGCTCGAGCTTTCGGGCTTCACGCAGGAAGCGCAATACGACTACGACGAAGCCATGAGCGGCATGGTCTACGACGGCTCGCCCGACGACGTGACCGACGTCGAGGACCACGGCCTGCGTGCCGCGCTGTCGTTTTCGACCGGGCTCTTCGACCACGAGGTCTCGGCCAGCTGGTACGACATCACCCGCACGCTGACAGGCACCTCTTCGGGCAGCGATTTCCGCTACCGCTACGAGGGCACCCGGCACGAGTACCGCTACCAGGCGGGCTTCGACCTGTCGCCCACCACCCGCGCGGTCGCGGGCATCGAGCGCACCATCGAGGATTACGCCGACAACACCCGCTTCGGCACCTTCCCGGCGTCGTCGCAGGAACAGGACAGCACGGTCGACTCGCTCTTCGCCGAGCTTACCATGAAGCCCACGTCGGACATCGACCTGAGCCTGACGGTGCGCCACGACGACCACTCCGAGTATGGCGGCTTCACCACAGGGCGGCTGTCGGGCGTCTGGCGGATCCGGCCCGACCTGAGCCTGCGCGCCAACCTCGCCAACGGCTACCGCGCGCCGTCGAACTACGAGCTCTACGACGTCTATTCCGGCAACAGCGGGCTTGATCCCGAGACCTCGAAAAGCTTCGACATCGGCATCGAGAAAAGCTGGGGCGACGCCGCCTGGCTGAGCGCCACCGCCTTCGTGATCGAGGCCGAGGACATCATCGACTACTCCTACACGTCCTATGCCTACGTCCAGCGCGACGGCACCAGCACGCGGCAAGGGGTCGAGCTTTCGGGCGGCACCGAGCTGCGCCCGGGGCTGACGCTCGACGGCAGCTACACCTGGACCGACAGCTGGTCGACGGCCTCGCTCGACAGTTCCGGCTGGCAGTCCTCGGTGCCCGAGCACAGCCTCGCGCTGGGGCTGCACGCCGATCTCACCGACCGGGCGCGGCTCTCGGTCACCGGCCGCTACGAGGCCGACCGTTCGGGCCTCGACGACTACGGGTTGGTCAACAGCACCGTCACCTACGACGTCACCGACAGCACGCAGGCCTACCTGCGGGTCGAGAACCTGTTCGACGAGGAATACCAGACCGTTCCCGGCTACGGACAATCCGACCGGGCATGGTATTTCGGGGTCCGTGCAAGCTTCTAGGCTCATATCCGCTGCCGCCGCCCTGCTCTTCGCGGGGGCGGCGGCGCTTGCCGGTGCGGCACCGGAGCGGGTCGTCTCGCTCAACGTCTGCACCGACCAGCTGGCGCTGCTGCTCGGCGCGCCGGGGCAGCTTGTCTCGGTGTCGCCGCTGGCCCGCGATCCGCGCAGCTCGGCGATGGCCGAGGCGGCGCGCGCGGTGCCCGTCAACAAAGCCGCCGCCGAACAGATCGTGCTGCTCGAGCCCGACCTCGTGCTCGCCGGCAGCTACACCGCCCGCGCCGCCACCGACATGCTCGAGACGCTGGGCTACCGCGTCGAACGGTTCGAGCCCGCCCGCTCGCTCGAGGATGCGCGCGACAACATCCGCCGCATGGGCCGGCTGCTGGGCCGCGAGAACCGCGCCGCCGAGGTGCTGGCGGCCTTCGACGCCCGCCTGTCGGACCTGCGCGACGACCCGAAGGAGCGCCCCGTCGTGGCCTATTACATGCCGTTCAACGAGACCGCGGGCAGCGAGAGCCTGACCGGAGACATCCTGGAGGCCGCCGGCATGACCACCCTCGCCGAGGCGCAGGGCATGCCCTACGGCGCCCGGCTGCCGCTCGAGGCGCTGGTGCTCGCCGATCCGGACCTGATCCTCGTGAGCAAGCCCTACGACAGCCCGGCTCAGGCCACCGAGCTTCTGCGCCACCCGGCCCTGCAGGCGACCGGCGCGCTGCGGCAGGTCGTCGACAGCCCGAACTGGATCTGCGGCGCCCCCGCCGCGCTTGATGCCGTGGCCGCGATGCGCGCGATGCGCCGCGATTGGCAGGCCGCGCGATGAGGCTGGCGCTCTCCCTCTCGACGCTGGTCTGCGCGCTGCTGCTGGCCTCGCTCTCGCTCGGCTACGCGCCGCTGCCCCTGCCGGCCGTGCTGGGCGGGCTGCTGGGCACCGGCGACCCGCTGAACGTCATGGTCATGCAGGAGATCCGCCTGCCGCGCACCGCGCTCGCGGCGCTGGTCGGCGCGGCGCTGGGGCTTTCCGGCGCGGCGATGCAGGGCTACCTGCGCAACCCGCTGGCCGAGCCAGGGCTGATCGGCGTGTCGGGATCGGCGGCGCTCGGGGCCGTTGCCGCGCTGCAGACCGGCCTCTCGGCCGCCTTTGCGCTGGCGCTGCCGCTGATGGCGCTGCTCTTCGCGCTTGGCGCGGTGGCGCTGATCCTGCTGCTCGCCGGGCCACGCGGCGGCTCGCTGACGCTGATCCTCGCAGGCATCGCGGTCTCGGCGCTGGCCGGCGCGCTGACCTCGCTGGCGCTCAACCTGTCCTCGAACCCCTACGCCACCTTCGAGATCGTCTTCTGGATGATGGGCTCGGTCGCCGACCGCTCGCTTACCCATCTCGCGCTTGCCGCGCCGCTCGTGGCGCTCGGTGGCGCGGTGCTGCTGACGCTGGGGCGCGGGCTCGACGCGCTGACGCTGGGCGAGGACGGCGCCGAGGCGCTCGGCATCTCCATGACCGGCCTGCGGCTCCGGCTGCTCTTTGGCACCGCCGCCGCCGTGGGCGCGGCGACCGCCGTCGCCGGCGCCGTGGGCTTCGTCGGCCTCGTGGTGCCGCACCTGCTGCGCCCGCTCTGCGGCGCGCGGCCCTCGCGGCTGCTCTGGGCGAGCGCGCTGGGCGGTGCCGCGATGCTGCTCGCCGCAGACATCGCGGTGCGGCTGATCCTGCCCGAGCGTGACCTCAAGCTCGGCGTGGTCATGGCGCTGATCGGCGCGCCGCTGTTCCTGCACCTCATCTACAAGACGCGGAGGGGCGCATGAGCCTGCTCGACCTCGACGCCCTGACGGTCCGGCGCGGCCAGTGCCCGGTGGTCGACGGCGTGTCGCTGACCATCGAACCGGGCGAATGCGTCGGGCTGATCGGCCCCAATGGCGCCGGCAAGACCACGCTGATGCGCGCGGCCCTCGGCCTCCAGCGCCACGCCGGCCGCTCGTCGCTCACCGAGCTGCCCGCCAGCGCCCGCGCCCGTGCCGCCGCGTGGCTGCCGCAGGCGCGCGAGATCGCCTGGCCCGTCACCGTCGAGACGCTGGTGGCGCTCGGCCGCCTGCCCCACGACAGCCGCGCCGGCAAGCTGCGGTCGCAGGCGGTCGACAGCGCGCTGGCCCGCATGGGGCTCGAGGCGTTCCGCGACCGCAAGGCCACCGAGCTCTCGGGGGGCGAGCAGGCCCGTGTCCTGATCGCCCGCGCGCTGGCGCAGGAAGCCCCCCTGCTCATCGCCGACGAACCCATCGCCGGGCTCGACCCGGCAGCACAGATCGCCACGCTGCGGGTGTTCGAGAGCCTCGCCGCCGAGGGCCACGCGGTGCTCACCTCTCTGCACGACCTGACGCTTGCGGCGCGCCATTGCACCCGGCTTCTGCTGCTCGACCGGGGGCGCCTTGCCGCCGACGGCCCGCCCCTCGAGGTGCTGACCGAGGAGAACCTCGCACGCGTCTTCCACCTGCGCGCGCATCTCCTGCAGACCGACAACGGCCCCCTGCTGCAACCTCTGGACGTGCTGCCATGAGCTATCCCGAACGCATCGTCTGCCTCACCGAGGAAACCGTCGAAACGCTCTACCTGCTGGGCGAGGAGGACCGCATCGCCGGGGTTTCCGGCTATGCCGTCCGTCCGCCCCGGGTGCGCCAGGAGAAACCGCGCGTCGGCGCCTTCACCTCGGCCGACATCCCGAAGATCCTCGCGCTCGAGCCCGATCTGGTGCTGACTTTCTCGGACCTGCAGGCCGGGATCGCCGCCGAGCTCATCCACGCCGGGGTCGAGGTCCACGCCTTCAACCAGCGCAACGTCGCCGGCATCCTGCGGATGATCCGCACGCTCGGCCGCATGGTCGGCGCCACCGAGCGCGCCGAAACGCTTGCCACCGGCTACGAGGCGCGCATCGCGGAATTGCGGGCCGAGGCTCCCGCCCACCGGCCTCGCGTGTTCTTCGAGGAATGGGACGAGCCGCTGATCTCGGGGATCGGCTGGGTCTCGGAACTGATCGGTATCGCCGGCGGCGAAGACTGCTTCGCCGAGCTCGCGGGCGAACAGGCGGCAAGCAACCGCATCGTACCGCCCGAGGCGGTGATCGGCATGGCGCCCGACATCATCATCGGTTCGTGGTGCGGCAAGAAGGTGCGCCCCGAGCGCATCGCCGCACGCCCCGGCTGGGACGGCATCCCCGCCGTCCGGACCGGCGCCATCCACGAGATCAAGTCGCCGCTGATCCTCCAGCCCGGCCCCGCCGCGCTGACCGACGGGCTCGACGCGCTCACCGCGATCATCCGCGGCCACGCAACCGGCGGCTGACCCGCCCCCGCGCGCGGCCTCTTTCCTGACCGCCGCGCCGCGTTCACGGGCCGGTGACCCGCAGCCCCGCGCCCATCCGCTTGACCCTCCCTGCGGCTTCCCCGATACCGGGCCCAAAGGACACGCACATGACCACCGCTTTCATCACCGACAGCCACTGTCATCTCGACTTCCCCGATTTCGACGAGGAACGCCCCGAGGTCATTGCCCGCGCGCTCGAGGCGGGGGTGCACCGGATGGTGACGATCTGCACGAAGCTCCGGCAGGAGCCGCAGGTGCGCGCCATCGCCGAGGCCAACGACCCGGTGTTCTACGCCGCCGGCACCCACCCGATGAGCGCCGCCGACGAACCGCTGGTCACCGTGGACGAGCTCAAGGCCCTGACCGTGCATCCGAAATTCGTGGGCATCGGCGAGACCGGGCTCGACTACCACTACACCGCCGACAGCGCCGAGATCCAGAAGACCTCGCTGCGGGTGCACATCGAGGCAGCGCAGGAGACCGGCCTGCCGCTCATCATCCACGCCCGTGCGGCGGATGACGACATGGCCCGGATCCTCACCGAGGCATGGCGCGCGCAGCCCTACGACTGCGTGATGCACTGCTTCTCGTCGTCGGCCGAACTCGCCCGCGCGGCGCTCGATTGCGGCTTCTACCTGTCGATGTCGGGCATCGCGGCCTTCCCCAAGTCCAAGGACCTGCGCGAGATCTTCGCGGCCGCCCCGCTCGATCGTATCCTCGTCGAGACCGATAGCCCCTACCTCGCGCCGCCGCCCTATCGCGGCAAGCGCAACGAGCCGGGTTACACCGTGCACACCGCCAAGGTCGGCGCCGAGGCTTTCGGGCTGTCCTACGAGGACTTCGCCAAGGCCACCGAACAGAACTTCGAACGGCTCTTTTCCAAGGCCGCCGCATGGACGCCCGCCGCATGACCGAGCTGCGCTTCACCATCCTCGGCTGCGGCTCCTCGGGCGGCGTGCCCCGGCTCGGCGGGCTCTGGGGCGACTGCGACCCGGAGAACCCGAAGAACAGCCGCCGCCGCTGCTCGCTGCTGGTCGAGCGCGAGGGCCACGACGGCACCACGCGGGTGCTGATCGACACCACGCCCGACATGCGCGCGCAGCTGCTCGACGCGGGCATCGGCCATCTCGACGCGGTGGTCTGGACGCATTCCCACGCCGATCACACGCACGGGCTCGACGACCTGCGCCAGATCGTCTTCAACCGGCGCGAGCGGCTGCCGGTCTGGGCGGACGGCGATACGCAGAACTCGCTGCTGTCGCGCTTCGCCTATGCCTTCGTGCAGCCCGAGGGCAGCCCCTACCCGCCGATCCTCGACATGCACACCATCGGCACCGCCCCTTTCACCATCGAGGGCGCCGGCGGTCCGATCACGCTGCAGCCCTTCGAGGTGAACCACGGCAGCATCGAGGCGCTCGGCTTCCGCATCGCCGACGTGGCCTACCTGCCCGACGTGCTGCGCATCCCCGAGGATGCCTGGGCGCATCTGCAGGGTCTCGACTGCTGGATCCTCGACGCGCTGCGCCGCAGCCCGCACCCGAGCCACGCCCATCTCGATCTCGCGCTGGAGTGGATCGCGCGCGCGCAGCCGAAGCGCGCCGTGCTCACCAACATGCACATCGACCTCGACTACGACGCCGTCGCCGCCGAGACGCCCGAGCACATCCAGCCGGCCTTTGACGGGCTGGTCCTGCGTCATGCGCTCTGAGGCAGGCCCCGCGCCACGGCCTCACACCACCGGACATACGCCCGCCACCGGCCCGCGCGAGTGCCGAACGGTGCCGCGCCGGGACGGGGGCGCGCCCTCGCACCGGCGCGCCCCCGGCGACGCGCGCAGCGCGGCGCAATCCCTATCGTTTCTTCGCAGCCTGGATAGACGCACGCCATGCAGGCCCTGATCGACATCATCCTGCCGGTGTTCCTCGTGATCGGCGCCGGTTACCTCGCAAGCTGGCGCGGGCTGCTGCCCGACAACGCCGTCGACGGGCTCATGGGGTTCACCCAGACCATCGCCATTCCCTGCCTGCTGTTCCGGGCGATCTGGCAGCTCGACCTCGGCGAGAACTTCGCGCCACCGCTGCTGATTTCCTTCTACGCCGGGGCCACCGCCGGGTTTGCCGCCGGCCTCATCGGCGCGCGGGTGCTGTTCAAGCGTGACTGGGAAGACGCCGTCGCCATCGGCTTCGCCTGCCTGTTCTCGAACACGCTTCTGCTCGGCCTGCCGATCACCGAGCGCGCCTACGGCTCCGACGCGCTCTCGGCGAATTATGCCATCATCGCGATGCATTCGCCCTTCTGCTACGGTCTCGGCATCACCGCCATGGAGATCGCCCGCGCCCGCAGCGGCGGCACGCGGATGCGGCACCTGCCGCTCACGGTGCTGCGCGCGATGTTCCGCAACGCGCTGGTCATCGGCATCGTGATCGGGCTGATCTTCAACTTCGGCGGCCTCGGCCTGCCGGGCCCGGTGATCCAGGCGCTCGACATGGTCACCCGCACCGCGTTGCCGGCGGCGCTCTTCGCGCTCGGCGGCGTGCTGTTCCGCTACCGCCCCGAGGGCGACCTGCGCACCATCCTCTTCGTCTGCGCGATCTCGCTCGGCCTGCATCCGGCGATCACCTTCTCGCTCGCCCATGTCTTCGACCTGTCCGGGGCATCGCTGCGCTCGGCCACGGTGACGGCGGCGATGGCGCCGGGGGTGAACGCCTATGTCTTCGCCAACATCTACGGGCGCGCCAAGCGGGTCGCGGCCTCGTCGGTGCTGCTGGCAACCGGGTTGTGCCTCGTCACCAGCTGGCTCTGGCTGCACGCCCTGCCCTGAGGTCCGGGCAGCCTCCATGGGCTAGCCGTCGACGTCGTCCATGTCGACCTGCCCCGAGATCCGCCGCCGCACCGTAGACCAGCTGAGCCCGATTCCCAGCACCAGCGACAGCGCGGAAATGCCGATCCAGGCCGAAAGCTCCGGGTCGGCGAGGTCGATCAGCCCGTAATCGTAGAGCACCCAGAGCAGCGCCGCGACGATGGCCAGCACCAGCCCCATCCCGAAACGGCCGATCGAGCGCATCGTCGCCCGCAGGTAGATCACGTAGGTGACGAAGAGCAGCAGCCCCAGCAGCACCGCCAGCGGCAGCTGCGGCTCCCACGCGCGTCGTGCCCAGCTCAGGTAGTTCCACGGGGTCGGGTTCCACGTCGCACCGACAAGAAGAAAGGCGAACACCCAGCGTAAAAGGAAACTCATCACACGAACTCCGACGGACAATGGTACAGGCTCGAACCATAGCACGGCCCCCCATGCGGACTGCAAAGGCAATTTGGCGGTTTCACCCGACCGCGCGCTTCGCTATATGGGCCCCGTTTGGACCTCCAAAAGGACAGGTGAGCTATGGCTAACGTGGTCGTCGTGGGCGCTCAGTGGGGCGACGAGGGCAAAGGCAAGATCGTGGACTGGCTGTCGAGCCGGGCCGACGTGATCGCCCGCTTCCAGGGGGGCCACAACGCGGGCCATACCCTTGTGATCGACGGCACGGTCTTCAAGCTGAACGCGCTGCCGTCCGGCGTGGTGCGCGGCGGCAAGATGTCGGTGATCGGCAACGGCGTGGTGCTCGACCCCTGGCATCTGATCAAGGAGATCGCCACGATCCGCGAGCAGGGTGTCGAGATCACCCCCGAGACCCTCATGGTCGCCGAGAACACCCCGCTGATCCTGCCGATCCACGGTGAGCTCGACCGTGCCCGCGAGGAGGCCGCCAGCAAGGGCGCCAAGATCGGCACCACCGGCCGCGGCATCGGCCCGGCCTACGAGGACAAGGTCGGCCGCCGCTCGGTGCGTGTCGCCGACCTCGCCGACCGCGCGACGCTGGAAAGCCGTGTCGACCGGGCGCTCACCCACCACGACGCGCTGCGCCGTGGCCTCGGGATGGAGCCCGTCGACCGCCAGGCGCTGATCGACAGCCTGATGGAGATCGCCCCCGAGGTGCTGCAATACGCCGGTCCCGTGTGGAAGGTGCTCAACGAGAAGCGCCGCGCCGGCAAGCGCATCCTCTTCGAAGGCGCTCAGGGCGCGCTTCTGGACATCGACTTCGGCACCTACCCCTTCGTGACCTCCTCGAACGTGATCGCGGGACAGGCGGCCACCGGCACCGGCATCGGCCCCGGCGCCATCGACTTCGTGCTCGGGATCGTCAAGGCCTACACCACCCGTGTCGGCGAAGGCCCCTTCCCGACCGAGCTCGACGACGAGGACGGCAACCGCCTCGGCACCCGTGGCCGCGAGTTCGGCACCGTCACGGGCCGCAAGCGTCGCTGCGGCTGGTTCGACGCGGTGCTGGTGCGCCAGACCTGTGCCACCTCCGGCGTCAACGGCATCTCGCTGACCAAGCTCGACGTGCTCGACGGTTTCGAGACCATCAAGATCTGCACCGGCTACGAGCTTGACGGAGAGGTGCTCGACCACCTGCCCATCGCCGCCGACGAGCAGGCCCGCTGCACCCCGGTCTACGAAGAGCTCGAGGGCTGGAGCGAGTCGACCGAGGGCGCGCGCAGCTGGGCCGACCTGCCGGGCGCCGCGGTGAAATACGTCCGCCGCGTCGAAGAGCTGATCGGCTGCCCGGTGGCGCTGCTGTCGACCAGCCCCGAGCGCGACGACACGATCCTCGTCACCGACCCGTTCGCGGACTGATGGCGCTGCGCCACAAGACTCGCAAGCGCCTGTCGCTGCTGCTTCTCCTGGTCTGGCTGCCGCTCTACATCGTGGCGGCGGTCAGCCTCGTGAATGCGCTCGGCCGGCCGCCCATCTGGGCCGAACTGCTTGTCTACGTCGCCCTGGGCTTCCTCTGGGCGATCCCCTTCCGGTTCATCTTCCGGGGCGTCGGGCAGGCAGACCCCGACGCCGCCCCCGAGAAGCCGACGGACGACACCTCCGGCAAGTGAGCCCTCGGCCTCCGCCGGTGCGCAATCCTGTTGCGCGCCGCGCCGCCGGGCCCCCGGACCCGGGCAGACAGCCTGCCCCGCCTCCGGACCCCCTTTCCCAACAGCATGAAGACCGTCCCTGCGTCCACGGGCGCGGGCGCATTTGCCGTGCACACGGCCCCGGCCTGCACACAGCACATGGCGGGGCTGACGAATGAGCATTGCCGCCCCCGTTAACTCTCGGCGCTGTTCGCGTTAACGCAGCCCCTCAGACGACAAAATGTCTTACGCGCGAACGGAAAAGAAAGAAAATGACCGATAGCACTGCCGATGTTGAAACGGGGGCCCGTTCGGGCCAGCCCGCTCTCAACTCTCCCGCCAAGGTTCTGCTTGCGAGCCTCGTGGGCACCACCATCGAATTCTTCGACTTCTACGTCTATGCCACCGCCGCAGTGCTGGTCTTTCCGGCGCTGTTCTTCCCGGGCAGCGACCCGATGACGGCGCTGCTGGCAAGCTTCGCGACCTTCTCGATCGCCTTCTTCGCCCGTCCGCTGGGCGCCGTGGTCTTCGGCCACTTCGGCGACCGGGTCGGGCGCAAGGCGACGCTGGTGGCGGCACTGCTGACGATGGGCATCTCGACCGTGGTGATTGGCCTGCTGCCCACCTACGCGCAGATCGGCGTCGCCGCGCCGGCGCTGCTGGCGCTCTGCCGCTTCGGACAGGGCTTCGGACTCGGCGGCGAATGGGGCGGCGCGGTGCTGATGGCAACCGAGAACGCGCCCGAGGGCAAGAAGAACTGGTACGGCATGTTCCCGCAGCTGGGCGCGCCGGTCGGCCTGTTCCTCTCGTCCGGCATGTTCTGGGTGCTGCTGCAGTTCATGCCCGAAGAGACGCTGCTCAGCTGGGGCTGGCGGATTCCCTTCCTCGCCTCGATGGCACTGATCGTCGTGGGCCTCTGGGTGCGGCTGTCGATCACCGAGACGCCGGACTTCCAGAAGGCCATCGACAACGAGGAGCGCGTCGCGGTTCCGGTCGTCGAGCTGTTCGCGAACCACAAGGTCTCGATCGTGCTCGGCACCTTCGTCGCGCTGGCGACCTTCGTGCTGTTCTACATCTCGACCGCCTACCTTCTGAGCTACAACGTCAAGGTCGTGGAGATCCCCTTCACCGACGCGCTGGCGATCCAGATCTGGGGCGCGGTGATCTTCGGCCTGTTCATCCCGCTCGCGGGCAAGACCGCCGAGCGCTTCGGCCGCCGGCAGGTTCTGGTCGCCACCACTCTCGGGATCGCCGCCTTCTCGTTCCTCGTGCCGGTGCTGATGGTCGAGAACGAGGCGCGGATCATGGCCTTCGTGACGCTCGCCATGGCGCTGATGGGGCTGACCTACGGGCTGATCGGCACGGCGCTGGCCGCGCCCTTCCCGACCCGGGTGCGCTATACCGGCTCGTCGATCACCTTCAACTTCGCCGGCATCGTCGGCGCCTCGCTCGCGCCCTACATCGCAACCTGGCTGCAGTCGACCTACGGGCTCGCCTACGTCGGCTACTACCTCTGCGCCGCGGCGCTGATCACGCTGCTCTGCATCGCCGCGAGCGGACGCGGCAAGGTCTGACGCCAAGTCGGCGAGTGAAAACTGCTGGAACGGCGGGCCGGATGGTCCGCCGTTTTCGTTTCGGGGCGCGCCAGTGGAGCGGTCTGCATCCTCGTCCCGGCCGGTTGCGCTCGTGGCACCGGCGGATCAGGGGGCGCTGCCCCCTCGGCGCGTGCCGCGCCTCACCCCCGAGGGTATTTTTGAAGAGAAGAAGCCGGGGGGGCGTTCGAGAGGGGGGCGTGGTGCCTTTACTTTTCGTCGGGCTCGAGACCGTAGCGCTTGAAGAGCGTGCCCTGGGTCATGAAGAACAGGAAGATCGCGGCAGTGAGACCGAAGGTCTTGAAATAGACCCACATCTCGGTGCTCATGGTCCGCCAGATCACCTCGTTCAACAGCGCCAGCCCGAAGAACAGTGCGGTGACGCGCTTGGTGAGGATCATCCAGCCCTCTTCCCGCAGCGGCATCAGCCCCTCCATCACCTTGCGCAGGTAGCTCTCGCCGCGCAGCAGGCCGATGCCGAGCGCGGTGCCGAAGAGCAGGTAGATCAGCGTCGGCTTCATCTTGAAGAAGCGTTCGTCGTTGAGCCAGACCGAGAGCCCGCCGAAGACCACGATGAGCACCGCAGTGACGATCTGCATCGGCGAGAGATGCCCGGTGAGCTTCCACAGTGCGGCGGTGCAGGCGAGCATCAGGGGGATGAAGCCGGCGGTGACGAGGATGAAGCCCTCGTACTCGGTGCCGGCGATGGTGAAGACCCGGTCCTTGAGCAGCAGGTAGGCCGCGAAGAAGACGAGGATCGGTCCGATCTCGAGCGACGATTTCAGGAACGGGTTGATCGGTTTCTCGGCCATGCGGGAGGTGCCTTTCGGTGACGTTGGCGGCAGAGATAGCCGCTGGGGCCCGCTTCCTCAATGGGAACCCCGGAGCCTCACGCGGGGTTGTGGGAAACACGCCCTACGGAGGAGCCATGCTCGAGCAGATCGTCGACGAATTCCGCCACACCTTTTCCGCCGTCCCCGCCCCAGTCGCCTTTGCGCGGGTCCTCACGGCGATCTTCCTCGGGGGCTGCATCGGCGCCGAGCGGGAGCGCCGGGGCAAGCCGGCAGGGTTGCGCACGCATATCCTCGTGTCGGTGGCGGCCTGCCTCTTCGTGATCCTCGGACGGGAACTCGCGGCGCTCGACTTCGGGGGCAACGAGCAGCGCAACGATCCCCTGCGGATGATCGAGGCGGTGACCGCGGGTGTCGCGTTTCTCGCCGCCGGTATCATCTTCACCAGCGGCGGTCAGGTGAAGAACACCACCACCGGCGCGTCGCTCTGGCTGGCGGGCGCAGTGGGCCTTGGCTGCGGCATGGGCCAGATGCCGCTCGCGGCGATGACCACGGCCATCGTGGTGGTGGTGCTGGCGCTGGTGCGCGTGTTCGAGCGCCGGATGTGGCCCGACCAGGATCACGATGACTGAAGAGGCGGGCGATGGCGTGATGCGCCGTCGCCCGCACGGGTCAGTCGCGGTCGAGGCCGGTGAGCGCGGCGGCGAAATCCTCGGGATCGAAGGGCGCGAGATCGTCGATCTGCTCGCCCACGCCGATGGCGTGGATCGGCAGGCCGAACTTGTCGGCCAGCGCCACCAGCACGCCGCCCTTGGCGGTGCCGTCGAGCTTGGTCATCACGAGGCCAGAGACATCGGCGAGCTCTTGGAAGGTCTTGACCTGTGAGAGCGCATTCTGGCCGGTGGTCGCGTCGAGCACGAGCAGCGTG
>MDTG01129772.1_pt1 | contig 25459 bp, 19 predicted proteins | sample 811421 | NCBI WGS metagenome assembly MDTG01 (sample SAMN05326645, study PRJNA326480) | marine metagenome | isolation source: seawater | place: Pacific Ocean: South East | collected 2011 | reverse complement strand
TGGCTCCAGCCATTAACATCAAACCCGTAAATTTTCTCTAACTGCTTGTACTGAAACTGAGCCCTTTCTCTCTGATTGGCTACACGAAGCGCAAGATTTTCATTCCGCTGCTGCTGCCTAGATTCTGACTGCTCCCGCATCATCTCAGAAAAAGATTTTCTATCCTGAGGTAGCGGAGCTACGTAAGTGAAGCCGTTAGCCATTTTTATTCGTCAAATTGTGGCTGTGAAAATACACCACGAACAGCCTTATACAAGAGCATAAGCTCATCTCTTGATGGCTTTTTGCCACCTTCTATCTTCTCTGAAATCTCTTGCTGAACAGCGTCTATTTCTTCAGCCTGAGCAGGATTCAAGATGTACTCTCCTCCCGTTGCTTCGCCGACCTTGTTGCCGCTATCGTCAACCATGTGGATCGGGTTATCCTCGTGGCTAAACTCGCCAGGAGTCTTTTGCATATTGGTACCCTCTGCAGCCCCCAACAGCATTGAAAGAAGGTCTCCTTCGGGTTGGCCCTCTGGAACCTTTCCACCCTCTTGCATCATGCCAGCTGTAATGGCAGAGGTTGCGATATCGCCGACTCCTCCAATAATATTTGCAAATCCTTCTCTTCGCGACTGCCTTGCAGCTGCGGCATTTTGTATTGCTTGAGCCTTGGCTTGTTCGGCTGACTGAAGTTGGCGCATACCCAGGGCTCTGTCGAGGTTTCTATTTGCGTCAAGAGTTCTTTGCTCTTGTCCAGCAAGTCTGCTCTTAGCGGCTATCTCTCTCGCAAAGTCTGATTGCCCTGCGGCGAGGGCCTGAGTGTCTGCGGCTCTTTGCAATCCGAAAGCACCCCCAAGAAGTGCACGAGGATCTGAAGACAAAGCCCCCATAGAGGTGGCTAGGTTTTGACCCATCTGGCTGGTGTCAGTTGTCCTCTGAGCAGCCGACGCTAAGTCTCTCTCTGCCTGTGAGGTAAGCATGTCGTACTTGCCACTAGCTTCTGCCTCGTAGAAGTCCTTTATCTGGCCCCTAGCTTTAGCTCTTTGCTTCTTAGCCCTTCTTATGTCCTTTTTGGCTCCTACTATATCAGCGATGCCTCCAGCGATAGAGCCTAAACCCGATAGGGCTCCGCCGCCAGGCATAGGGGCAGCAATGGGGTTACCCATAATGTCAAAACCACCCCCTGTAGGATTTATTCCAGAAAAGAAGGCCTGTGTGTCAAAGTTTCCATTTGCCATGTTTACAAATATAGTAGTTTTATATCAAAGTAGCGTTTAGGGGATCGTCCTCGTACTGCGTGTTTATTGAGAAAACCTCAACTGGAAGAGCTGCATCTGCCGCGTCAAGCTTTAAATCCATTTTCAGGTAATGACCCTTCATAGGGTCTCCGTCAATTTGAGATGGGTTTTCAAAGTAAATCTGAACTCGACCCGTTAATCCCGCGTTTAAAAGAACCGATGTTATTTCGCTTCTATCAGATTCTGAAAAAGCCAAATTAACCCTATTGTTTTCCAGATCGTAAGATAGAATCCTTATAGCATCGCTACGCAAGCTTTGAAGCTGAGTTTTGCTGTAATCGTATAGAGAAATACCTGAGCCTGTGTCCGCCTGTACACCTAATCTCTTTAAGGCTCCGTCTACCAACAACAAAAGACGAGTGTTTGATGTAATTGGCACAGCCGACCCAGCCGCACCTGCCAAAACACATACAGACTGACCAGAGGTATTTAGTATATTTAGCCCACTCAAAAGCCCATCGACAGCCCCAAAGTAGTCTAGGTTTGACGTAGAGTTCTCTGCAGAAAAGGGGATGTTAGAGTATGAAACAGACCCCTTTCTCTTCAAAGAGTTTGGTCCCAGGAATGAAGACTGAAACTCAAGCTGACTGGAGCCAGCTGGGTTTTCGTTTGTGCTAAAACCTATGGACCAAGAGTTTGCGTTACCCTCTACGGACATCGCCTTAAATGCCTTATTCTGAGACACTTGAGGGTTTGCCACAACAGAGAGCTCCATCGGCTGTTGAACGCCATAGAAAAGGTTTCTTGTTTCGTTGACGTCGTGCTCCCAGCACAGATTAGACCCCCCTTCTACTCCTGTTTCGGGAAACGACAGAAGCTTATCGTCTATAGTTGCGTAACATGTAGGCGCAAAGCTGTACCTCGTAGTCCAGCTGCCCGTCTTCATAGAAAAAGCTATTGTAGTACCGCTCATTAGTAAAGTGTTCTAGTTCCTGGCCTTGGCGCCACCTGATCTGGACCTTTAGTGCCTCCTCGTCTCGTTACGGAAGGTGCAGACCCATTTCCCTGCCTTGAATATATAAGTAAATCCTTTACGGTCTCCAGGCTTATTATTCCTCTAGTGGCCGAGTTATTGTTTATAACCCTGTATACCTCCTCTGCCTCGGCTTCAGTTCTTGGTGCTGGAGCGATACGCAAAAAGGATTCTTCACAAAAACTTCCAAATTCAGCCAATAGCTCCAAAATGTCCGCCACCGAAACCAACCCATCTCCATTGAGGTCTGCTAATCCTCCATCGGTGCCGCCGAATGATGTCAAGAATTCGAGCAAGTCAGACGTAGTGACTGCACCGTCGAAGTTTAAATCACCTTTACAACCAACATTAAGGTTGTATTCTTCAGAGCAGTCTTGTCCAAGATTGAATATGTTGCCGAGCTGGACCACCATTGCCGCGTAAAAGGGCAATAGGTCCCCAGCTGATTCTTCATTCAATCCTACCCCATTGTGATCAACTGTCGATGGAAGGCCTGAAAACTCACTCGTCACGCCTGAATTAGGGCTATATACAAAACTATTAGACGTAGTGCTATACAAGCGGGCTATACATTTATTGCCTGCAGCGCCTTGGCCGTTTCCGTTGATCCATCGGTACTCAAGGTCTTCTTGATCGGCATCAAAAGCAAAGGACCCAGGGGTAGCCTTGCAGTTGCACGCATTTTCTGCATCAAAGTCAAATTGAGCCGCAACACAAGAGCCGTCGTCTTCAGTCGCCTGGGGGTTGTAGTTGGCCGCATTGGGGTCCGTGCAGCCTTTGTATTCGCAGCAATAAAGCTCGTTTTGACTGTATAGACCAACGTCCCCAGGATTGCAACCAGCGCCGTTGGCGTCGAGAAAGTTGGACGCCTGAGGGTCAGGACACCCAAATACATAGGCGCAACTGCCATCATCCACATTAGCCGATGAGTTGTAGTTCGAAGCCGTGGGATCGGTACATCCTGGGGTATCTGTGCACGTTTCTAGTTCAAAGTTCTGAACACATGTTGTCGTGCCGTCACTTGGACACTCTTGACAACCACCGTTGCAGTAGAAACAAGATCCGTCATCGACGTTTGCATTGTCTTTGTAGTTGCAAGCCGTCGCATCCGTGCATCCTTCTACAATAAGAGTCAAGCATTGCGATGGATCTGATATTGCGGCCTCATCATCATACTCTAAGTAGTCTGGGTCGGTGCATCCAGTGCATGTGCTGCCGTCTCCGCCGCACACGCCGCAAGCGTCGAGCACATTACCGTCGCAGTCGCAATCGCCTAGTGCGATACCGTCACCTCCGCACACACCGCACTCGTCTAAGTAGAGGCATGGGTTTTCAGGATCGTCTTGAGTTGCAAAGGCATTATAGTTGCAGGCCGCTGAATCCATGCACCCGAAAGTGGGGAACGTACAACATCCCGTTAGCGAAGCTTCATCAAATGATTGATTTGCCCAAGCTTCGGGGCACCCCGTGGAGCCCTCTACGTAGTTACTAGCTCCTGCATCAGGGCATCCTTCGTAGCAGGAACTATCAGTTTGCTCTATATCACCGTTGCTGCAGGCGACAAAATTTTCTGAAAGTCCGCAGAATTCGTCTACGGAGATTGTTGCACCGCCAGTACTGTTAATCAAGTTTACGGCGTCTACATCGTAGTTACAAGCATTTGGATTGATTACGACTATGCACCCAAACTTGTTATCGTATGGAGCGGGTAGAGTTCCCCCCGTGCAGCCACAACCGTCAGCGTCATAAAAGTCTCCGTAATGTACACTTACGTCGTAGCCTAATCTAAAGCACTGCCCGTCGCAGTTTAGGCCTTCGTACCCAGTTGGGTCGTCAGGGTATTCGCAACATGAGTTATCTGCAAACTCTCCGCAAGGTGTAGTAGATGATGCTTCGTAGTTGCATGCTGTGGCGTCCGTGCAGCCCTTACAGCTAAAGAACTCGCAAGAGCCGTCGTCGATCGTCGCCTCATCATCGTAGTTGCATGCCGCAGCATCCGTGCAACCGCTGCAAGAGCTGTTGTCACCGCCGCAAACGCCACATTGGTCAAAGACATTACCACTACCACAGATGCCGTCACACCCCTCTAAAACTCCAGGAGTGCAGTCTCCAAAGCAATCATAGTTGGCGTTAAAGTCAGTAATACCCAAGAGGGTAATTGCAGCATTAAACGAAACATCACCGCTCAAGAAAGTGTACGGGAATTCACACAGACCGTTGTCTCCGATGTAATTGTTATCGTTAGTCCCAACCTCGGCTGCGACACCAGCATCGTAGTTGCATGCGGAGCTGTCTGGGCAGTACGAAATTGTGTACGTGCAGCTACCGTCATCACTGTTGGCGGAGGAGTTGTAGTTGTTGGCCGTTGCGTCTGTGCATCCTGGGATGTCTGTGCTTACACATGGGTTCCCAACAAGGTCGAATGAGAACCAATCTGCGTTGTATTCTCCACCCTCTGCGATGATTGGCTCACCGAATTCAGATTGAAATGGACCTTGATTAAGGTAGTGTAAAACTGCGTATGCAAAGGCAGCTGAGTTACTTAATACTAGCGCTTGATACTCACCATACTTGATACCCACTTCTCTAGAGCACCTGAAGTCAGAATCAACAGGAAGCATAACGTTTTGAGCCCAATTTATAACCACTCCCCCCGAAGCTGCTGCAGGTAGGTCGTTGAGAGACAATGTATTGTTAGCGTAAGACGCCAGATCTGCAAAAGTAACTGTACTAGGCAAGCCGTCTTCTTGAACCGTATTAGCTATTGCACAGAAAGGTTCTGGCACAACAGGACAATTAAAGTATTCACAACTTCCGTTGTCGATGGTCGCAGTTTCATCAAAATTAGTTGCCGTATCATCCGTGCAGCCTAAGCACGAGTAATCACAAGACCCATCATCAATTACATCCGCTGGAGGCAAGCCGTTATAAGCAGTGTTGTAAGAAAAGCCAGCCTGAGTAACACCAGAAACATTTACAACAAGGCCCGCGCTAATGTCATCAAGCTCTCCGTTTAGATTAAGATACGGGGAGGGGGAGCAAGAGGCAAAAATACCTCCATTCTGATAGTTTTCTGGAGCACATCCGCTATACACGCAGCTTCCGTCATGAACTGTAGCGTTGGAATTGTAGTTGTTGGCTAACGGGTCCATACAGCCATTTATGGTCTCTGCCAACTTTGTCAGGTCCGCCTCAAGTGTTTTCTGAATAAACGTATTGCCAGGTGTAAGTGATATTTGAGACGGATCGTTTTCGTTCACGACATCCGTCACCTCAATACTTATAAGTGTTCCAAACAACCCACCTCCAATAAAAGCATTGGGATTTGCCAAACCAAACTGATTAACTGGCATAGCAAGGTTGACCTTGTAGGTATCAGAAAGCGTCAGCGCTGTAATCGTAAACTCAAAGGTTGACTTATCGTTAGATATTTCTATCTGAGGGAAGGGTGCATTTCCCCCGCCATCAAGGAACGGCGCAAACCTAAAACCAGCAAAATTCGGGATAGATCCACCTCCAATAGATCCCACAACTCTAACTTCTGCATCTGGTCTTACGTCGGCAGGCACTGTAACGCCAAGAGACATAGTGTATTCGTATGGATCCTGAAGAACCATATTGCCGTTTCCATCAACTATCTGAAGATCTAAATTTCCCGACTCGCCAGAAGTAGGACCACCATCCTGAATTATCTCGTATGTAATAATGTTGGGGGTTCCGTCAAAAACGTCTCCCACCTTGCCGTCAAATGTCAGCTTGTTGAACATGTTAGGCAAAAACACGTCTACAGTGTTCGCGTTTTCTGGGTCAGTTCCAGTGTACAGACAAGTGCCGTCGTCGATGGTTGCGGTGGGGTCGTAGTTGGTAGCGTCGGGGTCCGTGCAACCCGTGATGAAATCCTCCTGAACGGAATCATCGCCGCCAGTTACAGGGACATCAAGCTGTCCAGGATCAAGAACGGTGATGAGGTATTCGTCTTTTACAGGGTCGTATCCTCCTACAACCCTTACGTCATTTTCATTGTACTCATCGGAGCTATTCCTAACAGAAGAGAAAAGGTTTCTAAAGAAAGAACCCATGCCCTCCGAAGAGATGTCAGTTATAACACCCTGCTCAACCATAAATATTTTACCCAAGCTCTTGTGGGCAAAGAAGAATGTGCCATCTTTCACCACCACAGATTCTGGGTTGTAATCGCAGCCTGCCACTCCTGAGTGAACAAGCTCACTACCCAAAACATCCCTACTGCTTGTAAGCTGAGAGCCGCCGTCCAAAGACTGAACTATATTTCTGCCTACAGGCACAGACACACACTTGTCTGTCTGAATCACAAAAACGCTATCGTCCAAAGAAGCCATATAGTGTATATCCCCAAAGGATTCTGGCAGGTCTTTAAAGTTGGCTAAAGATGGATTGAAAGATCCATATCTAAGCCTTCTAGATGCTGGATTGCTTGGGTCTGAGTACGTTATAGTAGCCTCTCTTATGGTTTCTACTGCGTCTTCAAGGACGAAATTAGGCCTTCCCTGGAAGTCTGAGTCAGAGGGGAAAGTATCGTTGGCAGCCTCGGACTCAAGGAAGAATTGCCTAAACCTAGGCTTAGATGAATTAACGTTCTGTCCGTCTTTCGTGTTAACCAAAAGATCCCTAAAGCCACTCTGATTTGCAAATTGACCCTCCTGAGGATCCTCATTGGGTCTTACGTTTACAGCGTGAGGCCTAAAAAACACATCGCCCGTCTTCAGGTGTATAGGGTTAAAGGCGTGAAGAAGGCTCCCATCTTCCTTTTTGACAACCTTGTGGGTGTCTCCAATCTCATAGTATATAAGATCATCCTCCTCTCTTTCCTTGGATGGAGAGTATATCTCGACAATAACGTTGTTGCCCCACTTATCAAAGCTTGCCTTTACGTCTGCGTATGTAAATCCATTTGCGGATGGGTTGTCTCGAATAATCAAGAACGCACCCTTATGCCTCTCGTCTGGAGTACTGTCAGGACCCTCATTAGACACAAGTGGATTTTCATCAATACCAAGCAAAACAGAATCCACAACCTCAAACTCATACTTTAGCGGATAGTTTCTGGTCCCACCCTGTGTCTCGTAAGAGATAATTCTAAGCCTGTCTCCTGGGGTGAACCTATAGAGGTCCAACCCCCCTGAAGAAGGCCTAGCCCCAAAAGCACTAACGTAAGATATGGGGTGATTCTGAAGGTAGTTTAGAGATATATATATGTTTTGACCCTGATCGTCGTCAATGTCAGAAGACTTAACAAAACCACCACCAGCAGTATACTGCACAAAATCATCTATAGATGTATTCTTTGAGTATACTATCTTATAAGAATACGCCCAAGGCGGCGGTTCATGATCTAGCGACAACTTAATAGAAACCTTTCCTTTTGCAGATCCTCTTTCGGCGTCTGAATACCCTGGTACGTAGACGCTCTTAAGGTGATTTACAAAGCCATGCCTACCCCTTTCGTCATAGTAAACGACGCCAAAGTCGTGGTTGGCTCCAGATTTAAAAGTTCTGAACTCGTCAGATACTTCAGCCGCGCCTCCAGTAACTAAGTTAAACGACGGCGCCAGAGTTTCAACAAAAGGCCCCAGATCCCTAAAGTCAAAGCTAAACTGACCGTCTATAAATTGATTGTCAGAATTTAGTATAGGGTATGGGTATCTTCCCTGAGTACTTTCAAAACCATTGAAAGAATATTCTGGGAACTGAACGTAAATAGGCTCAGAGTCATTGCTAGAGTCAAACTGATAGCTGAGATACGGCAGTATGGTTGATGGATCGTACCTATTAGACTGAGGTTGTAGATCTCCAAACGCCTCGGGACAAGGGTTCATCCTTATGTCACCAGTGAAGAAGGGCCCAGAAAAATATAGGTTTGCACTAAAAGAAGACTTATCTATACCAAACGGATCGAGGTCGCCCAGTTCTGTGGAAATGCCTAGTCCGCTAAAAACAGAGTTTTTCACTTTCGGCCAAACATAGTTTCCTATCATACCTATGTTTTGACCATTGCCTCTCTGACTGGGGAAGTTAAATGAGAAAGTTCTACCATAAGAAGCCCCCTGACCGAAGTGGTTGGCTATACTTATGTTGGAGGCTGTGATCTCCCCCTCAGGGCTCTGAACGTCACTATCTTCCGCCGTAGACAAAATTCCATCCTCCAATGAGAATATCTTTTCGTTTCCAAAAAAGTCAACTCTCATGGGTATAGATCCATACCCGCCGTTGCCCCTCTCTTCAAATACGCTTGTAAAGTTGGCAGAAGAGAACCCACCAGGCCCTGCCTCTCCGTCAAGCAAAGAGATAGTAGATCTCTGATGAGTCCTACCTCTACAGATGTTGCCCACCGCCAAGGACTCATTTATGGGGGTTCCATCTGAGTCGCACAAGTACCCAAATGGTATCGCTGGGCCTATAAACCTATCGGTGTCATCCGCCGCAATACCGTTGTAGTCGGAAAATATTCCGCCAAAATATTTAACCCAAAAAGGAACGAGAGGGACAAGATCACTTAGAAATTCACTTCCCATTCCGTGATAAAGAAGCAGCCTGTAGTCGAGTATACTCATCCCACTATCATCAATAGACTGCCCCAGAACGTGTCTCTCTATAGGTCCTCCATCAAAAGTAGCGAGCTGCTGTATAGTTCCCCCCACCTCAGGTGCCAAGGTCTGTATATCCGAAGGCTTAAAGACCCTCCATGCTCCGTTTGGATTTGTAAGAGGCTTTACGCATGTGTAGGCCTCTGCTGTCTCCACTGTGCCCAAAGCAAGCTTTATTATGGGGAAGTTTTCATTACCGTTAAAGGCAGTGTCAAAGCTGTCTCCAAAGTTGGTCGGCTCGCAAAAGAACTGACCCTTAAACTTATTCAGGATAAAGTATCCGTCAGGCGGAGTATACGTCTCGCATACGTCACCGAAATTGTCTGGCGCAACCCCCTTGTTGGGTCTGGCGCACTTTAGTCCGCATATAAGATTTGACTCATTAGATCCAGGCTCAAGGGCCTGCCTAGAAGAAAGGTCAAGGTCGTACTCCACAACGGAGACAATGTCCAGCGCGGTAGACTCATTAGTTATATGTGCGGCAACATCTGCGGGCCATGGTGTAACTTCGTCAACGTGAGAACCCACCAAAGCATAATATATGGCTCTACCGATAAGGTTTTGAGCCGCATCATCAATATCCGAAGTAACCCTTAACTTTATGTTGAACGTAAGTGGCTCTCCCTTAATGATAAAGGGGTTTGCTGCACTCGTACCATAAAAAGCCTTTCTCGCGGGGGTTTCGTCTGAAGGGTCGTATATCCCAATCTCATCTGCAAAGGGGTCCAGGTATGTAGAGTAATCTTTCCAGAAAACAAAGTTCTCTGTATGAGACAAGGAGTTATTTGTAGAGAAGACCTGACCTACACCAGCATTCCTACCGAAGTAAGAGGGTCCCCCAGAGCCCTTCATAAAAGAAAATCTATTTCCTGAAGTGTCTTGACCTCCTACCTGAGTCTCTAAAGCGTATGACTTAGACCCATCAGTGAGAAACTTATCTCCGCTTTCTGATAGGTCGTGAAAGAAGTTGTCAACCTCCTCAAGATCACTACCAGCAGATACGTTAAAGTCATCATTAATACTTCCCTTGTGCCCATTTCTATGGCTCAGATGTCTTGTTGCGTGATACGACCCTCTAGCCTCGTAAAGGTGAAAGTTTCTATCTGGAGACACCCTTATAGACGCAGAAATAGTAGTTCCTTTGGGCATAGAGCTCGGTAGACCTGAGGTGTCTATTCTTATGCCAGAAGACTTATTTACGCACCCGAGAATAGTTTGCCTTTGAGAAACAAGGTCATCATCACCTATCCTGTAACTGTTAGCATCAGTTCTTGCTGCATCTTCAGCAGCTCTTGCCACCACATCCAGAGCATCCCATTTTCCTGGAATCCTGCCCTCATATATGCCAGGCTGAGTTGCAATGGTGTTAGAAATTCCCTCTTCCCCCCTATCGCCGTATACAATCTCATACGAACAGCTAGTATCTACATTGTCAAACCCATCTAGATAGTTTGCATACATGAGCCTGTTTGACTGAACCGTCTGCGCCTCGGCCTTTCTGGGAAGGTTGTCAAACTGCTTAGCAGCTTCTTCGGCACTAAAGCCCCTGCCAACCACGTCGTTTCTAAAATAGTATTTCTTAGCAGAAGAATTAAAAGACACCGCCTTATCTATAGTAGGCTTGAACTCATCAACCACATAAAAAGCGCCTCTGTTTGATCTCCTAGCAAGAAGCCTTACGTTAAGAACAGAGTTAGAAACCTCTTTAAGAATTACGTCAGAAAAGTCTATTTCACAAACGTTCTCAGAGTCGTAATCGGGAGAGGAGTTAACCCCCTGCTGAACTACAGAGGGAGGAAAGGCGACGTCAGAATATGGTGATGGAGAGCTCTCTGAACCATCCTTGTATATAAGCTGATAAGAAAACTGAAAGCCTGGAACGCCCTTAAAGTAAGATGTCCTGTCAGCAACGAGGTTAAAGGGAGGAGGAACAGATCCTTCGTTTGTAAAAAGAAAATTTAAGGTTGTCAGCGGAGTCCTTGGACATGCGCAGATAAAGTCTTGTGTGTCTTGATTTGTTATCAGGGAGTAATCTGAAGTAACACCCTTTATAACGTTTATCTTTCTAGGTTCATTGAGATTGTCTGTAAAGTACAGAATCGAATCCTTCTCAAAATCTCTTTTAAAGGACTCGGGAAACCCACGAAACGAATTGTTGCCCTTAAGAGTTGACGAAGCAGAGTACACAATGTTGCCCGTAACAAATCCATCCTTAGGAAAATTAAATCTATTACTGGTAAACACTTTCTTAATGCCAGCAATTCCCGAAGGACCAGAAGAGGTGGAAGAAGGGAGCTTCCCATCAGGGTCATAAACATATACGCCCTGATTTGCCGCAGTGCTGGACCATACATACAAGTAGACAAGCTTAAGCTTTGTGTCCGTAGTGGCCCCCAAAACCCTGTAGACATCACTCGATATGCCATTGTTAGGAACCAACACAGTGCCCTTGATGTTTTTTAAAACACCAGAGTCACCTCCTTCTGAGTTCGTATTTGTGTTGTCAGAGATTAAGACATTCAAAGCATCCACCATAGAGGTAGGGGCCATGAGCCGATAATCTGTAGACTTATCTAGCTGACGGGGGGTATTCTTAGAAATCATTAGAACTTAGGTGCTTGCATAAAGTTTTTGCGGATAGTCTTCAGAACCTCACTCTTGGTGAAGTCTGTCATCCTAGCATTAGCAAGTCTTCTTTCATTGTAATATTCCGCTCTTGCTCTCTGCTTCTCAGAAATAGGAACGTTAGACTTTCTCTCTATGAGCTTGTAGTATATGTACGATCTAAGCGCCTCTTCTGTGTAGACGTGGACGGAGGGATCAGTAGCCTTAGCTTCGTCTGCTATATACTCCAAAACCACTTCTGTTACGTCCTTATTGGTGCTGACCTCTATCCTGTTCTGATCTAGGTTGAGCCTGTACTCGCCTACGTGGTGAGCTCCACCAAACCCATAGAGGTTGCCGCTGCTACCCTGATACACATAGTTTTCAAATACCACCTGATAGAAATCATCTACGTCGTCGCCGCTCATGCCAGAAGTAGCCGTCTTGCTGTCGACAAGGTTTGCACCCTCCTCCTTCATGGAATAGTTGATATTCTCGTTGCGAACCATAACCCTAACAAAACCATGAGTATCAACTACTCCAATCTTGCTAAAGTCAACAAAGTCGCTTGGAAGGGCTACGGTGTCGTTAGTTTTTTCTATAGGAAGCTTTACGGACTTTGTCTTCTTTGACAAATCAAATCCAATTTCTCTTATGCCTCTGAGCGCAATATTCCTAAGGGCTGTATCTGTAACGTTAGATCCGTGATCGTCTCCGTCGGCTGTTACAAGAAAGTCGTTTATTATCGACGAAAGTTTTACTGTATTTGCAGCCATTATGAGTTAGATTCTTGAGACGCAAACGTAGTTACTGGAGCATCTCTTAGGTTTACACCGACGAGCTTTGCGATCTCCATAACAAGATCATGCTCGAATTCATCCGACAAAGCAAAATCCCTAGAGTTAGCAGGATCTATTATGTCAGCATCAATGGTTCCAAGCACGGCATACGAAGGCTGCAAATCAATCATCTTTCCACTTGCGTCCAGGGAACCTGGGTTTCTGTAGTACGTAAGAAATGCAGTCGTAGTAGACGTGGGAAAAACCTCTATGCTGTTAGTGATTATTGCCACGGGGAAAGAAGAAGAGGGCGCAGAAAGATTGCTCTTAATGATTCTATCTGCTCTATCTATGTCATAAATGAGCTCAGCCTGAGTTCTTTCTGTTTTACTGGTAATAACAGAGATTAGTTTACTCATGTTTTTCGGATGATCAGCCTTACCAGAAGTAAAGGATAAGGTCTCATCCCTTACAACAAACCTAGCCAACTCCTCCTCAATGGCCTGTTTTCTAGACTTGTACCTAGACGAGTCTACATTTGACGCTCTATAAGTCTTAATAGTTCCTAGCTCTTCAAAAAGGCTGTTGTAAACGTTTCTCTGAGCTATGGAGGCGAATGAATTAAAGACCATTGGGCCTATAAATCCCTTCTGTTGCTTGTTCAATAGATCCCTAACCCCGTTATATACTCTTTGTATGCTGGCCATGACGCAAATATACAAAAAGAAAAACCACCCCTTTTGAGGGTGGCTTCTCGTTAGTCAGCTCTGCATTAAGCTATATTTGAAAGCTGGTCCTCTAAAGAAGAGAGCACACTAGCCCCTCTTTCTGTAAGGCAGAATCTAGTCATAGTGTCCAGGCAGTCTTGTCCTGTAGGGTTTGCAACGATCAGTCTGTTGGTGTCATACCAGTAAGCCCCATCATTTTTCAAGTTAATGATTTGATACTCTGAAGCCTGATAAGCTGTAGCGCGAGTTTTAACCATTGGGCTGTCGAAAGCCTCGATAAAGTCAGATGGGGAGGCCTTTGCTTTTTTCAGCAGGTCAAACTTGATCTCGCTTGACTTTCTGTTAATACCAATACCAAAGTACATCGCCACAGCCAAAAGGTCCTGAATGTCTCGCTCTCTGACAAGAGCAACAGCATCGTGAGTCTTAAACTCACTCTCAAGAGTATACTCGGCTTTTTTGTCTGGAAGGACCTCGGCAAACAAAGAACCTCCATTCTTTTTGTTTGAAGGGTGCTTGTCGAGGTATGCAGCCAGGTTAGGCTGGTCCTTTCTTACAATAAGGTTCCCATCTCGGAAGATAATAGGCTCTTTCTTTGCGTTGGAGCTTTGCTCGTCAACCCAGATAGAGTTTTCATTAGGGCAGAATCGAATCTCTCGGACAGAGTTAGACTCCTCGTCGTAGAACGTAATGTTTTTTGTTCTAAGGAGGTGAACTACGCCACCGCCAGAAGGAATTCTATAAACCCTGTTTCGAGGAGGGGCGATCTTTTGTAAGATCTTAGCCCTCTTTACCTCAGGTTCCTGAGGCTTTACTGGAGGTGGAATAATTTCCGCCACAGGTTGTGTCTTGGTCTGGGACTTGGGTCTCCCAGGTGACCTTTTAGCTTGTTGTGCCATTTTTTATTGAATTAAGGTTGATATCTTTCATATAGTTGAGTGGCAATGGATGCTGCGAGATCAGCACCCACGTCTTTATTTATAACTCCAAATCTAGACCAGAAAGCCTTACTAGTTGTGTTTGAGCCATCAGCTCCATCTCCGAGTCTAGTTATCTTGAGGTTCCCATCTGTTCTGCCCTGACTCCCCACCGAAACTCCGCTGATCAATGATGAACCAAGACTCTTGTACAGACTTTCAGGAACTACGCCTGGAATAAATGCGGCTAACTTTCCCTCATAATTATAGATGCTAATGTTGAAAGCCGCATCTCTTCTGATGACAAAGGGTCGAATAGAATCAACAGAAGAAAGATTTCCATCTGTAACCTCTGAAAAAATATAATCAGTGTCTAGGTATTTCTCAATGAACTCGGTCTCGGCTGGTGACCCAGAAACTCCGTCATGACGCAAGGAGACAGTCCTTCTATCTCCCTTTTTAGTAAATCCAAAGCAATCGCCCTCTTCGTCAGAATAAATTCTTGGCGGTACAGTGGGAAGAGCAATTTCATTTGCGTAGTGAACGAAGTAGAGGGTGTAAGGCCCCGATATGTTTATCTCAGGAACAACAAAGTAATCCACAGCAGATCCCGAGGCTAGACTGTCAACATACTTAGTTCCGATTCTGTCGTCCGCAAAAGCAATCTTGGGGGTGCCAACATTTGATGTAATGTCGTATGTAGTACCACCTGTTGCCTTTGTGTCGTTCTTCCAGGCTGTAATCTCTGCCCCGTCGGAAAATCCATCAAAGTCAGTTGCCGTCTCGTTATAGTCCACAAGAGGCATATTGTCAACATCCTCAAAATCAACCCCAGCAATAACTGTGGCCGAGGATACAGTAAAGGCATCTGAAGATCCAATAAAGCTCTGAGCGCTTTGATTCTGAGTCCCCCTCTTTACAGGCCTCTTGGGTGAGGCAACCGTTGGAGACCCACTGGGGAAGGTAGACTCTCCGAGCGCGTCAAACCGCATAATATTTCTTCCTGGCTGAGAATCACGAGACATGAACCCAAGGACCTCTTCGATGAGTTGGAATTCCTTTTCGATCTCGCACTCTACAGACACAACAGTCTTTTTCATGGACTCCCCGTCTGTAAGGTTGCTTTCCTCGTATACAGTGGCCTGATTGAAAACGAAAACCACCTTTCCTAATTCAGAAGAGATAAAAGCCAAGCTATCTGAAGGCACAGCAAAGATGCTTACGCGGTCTCCACTATTGTCAATCACAGCGCTATCTACGTTAGTCTGTTCTTTTCTGAATAGAAAGTATTTCTTCATTTCACTAAAGTACACGCAAATATACAAAAAAGAAAAAGGCCCCCGAAGGAGCCTTTCTCGTAGATTCAATCAGCTATTACGTTGTCGCAAATGCTGACAAGTTTGCAGCTGATCCATTGCCAGAGCTTGTAAGTCTAGCCTCCATTCTCCACTTACTTCCGTTGTAAGAGATAACAGCGTAAGACCCAATGCCTGGACCAGCGTTGCTCAAGCCAATAAAGTTAGCGAAGTCGTCAGCAGCTCCGTCTGCAACATCGACAGAGAAGATTTCTACTCCAGCTCTTTTATAGATAGCAGAGCCAGCCATGTAGAACTCTCCAGCTGTACCAACCTTTTGAGTTTCGCCGTTGTTAACCGCAGCCTGCCACTCCAAGATGATGACGTCGCCTTTCTCTGAAGACGCAGCAGCAGGCAGCGTCAACGTGCAAGCATTGCCATCAGCTGGCATCAAATTGTGAGAGTTTGCCGCCAGAGCTGTTGAGGCGCCGTTTGCAACCTGAGACTTAGCCGTGATGGTTGCGCCCACCACACCCAAGGGGTTTGCCATGGCGTCAGCCTCCAAGGTGTCTGATGACGAAAGATTCCCTACAGAGCTAACAGTGCCGAGGGATGTACCGCCCGTATGAGCGTATTGTGTGTATTTCATAGTTTTTCTTTTTTAAGGATTAAGCAACAGCTGTTCCTGTAACGGCGTTGACGTTGCCAGCAGTTCCGCTATCAATCGACGCGACAGCGCTAACGACAACAAGGTCTCCTGGAATAGACATCAACGTAACTTCTTCGTTATCAGCGTCAAAAATCAAAGTCTTGCCGCTAGCGAGAGTCAAAGTTGCAGAGCCGCTGTTTAGAGTGCCTGCGTTGATTTTAAATACATATCCTACAGGAATTGGAGCTACCGTAGCTACTGCAGCTACAGCAGAACCAACATTAAGAGTAGTGTTTCTTGCTGAGATAATAATTTCCTTAGTGGTAGTGGTCAGTGTTTCTGTCGCAGTAGCCGTTTCAGGAAAAAACGCAGCAAAAGCTTTATTTTGGTGATTTGCCATGATTGCAAGTATTATGAAGTTAGGGGAAGGGCCGAAGCCCCTCCCTTTTACTTCAGGTTAATTATCCCTTGAGGATAACGTGCTGGTTAGCAGCTCTAGTCACCAAAGCACACTCCGAACGGTAGTGGAACTCAGCGACGTCCTCGGTCATGTTCGCGTGTCCCAAGACACCGCCACCACGCACCCAGTGGTCGAGCTCTCTGCTGTAGCCGTTAGCCTCCTTGTAGAGCATCTCCAAGGCGTGAGCCTTAGCACCAGTGTTCGCGTCAGCAACCTTGGTCAAAGGGACCATAGCGCCAGCGTAAACAGTAGTCGCACCCAACAAAGTAGGATCGTTCAACAACTTCCAGTCATGCTTGTGGAAAGTGTAACCACCACGAGTAAATGACTTAAAGCCAAGCTTTACAGCCATGTCAGCATCGTTGTTGAAGGCACCAAACTGACCAGGAAGACCTGCGGTCACCTGCGTTGCGATACCAGACGCCAACATGTCGTCAATAGCCAAAGACTGCTTTCTGTTCAAGTACATAGCGTACTCGGCAGGAGCGCCTTGCTTGTCAAGCTCAACGATCAAGTCGTCAAACTCAGTGAAGGTGTTCATGAAGTCAGTAGCGCTAGTTCCTACGGTGATACCTCTGTCAGCGACAGCTGCGAAGTAACCCTCAGAACCAGTGATGCCTTCGTTTCCAGTTCCCTGCAAGCCTGTGCCTGTCTTCTCTCCAAACAACATCATCATCTCTCTCTTATCCATAAAGCGCTGACGAGTCTCATTCTCACCGTGGATGTACCATCTGTAATCGCCATTGCCGACGTTTACGTATCCAATGTTGGTAGCCTGAGAACCGTTGACAGCGTACTTCTCCTTGACGATCATGTAGCTGTTGGTGCGCTTGATAGGAGCCGTCTTGTTGAACTTCGATGGCTGATCGGTACCCTGAGCAAACATGTTACCGACAACGACTGCGCCTGAAGTAGACAGAGCAGTGTAAGCAGAGCTAGCAACAAATCCGAGAGGGACCACGTTAAAACGATCAGCATTAGATTGCACGGCTACACATGGACCGATAAAGGTCTCGCCGTCAGCAACGACCAAGAACATGTTGCCATTGCTGATATCCATAATAACGTCATTCGTTCTTACGATTACGTCAGCTGCAGCACCTGCGTCAACCTCTGAAAAGACTCCAGAGGAAGCGCCGTCAACGGCAATATTATCAACAGCCTGGATTTTGTGACGACGCTCTTCCTCCCAGTATTGAATGTTGTCGGAAGTGCCGCCGCTACGAATTGAACCAGTGAGCTTCAAGAAGCCTGTGATGCCTTGGTCACCAAAGCTTTTGATCAACAGGTCTTGGTTGCCTGGTTTGTTGTACTCCAAAAGTTGGTCGAGAGTGGTATATCTATCTGGGTTGAGGGCCAATCGGCCTCCACCTGCGGGAGCGCTGCTCCCCAAACTTGGACTTGCCATAATTTCTTATTTTAGATGTTAAAGGTTAAGGTGTTTCCGCCTCCCATAATTTGTCTGAGTTGGTCGGAAATCAAATTCTCGTCCCCTTGGATTCCGTTGGTTTGTGGTGACTCTACGGATACATTAGAAGCCTTATTTACAAGGCCTCTCTGACCATCGCCCATACCCTGCTTATAAGCAGCACTTACAATAGAATCAATATTCTGAAGTACTGCCATGTGCGAATTGAGCTTGTCAAAATCCCAAGAGCCGCTTTCGTCAACGTAACCGTCAAAGAACTCGTCAATGTACGCATTGGATTGCATCAAGTTGTTTTTTGCCTGATCGTCTAGACCGAACGTAAAAGAGTTTCCATTCCCTAGATCGAACTCTAGTCCTTCCAAGGAACTCACTTCTTCGTCAAGCGTTGACAACCATGCTTCATTGATAAAGCTTTCTTGGCTATCTTGCTCTTGACTCTGCGGGGCGGCATATTCATTTCGAATATTGTCCAATGCAGAACGAGCGCTGTCGCCATCAATCTTCATCTGAAGCTGAGACATCTTGATCTCCTCCTCTGAGTGTTGATCTGGATTGAGTTTGTACTTGTTGGCCATAAGCATATTGATCTCCTCGTAAGAAAGATTTGGATACTGATTCGCAGTAGTAACGCGAATAGCCGTTGCGTCATCCATTTCGGATGGGTTCAACTGCTGGTATCTAAACCAATCTTCAGGAGCTCTACCTGTGTCTTGAACGAACTTAGCAATAGCTTCGATACGTTCATCGACCGCCGAGTCACTGCTCTCGTTGAAGTAATCAAAGGAATCAATCTGGGTACCGAGCCTTTCGCTCATGTATTCCAAAATGGCACCTTCAACGTCTTCAGGAGAGTACTCTTCCTGATCTGTATTTTGAGGTTCAGGACTTTCCTGAACTTCTTGATTTTCTACTGAAGCAGCCTCAGGATCCACATAGGGGGTTTCTTGAGGCTGTTCTACTTGTTGCTCGACCTGAGGCTGTGACTGCACGGGTTCATTGCCCGTATCTGCAGCCATGGCGTTCATCAGATCTTGCTCAGAGTTCATAAACTCTACTTTCTCGAAGTTTTCTTCTTCCATCTTAATTAAATTTTGATTTCGTTATTATCCGTTCTTAGGCCCGTAGTACACAATGGCAGCGCCAGAAGTACCATCAACCGTGACGTTGGTCCACCTTCCGTAGATAGTGATCCCCTTGGGGATGGCTACATTATTTATTTGAGGAAACCCAGTGTCCGCACTCGTAAATTCAGTGTTGTCATGTAAAGACATTACAGCCACAACGACCTTACCTGTGGGTGGCGTGTGCGCTCCTGTGATATAGGCTCCTCCGTGCTGACCGAATGCCATCTCGTTTGAGACTGCGTTATTTGATAGATTAGCCATTTTAAGATAGTGTTACTGATGAACTGTCCAATCCGAAGACAGCGTATTCTACAAACTGATCAGCCTGTGTGCCATGGCACTTGTAGGTCTTGGCTGAGTTCACAGGCAAAAACATAAACTCTCCACCAGCAATCTTAGCAACAGCCGCATCGCTGTCGGTATCGTTGTAGACGTAGATGTAATGTTCTTTCTCCAAGTCAAGATTTCTGACAAACACATAGGCATTACCCACCTTGTCAGAAGCCTTGTAGAGTGTTATATTTCCAGCACTTGATGCGTCCAAAGTCACATCGGCAACCTTAGACTTCATGACCACGCCAGAGTCGGCGCTAACAACATTGCCGACATTGATGGCAACATTGGTAGTCAGTACGTCGTTGGTTGAAAGGGTTACTCCAATTCTAACCGAACCCATTATTCGTGGATCAGGAGGTACTCAACCTTCATGTTGATAGCAGAGGTTGAAAACTTAAAATCGTAAGTGCCCTGCCATGGGATCAAAGTGAAATCTCCAGCGTAGAGTCTTCCGATTTCCTGGGAGCCAGCCTTGAGGCTGATGAACTCTGCAGGGTTTACAGAAGGGTTCTTAATGTAGATCTTGTGCGCCAAGTCGTTGGTGTACGCAGAGGCTGCAAAAAGAACTTGGTCGGTCACAGCGGAAGTGTGAAATTGACGAGCTACGCCTGTTGTCTGATCCAAGCCAGTGCTAGATCCAGCCTTCTTGAGCTGGGTGCTGGTGGAAAGAGACAAGACGTCAGCAGTCAAATCTGAGCTGTTGATAGAGATTGATGCGGTAGTGGTTGCCATATCTTAGTTGTTGATTTGTTTTCGCAAATATAGTAATTTATCGGTTCTTCTTTTTTAACCGATATCTAGACACCCTGCCCTTTGCTCTCTTTTCTTTTCTTGCCCTAGCTTTCTCTGCTGGAGTAAGTTCACCAGCGGTGACTGGAGTTTTACTTGAAACTCTTTTTGTAGGTCGAAACGTTCGATCTCCCTTAGAGTAATCCTTGTCTCCAGAGAGCGTTCGCCAATCTTCTTTGAACCAGCGCTTGAGGTTGAGGCCTGCCTGTGTCTTCCTGACCTTAGGCATTACTTCTTGCTCTTGTTCCCCCATTTGGAGGCACCAACCTTGCGGCACTTAGCCAAGGCTCCAGAAGCGTAAGCTGATGGCCACACACTATATCTGGCCTTCACTTTATGATAGCAAGCATCTTTGTTTGTCTTAGCTTTCATAATTTAATATCATTAACGCTTAACGTGAGTTATTATTTCCCAACAGACTTTTGGGCCATTTTATGGGATTGAGAAAAAGAAGACCCATTACGCATAGCCTTTACCATAGCCTTAATGTGCTTTGAGGTGTGATGCTCCGAGTGCTTTTTCAAAGTATTCGCCTGACGCCCCGTTAATCCGTCTGTGGAAACGCCCTTTACCTTTGGGTTTTTCTTTTTAACGACCTTCATGCCCTTATGGGCTTTGGGTGGTCTTCCCACCTGATTTCCGTATGTACCTTTTCCTTGTGGCATTGTTTTGTTTTTAGCAGTTCCATTTCCTGAGAGCAAGAGCCTTGCGAGTAGGCTTGCCGTTTGGCTTTCTCATAGGACCCTTCACGCCGCTCATGCGAGCACAAAAAGACTTACGTCTAGCAGCAGCCTTGCTGCCTTTCTTAAGCTTTGAAGGGGGTGTAGTTACAGCTGTTTTAAGCTTGCTTCCTGGGTTGGCCCTCCTGTATGCAGCCACGCCCTTTGATGTAAGCCCACCAGATCGACTTTTGTGGACACCCATCTTCATCTTGGGCATCACGTCCTTTCTTTTCTTGAGCTTAGGCATATCGCAAATATAACAAGTATAATTAAACCGATATGGAGGCCTGAGGAGAGGAGGGCGAACTAAGCTTAAACGACAAAGAATCTGATGCCGACAGCTTTACAGCGGAGGATTTTGAAGCAACAGAAAGAGAAGAGGCCACGCCATTAACAGTGACGGACATAGAAAGAAATGTAGACGATGTTACCGTTACAGACATTACGCTGGAACCGAAAGGTCTTGGTTTATCGTGAAATCTCCTTTGAGTATTGTTCTGTGATCATCCAGTCCACTGCTATTAGGCTTAATGTACTGAATGTCATACACATAGGTTCCTGGCAACACACCTCTCATTGTCAGGGCGGAAGCTGATATGGTTACGTTTCCACTATCATCAATAACAGTTGGCTCAAAAATAAGCTGTGACACACTGCCCGAATTGGTAGTAGTTATCACCGCTCCCCCTCTGGTTATGTTTGACCCGCTACGAACTTCCATAATAAACTCATAGTTGTCAGTAGACAGGGTTAGAGCTGTTCCAGCGCTATCCTTGAGATTTATAGTCATAGAGAAGGTGTCACCTCGTCGCGCCGTGATGTCAAGAGTATCTGCCGTGTCAAAGTTTACTGTAGCCATAGTGTTATCGTAGTGGTTCTTGTAATTCTCCTCTCTGTCCTTTTCTTTGAGACATGAGCTTAGACTGCTCTGCCGCCTGCTTCTTTACGCGGCTGTCCTTTCTGTCTTCCTTAAAGACCTCAAGCTTCTCCTTAAACTCTTCGTCTTCAGTCTTAAATCCAAGTGTTGCTTGAGCCTTGATAAGTTCAATTTCTTTTTGGAACTCATGGCGCATAGCATTAAGCTGCTGATCAATTTGAAATTGAGCCTGCATCTTTTGAATGTCAAGCTGCGACTGAACCTGAAGTTCTTGCTGTCTTGACTGGGCAGCCAACTGAGCGGCCTGCTGAGCTTGCTGGGCCTGCATCTCAGAGTTCATCTTAGCCTGCTCTTCCATCTCTCTCCTTCTCTTCTTGCGTCTCACAACAAGAAGTCTCTCTGCTTGATTTACGTCCTTAAGATTTCTTATCGCAATAGCATCCTCAAGAGTTATCTCTTGCTGCTGAATGGACATCTGTATATTCTGCTCAAGGTACTGCTTTTCAGAGACATCCATATCCTTCATGACGGTAACGCCAAAGTTAAACATAGGCAAATCAGAGAAAGAGGCCAAAGCCTTCATGTTCTCTGATCCTATTGCATTCTCGTAAGCCTTGTACAATACACTTTCAGGGCTTATAATTTGAAGACACTTCACCACATCCTGACAAACCTTCTTGTAGATGATCATAGAGGCGTTTGTCACATCGTAGATAGCATTGTTGCCCGCAGCTATAGCCTGCTCTTGAACCCCCACCAAGGCATCCCCCTTGGGAGAGCTAGAGTCCATAGCCTCGTTGATTCCAGTAGCGTCCCTAATAAGCTGGAGGTAGTGATTGTATATACCTATTAGCTCATTGATATTTCTAATGCTGTTTGGAATCTGCTGAATAGGAGCCCCCTGAAACCCACCCTCTGGGTTCTTGCTCCTGTAGTAGAAAACACCAGTCTGCTCGTAAATATCATGAAGGTCAAGAGGCTGAAGCTCCCCGCCCTTGCCCAGCTGAACATTCTCTAGCCCCTCGATATCAATAATAAGACCGTCGGGCTTGGCCTTAGCAATGGCTTGCTGGATCTTAAGGTGGGTGAGCTGAAGCATGTCTGCAAAACCTATACAGCTATTAACCATGGACTTAGGGGCCATGTTCTGTATGTTCGTAGCCACAGCACTGAAAGAGAGAGTTGCTCTGGTTAGGTCATGTATGTTCTTTGGGATGTTGTTCTTCTTGCCATAGTTGAACACGGTTTGAGAATCAACAACGTACATACCACCGTACACACACTCTACATGGAGGCAAGAAGACTTTCTCTCAAATACTGACTCTTTTGGAGGAGTATACGAAGACCCCTTGTAGTAAAAGCCTCTGTTCCCGTACTTGCTTTCTTTGTCTTCAAAGTGCATCTTGTCCACGCTAATGAACTCAAAGTCAAGAACTTGAACCTTGTACTGATCGTACCCATATATTGTTTTCTGGAGCCTGTCATCGTAATGACTTTGATTCAGCTTGCTAGAATCGTTTCCGTATTTACCAGAAACCTTCTGAGCCATCTTCTGATATTCATCATCAGAAATTTCAGATCCAGCCAATCTTTTGAGATCGCCAATGGTTAAGTCCAAAAGAGAAGCTGCATACTTCAGGTCGTTCATTCCTGGATCCTCAGTGTAGCTATGGATAAACCTCAGGGGATCAACATAGTCAACCTTAATACCGTATGAAGGGTCGTTGGTTCTTTTTGTGACACACATACCAAGAGTGGCAATGTCATTCACCAATCGACGCATTGTGGAATCATTGAAGTTATTCCATGTGAGAGTTAGGTCGGTGCCAATCTGTGCAGCAATCTCTCCATCCGTCTTGATGTTTGTATCCATAAAAATCTCAGCCTCCTCAAGGGTCTCTGGGATTTCTTCTGGGTTCATGTCAAGAACAACTCCCGTCTGCTCCTTCAGCTGAACAAGCTCCTCTCTTGCCTCTACTTGAAGGCGAGTCTTTTTCTTCTTCTCGTTTTTTTCAGAAGATGAAAGAGGGTCTATAGCCTCTAGGTTTGGATATGGGTTTCTTGAGAGTATCTTGTTTACAACGACCCTGACAAACTTTGGCAAAATGGGAACTGGAGTGTAATCCATGTTCATCAAACTCCCATCAGCTTCGTTTGGATTCAAGGATCTTAGAAGCTGCTTGTAGATGCTTGTGTCTTGGACACCTGTGGCGTAAGCTCTGTTTTTGCTAAAGTCTTTGTTTCTCTTAGCAACTGGAGAAAAGGTATCAGTCAGCTTCCCCCACTGCTCCTCAATAGCCTTTGCGTACTTCTTGCCATATTCCTTGGAGGCCTTTACTTCTGGGCTCTCCAACGGATTTGGGAACCCTCCCTTATTCTTGTTGGTATTGTCGTACATTTATGGGGGCAATTTGTGCAAATATAAGGAATCACCCTATTACGTTATATTTCCTGAAAAACTGCTTTTCAGAAAAGCTTTTTTGGGGCTTTTCCTTAGACTTCTGAGCAGCGAGAAGAGCGAGGCCAGAACTTATTGTAAGGTCAAACTTAGTTCTCTTATCTATCTTGAAGCCAATCCAGTCCTCAAGGGTTTCATTAAAGTACATCTTGCCCATCTCGCCAGACTCAGAGTTGATTCCAACGTGATCAAAAATAAAGGCTTCGATGGCTTGAGCGTGAGAGTGTATGATGTCCTGAGAGTTAGACGGTATCCCCTTAGTCTTCACGGCTATTCCGCTCTTGTTGCTCGGCATAAGGTGCTTGGGTCTATCCATTAGGTAGCCATCGTAACCCCTTGACTCAAAGTATCTTGCGATGCCGTACTTGTTGTTTTCAATCAACAAAGGGTAGCCGTAAAAAAACGCTGCCATAAGTACGTCTTCATAAAAGATCTTCGCAAGGTCTGGCCTGGAGGAATACTCTAGAACAAACATATTGGAGGGCCTATCCATAGAGAACTTGTTGTAAAGATGCAAAGCACCCTTAGACCCCCTTCCATCCATAGTGGCGTCTAGATCGTAAGAGTCAACTCCTCCACACCCATACTCAGGGAACGGGGCAACCATCTTACCTCTCTGGGTCTTAATTACATTTCTTGTATTGGTAGGGGGCATCCAGGAAACCTTAAACCTCCCGTGAGGATCAGGCGAAAAAACAACTTCCTTGTCTTTTACCCTCCAAACAAAATTACCTTTTACAACTGGGTTTGGAAACAGCTCGTCATTGTGCTCTACCTGTTGGTATATCTTACCAATGTTGAACAGGCTACCGTCAATACTATCTCTAAAGGCTTCGTCAGTAGTAAAAGGAAACTGCCTAGTGACCTCGTTGAGCTCAGAGGGGTCTTGCTTGAGGCTAGTCCTCTCGTTCTTTAAGTAAGTCTTGGCGCCAATAGTTATTGGCTCCCCATCAAGTCCATCTACAGTAGACTCTGGGTCTTCTGAAACGGCGTTGCCATAGACATCAAAAAACCCTTCAAGAGATTCGTGGGCAGGGATGAAAAGTCTGTAGAGACCAGACCTAGTCCTCCCATTCGCGTTCCGCTCCATGGGGTCCGAATCTGCCCACAGATCCTTGTACTCCTTCCCCCCTTTGTCCATCGGATTTACTGTGCTTCCGACTAGAGCTTTTCCGACGATTTTTCGCCCGACGATCAAACAGGTCCGCTGAATCCTCCAGGCGTCCCTTATGTCTGTAGGTTTTTCCCATTTTCCAGCCTCATCTAAATACAGTATGTGGAGCTTTTCTCCATCATACGCATTGTTAGTTGTGTTCTTCCAGTTTATTACCGTATTAAGAGCTTCGCCTTTCTGCGAAGTCTTATTCTTCTTCGTGATTCTCTTACTCGGCTCGCGAAAAGCCAGCTCCATGCG
>MDTG01321164.1_pt1 | contig 25460 bp, 22 predicted proteins | sample 811421 | NCBI WGS metagenome assembly MDTG01 (sample SAMN05326645, study PRJNA326480) | marine metagenome | isolation source: seawater | place: Pacific Ocean: South East | collected 2011 | reverse complement strand
CAATATTTGTATTTCCTAATTTTCTATACTTCATACTATTTTTTTAAAATGCCTTGAAATTAACAGATTTATAGCGATATTAGATATTATTAAAAGGAGAAATTATGGCTTTAGACTTTAATCAAAGATCATTTACTAAATCAGTAGATCAAGCGGCAATTGATGAAGGCTTGAGGGCTTACATGCTTAAAGTCTACAATTATATGACAATTGGCTTATTGCTTACAGGATTTATAGCTTATTTTTTTGGTAAAGCTTCAATAGTTACAAATGAAATGGGTCAAATAGTAGGTGTTACTCAGTTAGGAGCATTACTGTTTGGTTCTCCATTAAAATGGGTTGTTATGTTAGCGCCTCTCGGTTTTGTATTTTATTTAAGTGCGAGAATAAACAGAATGTCGGTATCTGCGGCACAAATAACTTTTTGGTTATTTGCCAGTATTATGGGTTTATCTCTTGCTTCAGTTTTTATAGAATTTACTCAAACTTCTATCGCTAGAGTATTTTTTATTACTGCAAGTACTTTTGGTGCAATGAGTTTATATGGTTACACAACTAAAAGAGACCTAACTAAGCTTGGTGGTTTCTTATTTATGGGGCTTATAGGAGTTATAATTGCTAGTATTGTTAATATTTTTGTAGGATCAACTGCTTTGCAATTTGCTATTTCTGTTATCGGTGTACTTGTGTTTGTTGGTTTAACCGCTTACGACACCCAAAATATAAAGAATATGTATTATGGTGGTGATAGTGAAGAAATAGGTTCCAAAAAAGCACTAATGGGTGCTTTGAAACTCTACTTAGATTTCATCAATCTATTTATATTATTGCTTCAATTATTTGGACAAAGAAGATAAATTAAACAATAAACATTTACTAAACCCAGTCTTTCATTAGACTGGGTTTTTTTTATGAATTATAATAATATTAACTCAGCCCTAAAGCTATTTTCAGCAGGTAAAAAAGAAGATGCTTATAAAAGATTGAAAAAAATTTTTAGCAAGAATAAAAGTGATGACCAATTAAGATTTAATTTGGCTGTCATTGCTCAATCAACAAATCGAAATCTAGAAGCTAAAGAAAATTATAAGTTTCTAATTAATAAAAATAACAATCAGAAAGCTATGAAAAATCTTTATGCCTTATATATTGAAGAGTCAAATTATAATGATGCACTAAAAATAACTGATAAATTATTAATCAATAACCCTAAAGACAATTTGATAATAAATAATAAAGCTTTTGTTTTATATAAATTAAAAAGGTATGAAGAATCAATTAGTATCTGTGAAAATTTATTAAAATTTAACATAGATTTAAATCTTCTAAATATCTTGGGTTTAAATTATTTTGCAAAAAATGAATATGATAAATCTGAAGAGATATTTAAGGGAGCATTAAAAATTGAAAAGAATAATGCGTCTATTTTAAATTCTTTAGGACGTTTGTATCATGAAAAAAGAGACTCAAAAAATGCCAGATTTTATTTTCTTCAGGCTTATAATTTAAAGAAGGATTCCTTCGAAATAATAAATAATTTAGCTGGTTTCTTAAGAGAAGAGGGTGAATATTTAAAAGCCATAGACCTGTATCTTGAAGCTCTAAAAATTAATCCAAATAACACAACAATAATAAATAATTTAGCAAAAGCTTATTTTGATATTGATCAGCTTGAAACAGCTAAAAAATATTGTTTGAAAGCCTTAAGTTTAAATAGAAATGAAGGAAATATACAAAAGATCTTATCTCTAATTTATTTGCGTCAACAAAAATATAAAAGTGGTTGGGATTTTTTTGATGGTAGATTAAATTTAACAGATTTTGTTGAAAGTAATTCCTCTATTGAAAATATTAGAGAAAAGCTTTTAAAAAATAATAAACTCGATAAAAATTCAAAAATTTTAGTTCTTAGAGAGCAAGGTATAGGAGATGAAATTTTATATGGAACTATGTATAAAGATATATTGGAGTATAATAAAAATATTACAATAGAATGTGATACTAGACTTAAAAATATTTTTTGTAATTCATTTCCTAAATATGTAGATTCTTTTGTAGATTTTGGAACAATATCTTTTGATAAAAAATTAATAAATGAGTATGATGCAGTGTTATATGCTGGCAGTTTAGGTAAGTTCTTTAGAAATAATATTAAAGATTTTAATAATGGATGTTATTTGAAACCAGAAAGTATTTTATTAAAGAAATCAAAAGAAAAATTGAATACTTTTGGAGGAAAAATAAACATAGGTATATCATGGAAGAGTTTTAAAAATAGATATGCAGGTGAAAAATCATTGAAGCTTGAAAACTTTAAATATATTTTTGATATAGAAAATTGTAACTTTATAAATTTGCAATATGGAAATGTTATAGATGAAATAAAGTTATTTAATGAAAAAAATAATAATAGTTTAATAACCATAGAAGATTTAGATTTAACTAATGATTTTGATAAATTAGCTTCAATATTAAAAAATTTAGATTTATTTATATCGGTAAGCAATAGTACAGCTCATTTAGCAGGATCACTTGGTGTAAAAACCTTATTAATAAGACCCGATAATCATGCATTATTTCATTATTGGAACCAACCAGATAATAGTACTCCTTGGTATAGATCAGTTAATTTTATAGAAAAAGAAAAAGTTTTAAATGGAGAGCTTGTAGTAAATCAATATTTAGATGTTTAACGAAAACTTTTGAGCAAGGTACTCGTCTCTTTCTCTATTCCACTCTTCAGCAAACTCTACATCCTGCCATTCTGAAAACCATGGACCTCCCCTTGTATAATGAACTGCAAATGGGCTTGAGGTATTATTATTGGAAGTCCATCCTTCAAGCCAATTCCATCTTTCGTCAAGTGATCCGATTTCTTCATCTTTACACCATTTAAATTGGTGAAGATAAGCCCCACTTTCACTATTAACTACTTCAACTGTGAGTTTTTTTGTACTTTGATGAGAACAATTAAATAATATGAAACTCGACCAGTTTTTTCTTGGATAAATTGTTTGTTTCTGACCGTCCATTTTGTGCTTTTCTTTTGGAGTGTAATCATGCTGGACACAATATACAGCTTTAGATGTGTCTAAGTCATTAAAGAGAGAAGAAACGTCATCTAAAAATATAAAATCACAGTCACAAAATACTGCCCATCCATTGTAATTCATTAATTTAGGGACTAAGAATCTTGAGTAAGTAAATTGTGTTGACGCTAGAGGATCTATTGTTCTTGTATATAATTTTTTTGATATAAGTTCATCCAGCTTAAGTGAGGTTACATTAACTTTAGTTGATGCTCTTTTAATTAAAGAGTATTTACAAACTCTATATGCTATGTCTTCCTTTGCATCATATCCAATAAAAAAATTCATACTCATTCTAAATACTATTTCTATCTAGCATTTTTACGTTGTTTAAAACAAGTGAATTAAAATAACCAGAATTTGATAAACTAGTCCAATCATCTTGAGTTTGGTTTGAAATTTTACATACCCATGTATTTTCGATTAGCAAATTTTCTGATCTTAAGATCCAGGAATCGCTTTTTTGTTTATCATTATTTTCACCTAGTTCAATATCTGACATAAATAAGCATATTTCTCTGGTTGGCTTGGAACCAATTAATCCTGAAATATTTTCTCTAGCTATCGCCCATTCCTGATTTTTAATTGCAAAAAAAATTAAGAATTTTTTTGATTCTTCAGCCTCATAATTATTTTTTATAATTTGATTGATAAAAATTAAATTACCTAATTTTTTATCAATTATTATTTGAGTAATTATTAGTCGAACTAGTGAAGTTGGGTTCATTAACCAGTATTTTTTTATAAGTTTTTTTAAGAGTGAAATATTATTAGAGTTTGATATTAACTCTAGATGTAATTTAATAAAAGGTGGAAAGTTTTTTTTCAATTCAAGTGCTTTGTTAATATATTTAATTGCTTCTTTAGGATCGCTTTCAAATTTAATATTTGCAATTTCAAAATAGCCTATGGATTTGTTTTCATTTCTTATTTCCTTATTTATAATTTTTTTTGAAAAAGCTTTATCAGTAATTAAAACTAATTGATTCCAATTTTTTGTTTTAGCAATAATAAAAACTAAGGTCTCGTACAATTTTTCTATAGAAGGATTGATGTTGAATAATTTTTCACCGTATAAAAAAGCATGATGGTAATCTTGGTTTTTTAAATTCTGTTCCATTAAGCCTCTATATCCTAAAGCTTCAGTTTTTTTTGAATTTAGCATTTTCTCGTAAACTTTCGATAATTCATCATAATTTCTCTCTATTTTGTATACTTCAGATTTAAGAAGAAGTGAGAGTGAACGATCATCTTTAAGATATGAAATCATTTTTCTATGCGAGTTCGTTGCCTTTCGATTATCCTTATTAGCAATTGCTATCATTGCATCAACGAAATAGAAATAACCTTTTTCTAGTTTTTTATATTTATTTTTTAAAAAATAATTATTTAAGAAAAACCTAGATCTGAAAAATAAATATAAAGAAAGATATATGGATAAAATAAATATTAATATGATGGCAGAAAAAATATTAGATGAAAAAGAGTATTTATAATTCCCAATATCTAAAGAAATTATAAAAGGATTAGTAAAAATAAAAGTTAAAATTATTATTAATAAAAATAATTGGAATGAAAATATTAAAAATTTATACATTATTTCAGGCTAAGTAATTCTCTTTTAAAATTTATATATTTACTAATTTCTTTAAAGGATAAATCAAAATTAATTTGATATTCATTTATTGTTTTTAAATTTTTAAGTGCATTTTCCATGTTTCTTTTTTCTATATCAAGTTTTATTTTCTTGATATTAATAATTAGATCGCTGTTTACTGTATTTTCCGATGTTGGTGAAATTTCTAAATACGGTAAAATTATTTTACTTAAAAAAGAATTTGAATTTTTATTAATCTTATTCCTAAGATAATTATTTACTTCATCATTAAATATAGTTAATAAATATTCGTGTCCTTTAAAAGTTTTAGTAGATAAAATAGTTATTTTTTCAAAATTTGGTATATTATTTTCTCCTATTAATTTCTTTAGATATGCAAGATCTTGATCAAATCTCATATTATTTTCGTATTTGTATAAAATTAACTCAATAACATCTTGTTTATTATTTTCAATTATATAACTTTGGTCTTTATTTTGTATCGGTTGAGAATTTAACCTAACTTGTTTTAGGTTTTCTATTTCCTCTGATAATAATTTAAAATTTTGATTTAATAATAGAATACTATCATTTAAATTTGATATATCTAAAGTTTCATTTTGATTTGAAATTGATTTAATATCGTTTTTAATACTATCTAGTGTTTTTTTATTAAGTTTAATTTCATTTGATACTTTTTCAATTAAATCTGAGTTTTTTTCAATATTTGATTTTAAATTATGTTCAATTAAAAGATTACTCTTAGAATTACTTCTTTCTTTTTGATAATTAATAAAAAAAACATATAAAACTCCGATAAGGCAAATTAATAAAATTAGGCTAAGTCCTAATTTAGAAAATAAGTAGAAATTTTCAAAAATTTTTTTCATTTATTATTTTTAGCATTATTAGATTGTTGTTTAACAGCAGAAAATATTGTACGGAAATAATATGCTTGTTTTTGCCTGTGAAACCTCATGTGACGAAACTTCACTATGCCTCATGGAGGGTAAAAAAATTATAGAGCACGTTATTTTTTCTCAAGAAATCCACAATAAATATGGAGGGATCGTACCTGAATTAGCATCTCGATCTCATTTAGAAAAATTACAGGAAATGACTACTAATTTATTTTCAAAACCTAAAATTGTGCCAAGTGAGATAGACTTATTTGCAGCAACTTGTGGACCAGGATTAATTGGAAGTTTACTTGTTGGATCAACTTTTACAAAGTCTTTATCTATAAGTTTAAATAAACCTTTTGTTCCAATTAATCATCTAGAGGGCCATGTATTTTCTACAAGTTTCAACAACTTAATCACATATCCTCAGCTCGTCGTTCTTCTAACTGGTGGACATACTCAAATATATTTAATGAGAAATAGTAATGAAATAGAGTTACTTGGACAAACAGTTGATGATGCAATTGGTGAAGCGTTTGATAAAACTGCAAAGTTACTTGGTCTAAATTATCCTGGTGGCGCTGAGATTGAAAAATGTGCAGAAGAAGGAAATCAACATTTCTTTAGTCTTCCAAAGCCTTTAATTAATGAAAAAAATTTTAATTTTTCATTTTCAGGATTGAAAACTCATATAAATTTTTTAACTAAAAAACAAACTGTTGATAGCGTTTTTATAAAAAATTTATCAGCTTCATTTCAAAAAACAATGAGTGATATAATATGCACAAAGTTAGTCAATGGTATTGACATACTGTCTAGCAGAGATATTAATATAAAATCAATTTCAGTTGTAGGCGGTGTATCTAATAATCAATTTATTAGAAAAAATTTAGAAAATTTATTTGATAAGAAAAAAATAAAAATTTATTATCCCTTAAAAGAAATGATGAGTGATAATGCTGCAATGATTGCCTGGGCGTGCTTAAGAAATTACAGTGAAGAAAAAAATGATATTTATTTTAAACCACAACCTAGAATGCCTATTAATAATGTTTAGGAAATTTAATTTAATTTATGAAATATTGGTTACTTAAATCTGAACCAAGTACATGGTCCTGGGATAATCAAGTTAAAGAAGGTGCTTCTATGTGGGATGGTGTTCGCAATTATCAAGCACGAAATAATTTAAAAAAAATGATTAAAGGGGATCTTTGCTTTTTTTATCATTCAGTATCTGAAAAATCAATTATTGGAATAGTTAAAGTTGTTCGAGAATTTTATAAAGATCCAACTGATAAAACTGGTAAATTTGTTGTGGTAGATGTGAAAGCTATAAGAAAATTAGAAAATTCAGTATCTCTTGATACAATTAAGCAGAGTAAAAAATTAGAAAGTATTGCTCTGATTAAACAAAGTAGATTATCTGTAATGCCATTGAAAAAGATAGAGTGGGATGAAATAATTAAAATTTCTAAAAAAAATAAATAATATTTATGACTAAACATATTTTTTGGATAGCTTCCTATCCTAAAAGTGGTAACACACTAATAAGATCAATAATAAGTTCCCTATTTTTTTCCACTGATGGCATTTTTAATTTTGATTTGTTAAAAAAGATTGTTGTATTTGAAGAATTAAATAGATTAAAAAATATACCTTCTACTGCTCCAGAAAATATAGTTGATATAAGCTGGGAAGATAAAAATGATTTAATTTACAAAAATTTATATCAGATCCAAGATAAAAAAAATTTAGGATTTAATGAAGATTTTGCATTTTTTAAAACTCATTACAATGCTAATACATTTAATGGGTCAGAGTTTCTTATTAAAGATTATGTTAGGGGAATTATTTATATTTATCGTGATCCAAGAGATGTTTGTATATCATGGGCTAGACATGCAAATTTATCTTACAAAAAAAGTTTAGAATTTATGATTAAAAAAAACTCATCTATTAATTGGATTGCTGATAATTATGAAATATATGGAAAAAATATACCAGTTTATCTTTCAAGTTGGGATAATCATGTAAATTCTTGGATAAACAATTATTTAAGTTGTCCGTTATTATTAATTAAATACGAAGATTTAGTTTACAATAAAAGAAATATTATTTTAAAAATAATAGAATTTTTTAAGATCAACTACAAAATTGAAATCTTAAATAGAAATATTAAGATAGAGAATATTATTAAATCAACAGAATTTAAAAATTTACAAGAAATCGAAAGTAAGATGGGTTTTGTAGAAGCAAGCAAATTTAGTAAATTCTTTGCAGTTGGGAAAAAAGAGCAGTGGAGATCCGAATTGAAAAAAAATGAGGTCGAGCTTATAGAAAAAAAATTTCATGAATTAATGAAAAAATTAAATTATAAATTAGCAGTTGAATTTTGAATATTTAACAATTATTCTTATCAATATGAAAATTGAAGATAATTGGATTAAAGAAGGTAAAGTTGATAAAAAAAATTACCTACAAATGTATGATAATTCAATAAAAGATAATGATAGTTTTTGGGCCAAAGAAGCAAATAGAATTGATTGGTTTAAAAAATTTACAAAAATAAAAGATGTCAAATATTCAGACAAAGATGTAAGTATTAAATGGTTTGAAGATGGGCAATTAAATATCTCTTACAATTGCATTGATAGATATGCTGATAAAGACCCAGATAGAATTGCTATTATTTGGGAGGGTGATAGCCCGGATGATACGAAAAAAATCACCTACAAAGAATTGAAAGTAAAAGTTTGTAAAATTGCTAATGTTTTAAAAAAATTAGGAATTAAAAAGGGAGATAGGGTAACAATTTACTTAACTATGATACCAGAACTTGCTTATACAATGCTGGCATGTTCGAGAATAGGCGCTGTTCATTCTATAATTTTTGGAGGATTTTCAGCTGACTCTATTTCTGGTAGAATTAAAGATTGTAACTCTGAGTTTGTAATTACTGCTGATGAGGGTGTACGAGGTGGTAAAATAATACCACTAAAGGAAACTACTGATAAAGCACTAGAAACATGTCCTAATGTTAAAAAATGTTTAGTTGTTAAAAGGACTAATAATAAAATAAACTTAGTTAAAGGAAGAGATGTTTTTCTAGAAGATATAATTGATAATGTAGACAGTGAATGTGAGCCTGAAATAATGAATGCTGAAGATCCTTTATTTATTTTATATACATCTGGTTCCACTGGTAAACCTAAAGGAGTTATGCATACCTCTGGTGGTTACATTGTTTATGCCTCAATAACGCATGAATATATTTTCAATTATAATGTTGGGGATATATATTGGTGCACTGCTGATATTGGCTGGATAACTGGGCACAGTTATATAATTTATGGCCCATTATCAAATGGAGCAACTACTTTAATGTTTGAAGGGGTCCCAAATTATCCTGATTTTTCAAGATTTTGGCAAATAATTGATAAGCATAAAGTAAATATTTTTTATACTGCGCCAACAGCTATAAGGGCGTTAATGCGTGAAGGTGACGATCATGTCCTTAAAACAAAAAGATCATCATTAAAACTTCTAGGCACAGTTGGGGAACCAATAAATCCTGAAGCATGGAAATGGTATTTTAAAATTCCTGGAAACTCTAAATGTCCAATTGTAGATACTTGGTGGCAAACTGAGACTGGTGGTATTTTAATTTCACCTCAAACAGGTGCAATTGAATTAAAACCTGGCTCTGCGTCAAAACCTTTTTTTGGAATTGAACCTTGTATTGTAAATAAAGAAGGAGAAGAATTAAAAGGAGAGTGTGAGGGTATGCTTTGTTTAAAAAGATCATGGCCAGGTCAAATGAGAACGGTTTATGGCGATCATAAACGATTTATAGAAACTTATTTTTCTCAATTTAATGGAAAATATTTTACTGGTGACGGTTGTAAAAGAGATAAAGATGGTTACTATTGGATTACTGGAAGGGTAGATGATGTAATTATTGTTTCTGGACATAATTTAGGAACTGCAGAGATTGAAAGTGCATTTGTATCTCATCCTAAGGTAGCAGAAGCAGCTGTTGTTGGATACCCACATGATATTAAGGGTAATGGTCTTTATTGCTATTTATCCTTAAACGTTGGGGAGGTTTCAACAGAGAATTTAGTTTCAGAATTAAAAAATACTATTAGGGAAAAAATTGGGCCAATTGCAACGCCAGATTTTATTCATATTACAGAAGGATTACCAAAAACTAGATCTGGAAAAATAATGAGAAGAATTTTAAGAAAAATTGCATCAAATGATTTTGAGAATTTAGGAGATACTACAACACTCGCTGATCCATCTGTTGTCAAAAATTTAGTAGAAAATAGAAAAAATAAATAATTACCTTGGTTGCCAGTGCTTTAAACACCTTGGTTCGTAGATATTAGCTGCTCCTACTTGAGTTCTTTCACCGCCTTCAGTTTTTCTGTATGTTTTAGTTGCCTCAACACCACAAACATTACAAAAACCATATATTTTTAAAATTTTATCTGATAATCCAAGAAGCATAGAAGATGTTTCCCATGGTTTTCCTCTTGAATCTTGGTCAAGTCCAGCACAAACTACATCTATTCCATTATCTAAAATTTTTTCTACGTTGCTAAGAGTATCAGCTGTGTGCATGAACTGAATTTCATCTAAAAAAACTACATCTACTTTGTCTCTACTAAACTCAAAATGGTTTAAAGTAGTATTCCAATCGACCATTGAATAACAATCATGACTAAGGTCATTATGAGTAATTATTTTTTGATTTGAATATCTGTTGTCAATGCTCGGCTTAATTACTATTATTTTTTTGCTTTGGTGTTTAGCCCACAATATTCGTTTTAAAAGTTCGCTGGTTTTTCCAGCAAACATAGCGCCAACTATTGTTTCTAAATTTCCTCTCATTAAAATAAATATTATTAATTAATAGTGTATATTACATTTAAAATAAAAGTATTTAATTAGAATTTTAAAATTTATATGAATAAAGGTGTAAAATTAAGAAGTTTAGCTCACAAAATTTTGTTAGATGTATACAAATTTAATACGAACATAGATAAAGTATATAAAAGAAATAGTGTTGATAATCTTAAAAGCAAAGATATTGCTTTCATCAATAACATATCCATGAATACAATGAGATATTATTTTCATTCTATAAATATTATTAAATTATATGCTAACAAATTACCTAAGTTGCATGAAAGAATTTTATTGTGTTCAGCTATAACACAAATTGTTTTTTTAGATTTTAAAGACTATGCAGTTATAAATAGTACTGTAGAAGTTGCTAAAAATTTAAAAAAATCCCACAGTTTTATAAATGCTATTCTTAAAAAAATAAATATTGATAAAAATAAAATTAAAAATACAGCTGTCAAGTTTAAAGACCTTCCCTTTTGGTTTAAAAATGAAACTAAATATTTATCAGAGCAAGAAAAAAATTTTTTTTTAAAATCATTTTATAAAGAACCAGACATACATTTGGTATTTAAAAGTCAAAAGTATTTAAAAAACTTTGAAGAAAAAAACTTACCAACTTCTATAAATTCTGCTTTTTTAGTTAATAGAAAAAAAGTAAAAGATATTTTGTCTTACAAAGAAGGTAGTTGGTGGGTTCAAGATTTTTCTTCATCTTTTCCATTAATGAATATCAATAATGAAATTTTAGTGTCAAGGTCAATAGACTTATGTGCAGCTCCGGGGGGAAAGTCATTTCAAATATTATCCAAAAAAGGAAATATAATTCTAAATGATAAAAATATAAATAGAATAGAAGTATTAAAAAGTAATCTTAATAGACTAAAATTTAAAGCTAAAATTACTAATAATGACGTAATAAATATAGAAGAAGCAAATAAATTTAAATTTGTTGTTCTAGATGCACCTTGTTCATCAATAGGGACTATTAGAAAACATCCTGAAATTTTTTTTAAAAAAAAATATCCAAATTTACAGAATTTAATTAAGATACAAGAAAGGATGTTAGACAAAGCTTCAAGAATTTTGGATAAAAATGGTGTTATTCTTTATATGGTATGCTCTTTTTTAAAATCTGAAACTACAAATCAAATAGAAAAGTTTTTAATGAGGAATAAAGATTTCAAATTAGATAAGTTTAATGTAAGTCCAGATAACTTATACGGTAATGATTTAGTAAAAAATGATTTAATGTTAACATTACCAATTGAGTTAAATGGTTATAAAATAGATGGTTACTTTGCTGCCTTTCTAAAAAAAAATAGATGAAATTTTTAAGAAAAATATTTTTTGTGTACCTCTATTCTAAATTTATTTATTACAATAAAAATGTATATTTTGAAGATTTAAACTTTAAACAATTAGATTTTACAAACTACAAACAAATTAAATCCTTCATATTTAAAAAAAACTTCTATGAATTAAAAAATAAGCACGTTCAAAGCTTTGAGTTTCTTAATTTTTCTAAAAATTTAGGTGGTAAACTTGGGATAAATTTATCCAAAAAAAGTATAATAGATTGGTTTTTTTTTAATAAAAATAAAATAGGTTATCCATGGTCTGAAGATTTGACTGCACGACGACTTATAAATATATTATACAACTATGAATTTATAAATTCTTCATCTACAAATATTGAAAACAAGATTTTAAAGAAAACTATTTTACTTCATATGTATAGAGTTATGTTTGAATTAAATTATAAAAATTTAAATGAAATAACTGCTTATGATCTTATAGCTAATACTTTGACATATTTTATTTTAAAAAAAAATAATGATAAGAATGCAGATTTATTAAATATTTTGATAGAACATCAGGTTGATAAACTTGGAATGCATAAAAGTTATAATATTCTTGAGCATGCTAAATTTCTTAACAATATTCACGAGTTAAAAAATATTTTTTTATACTTTGACTATAAGCTTTCAGGTAAGGTTGAAGAAGGTTTAATAAAAATGAATTCTATTTTAAATGAATATTTTCATATGGATGGCTCAATACCTCTATTTAATGGCGCTAATAATAATTATACAGAAATTTTACATAATTCATTGAACAAGGATGAATACTTAAAATCTAGAACCTTTTCAAATAGTAGTAGTGGTTTAGCTTTTTATTCTAGGAAGAATATGAAGTTATTTTTTGATGTAGTACAGCCAAAGAAAAATAAAATTTCAAATAATTTAAGTGCTGGAACTTTAGCTTTTGAATTTAGCTGTTTAAATGAAAAGATAATTTCTAATTGTGGTGCTTCTGAAAGTTTAGGTAAGAATCCTGAATACTTGAGATATAGTGCTGCTCATTCAACTATAATACTTCAAAACACGAATATAAGTGAAATAAGAGAGAATAACCCACATATTAAATTTCCGCAATCAGTTACTTTTGAATCAAATGTTTTGGATGATACAACAATCTTTGAGGGCTCACATAATGGTTATCAAAAAAAGTTTAATAAAATCATTAAAAGAAAATTAACAATACCCCACAATAAAAATAAAATTATAGGAGAAGATTCTATAATTTCTATAAAAAATAGGAACCAAAGAATAATATATCATATTAGATTTCATTTAGTTGATGGAATGAGTTACAATTTTACAAATAATAGAAAAAATATAATCTTAAAATCAAAGAAAAATAATATGTGGCTTTTTAAAAGTGAAACTGAATTAGTAGTTGAGGATAGTATACTTGTTGATAAAAATACAACTATTCCAACAAAGCAGATAGTAATCAAAGGTGTTGCCAGTTCAGGTAAACTGATAAAAAGATGGTCACTAGAAAAATTATGACAAGTAAAAATGCATTAATTTCTGTTTATAATAAATCCAATTTGAAATATTTGTGCAAAAACTTAGATAAGCATGGTTATAAATTTATATCAACTGGTTCAACTTCAAAAAAAATTAAATCACTTGGATATGATTGTAAAGAAGTATCAAATATTTCAAAACTTAAAGAAATACTAAATGGTAGAGTAAAAACTTTAAATCATAAAATATTTGGATCTATACTTTTTAAAAGAGAAAATAAAACACATAAGAATGAATTTAAGAAATTAAAAATTCCAAAAATTGACATTGTTGTTGTAAATTTTTATCCCTTTAAGGAATTTTTAAATTATAAAATTGAAGAAAAAGTTATTGAAATGATTGATATAGGTGGTCCAAGCTTACTTCGTGCTTCAAGTAAAAACTTTAAATATGTAACTCCAATTTCTAATGTAGATAACTACAGAGAATTGATTGAAAATTTGAATAAAAATAAAGGAGTAACAGACATAGACTTTAGAAAAAGAATGGCAGCTTTAACTTTTAAAATAAGCTCTGAGTATGATGAGTTAATAAGTAGATGGCTTAAATTTAAAACTAATAAAGAAGATGTATCTAATCTTAGATATGGAGAAAATCCTCACCAAAATTCTTTTATAAAAAATAATAATAGTCCAATATTTAATTTTCAAATAAGTGGTAAAAAAATTAGTTATAATAATATTGTTGATGTAGAAAGTGGCCTCAAATGTTTAAAGGAGTTCACAAAACCTAGTTGTGTAATAATAAAACATAATAACCCATGTGGGGTAGCGTCAGGAAATAATATTAATTTAGCATTTAATAAAGCGTATTCAGGTGATATGAAAAGTGCTTTTGGTGGCATTGTTTTATTAAATAGAAAAGTAGATGAAAAATTTTCTAAGATACTATCAAGATCTTTTTTTGAGGTTATCGTTGCAAAAGATTACGATAAAAATGCATTAAATAAATTAATCGAGAAAAAAAATTTAATCTTACTTAAAATTGACAAATTGAAAATACCAAAAAAAGAATCTCGTTCGACAATGTTTGGAACTATTTATCAAGATGTAGACAATACCAAAATAGATAAAAAATTACTAAAATTAATGGCATACAAAAGTGTTAATAAAAAAAGATTTGAGGATCTTATATTTGCTTTAAAAGTAGTTAGGCATCTAAAATCTAATTCAATTGTGCTCGCAAAAGATGAACAAACAATTGGAATTGGCTGCGGCCAAACAAACAGGATTGATGCATTAGAAATAGCTATAAAAAAATTTAAAAAAAATTCTAAAGTTAGAAACTATGTTTGCGCCTCTGATGGATTTTTTCCCTTTCTTGATAGCTTAAAATTATTATACAAAAATGGATGTAAAATCATAACGCAGCCTTATGGATCCTTAAACGATAAAATAAATATAAACTATGCAAAGAAAAATAAAATTTCTCTGTACTTCATGAAAAAAAGGTTATTTAGACATTGAGGAAAAAGAATAATATACCGGATTACTTGAAAGAGTTATTAAAAAAATATCCAAAAGTAGCGAGTGGTCGAAAAAATCACCATTACCATCACACAAGATTATTAAAGACATTGGAATTAATAAAAAAATATAAAAAAAATAGTTAGTAATTGAATTTTTCTATCCATTTATCTAATTTTTTATGTGTATTAATAAATTTAGCATAATTATTCCACCTACCTATAGAGGTTGTATACAATGGGTTTACAACCTGACTATAACTTGGGGTAAAAATTTTTGATCTTTTTTTGGCAGTATTATAAAAGTTTTCTAATTTATCTTCATATTGTAATCCTAAAAAATTTATAAGCAGCTTAATTTCACTTTTAAAATTACCAACAACCTCTTCATACTTTACTGATAAATATTTAAGATCTAGTTCGCTTTCATAAAATTCAAATAGATCAAATACTCTGTCATAAAATTTAATAGTATTATTCCAGTTTAAAAAATTAATCATTGCATCATTAATTTTAAAGGAACTAAAAAAACAGCTAATAAGGACATCGTAAGGATGTCGAATTGACAAAATTATTTTAGAATTTGGAAAAATACACTTTATAAAACCCAATTCTATTATTGAAAGAGGGAACTTATCTATAATAACTTTTTTTAAATCATTATTATCATCTGTAATTTTTTTAAAATAATCGTTTCTTATTTTGTCTTTTTCACTTTGCTTTATGTTTAATAAAGAAGATAAGTCATTATTTTTATTTTTGAAAAAATTGTGACGGAGTTCCAAAATATATGGTTTTTCCTCTAAAACATTAACTCTTGAATGTGTTCTTAGGATTGTATCTAATAAAGTTGTTCCTGATCTTGGAAAACCAACTAGAAACACTAAATTTTCATCATATGAATGATTTAAACCTTTGGTTATAATATTCATATTTTTTTTTGTGTAAAATTTTTTATATTTACTTATATTATCAAAAATTATTTTTCCATTAAATTTTTTGTTTTCATTTATAGATAATAAAACATCATTTTTTTCTTTAGCTTTATTGTATGCTTCTGAGTAACTGCCTAGTTTTTCCAAATTTTTTATATTTAAATCCAGTAGTCTTACATGCAAATATTTATTTTCTAAAAATTTATTATTTAAATCAAAACTCTTTATTATTTCTTGTGAGATTTTAAATTTTTTTTGTCTATTAAGTAGTATGGCTTTATAAAAAATAATTAACCTATGGTTATTATCTTGATCAAAATTTTTGAGTCCATTCTCAATTAATAATTTAAGATTTTCAAGATCATTTGTTTTTTCTAATAGGCTTAAAAGATGACTATAACTTTGAAAAAATAATTGATCACATGAAATAGATTTTAGATAAGATTTTTTTGCATTAGAAAAATCTTGGTTTCTTTCAAAGAATTTACCCTGAATAAAATATAGGTATTTTTTTGTTTTAGTATTTTCTTTTTGGTTGAGATTACAGATATTAAATAAATTTTTTAACTCACTAATATAATTATAATTATAAAATAATTCACCAGCATAGTTTGCGATATTTTCATTGAATTTATACTTTGAAATATAATTTGTTAATAATTCAATAGATTTTTCTTTTTGATTTTGTAAAATATATACATTTGAAAGATTTATATAAGCCTCATGTTTTTTTTTATCTAAATTAATAGCTTCAAAAAAAATATTTTCTGCTTTTACCAATTCTTGCTGATTTGCTAATTTTATACCTTCAGCAACTAATATTTCGTATTTATTTTTCTCTAATTTATTATTTTTCAGCATTTTTATTTACTTAAGTTATTTAAAATATACTTTATAATAAAATATATAATAAGTATGTCGGGACCAACACTTTTTTTCTCAACCCCTGTATGGGTATCACGAGTTGAAAATTACAAAGAAACCAATGAAATAATTTATAACTATATCAAAAAATTACAAAGTGAAGACAATAAAGGTATAGTTAAGAGTAATATTAAAGGCTGGCACTCAAAAAACTTCGACCTTAAAAATCCAGACGTAATTAAATTCATAAACTTAATATCTCCTAATATTAACAAGGTCATGCAGGATATGAACTGGAACTTAAAAATACAAACTGCAAAAATTTCCGGTATGTGGTCAATAATTAATGTAGGTGGTGCTGCAAATGCAAGACATCATCATGGTAACAGTGATATAAGTGCCGCATATTATGTAAGAGCCCCAAAGGATTGTGGTGAAATAGTTTTTTATGACCCTAGACCTGCGCCTGTATATTCCCACCCTATCTCAAAAGATTCAAATTCGTTAAATGCAATGGTAAATTCAATAAATCCTATTGAAGGTGGACTGGTTCTCTTTCCTAGCTATTTGGACCACTCAGTTAATCCAAATCTCTCAGATCAAGAAAGAGTTGTAATCAGTTTTAATATATCACTTTTAAAAAATATTAATTAATATTAAAATAATCTAAAAACACGCCATTTTTTATTTCTTCTAATGTCCATTGATTGTAACTAAGTGATTTAAATACATCTTCATTAATAATCCCATTTTCAATGTTCTCTATAGAATTAATATCTTTTAGTTTATTGTGCGTAAAGTGACTAGGGACCCCCCTAAGCATACTTTTAAAACCGGCAGTAGATTGAAAACTTACAAACGCCCAAGCCTTTTCTAATAATAAATCTAAAGGAATTTTAGAGAATTTATTATGAACGAATATTTTCCTATCAGTAAAATTTTTAATTTTGTTAATTGTATCATCAACCCAATTAGGAATATTATAAAATTCTTTTATAAAATTAGATGGTTCAGAAAGAATAATATATTCACCAGATTTTCTAGTTGGTGCGAAGTTAAGTTTTAATTTATCTAATCTTTTTGAATCAAATTGTTTTAAATCAAAACCAATAAAATCATTCTTTACTATTCTAAAATAACCATCAAGATTATCAATTATTGTACCTCCTTCTTTAAATGATCTACTTGAAGCACCCAAATAACCGTGATCTAAATAATAAAAATTTTTTGATTGTTTAAGCAAGCTACCAACCCCCCTCAAAATACCATAAGATGCTAAAGTATCATTTGAACTTGGTTTATAATTACTAATTTTAACTAGTTTAGATTTAGTTCCATAAGCAAAACAATCAGTAACTCGAATATTAACAAAATGGTCAGTTTGTATAACTAGCATAATAAAACGTTGCTAATTATATATATTAATCATACTTTTGAGCTACTGGTTTTCATAAATATAATGTTTTAATTACAAGATTTTTTTTATTTCTTTAGTTTTCTATATTAAAATTATGATTAAAACCTAAACATAATTACTTTTAACTTCTTGGAATTTAAGATTTACATTTTTATCTTGATAGAACATTATATTACCTTCAAAATTTTTAAGGCTAATTATATTTTTATCTTCTAGAATTTTTCTATTTTTATCATCGATGAGAAAATAATTGTATTTAAATTTATTAGTGAGCAAATTAGTTATATGCATAAAATTATCCTTATTATATTCAATTATCATATTAGGACGAAACTTATCGATAATACCTAGCGCTCCATCAATTACTTGATTTTCATGACCCTCAACGTCTATTTTCATAATATTTATAGGCTTATTAAATTTAATGTCATCAAGTTTAGCCAATTTTATTTTGTTCCCAGTATTTGAAATCTTTCCGCCTGCACTTTTGTAATAAAGAGGAGATTTTATTTTTAAAAAACCTTCACTATTAGTATTTGAAAGTCCAATCATTAAGGTGTTTTTATAATTTAAATTATTTATTTTGAGATTATCAATTAATCTACAATAGTTTATGATGTATGGTTCGAAAGCTATAATGTCTCCACCAAACTTTCCACCAATTACTGAATATCTTCCCGTGTTGGCACCAATATCTAATGCAAAGTGGTGTTCATCTAAAACAGAGCACCATAATTTCATTGAAATAATTTCGGGTTCTCCCTGCCAAAAAAACTTTAGAATTCCCCCATCATCATTTCCAATGTTAATATAATCAAATTCTTTATTTTGAAAGTTTAGATGAAAAACTCCAGAAAAACCTGGGAGTTTTAGAAGTTCATTTATATCAAGTTTGGATAAATTACCCGTATAACTATTTCTAAAGGATAATAACTCATCAAAACTTTTAAAAATCATATAAAATTAATATTATTATTAGTTATTTTATTCATTTAAATTTGCAACTTTAAATAATTAATCTAAATAAAATATATGCGAAAAATATATATAATTACATCTTTGATTTCTTTGATTATTTTAATTCCTATTTTTTTAGTCCTATTTAATCAGAATACTAAAAATTTTATTAAAGATAACATATTGGTGTTTGAGAAAGTGGCAGAATTAGAAGAAGCATTATTGGATGCTAGTAACCAACTTAAAGAGGTGGCAGATAAAAATTTTAAATTAGAAGAAATTCAAGATATCCAAGAACAATATATTTTCGAAATACAAAAAAATAAAATTTATGATGAGTCTCAGTTTACTTTCTACAAAAATATGTATTACCGTGAAGAGTTAGATGGTGTTGATATAGATTTTAAACGATTTACTCTTCCAATGTTAAAAAACCATGGACCAAGAGCATATATGGCAATCGATACCAATAATCTATTTTTAGTTACTGGCACTGGTGTTTTGATGTATAATTCAATTGATAACATTGAAGAGGAAAAATTTGTTTTTAAAAAAATTAAAACGAATTTTGAAGAGATAGTTGATCCAACTCACCAACAGTCCAAATATGTAGTAAAGCACATATTAGTATTAGATAATAAAATATTTTTATCTTATGTTAAAAAGGTTAAAGAAAATTGTTATACTAACATAATCTTATTTTCAGAAATGAAGTTTGATGAAATAATATGGGAAGAATATTTTGATACCAATGAGTGTCAAGCAGCTTTCAATCATCAATCTGGAGGGGTATTAGCAGATTATAAAGATAATAAACTTCTCCTAACGATTGGAGACTATGGATCATATGAGGAACCTGTTCAAGGAAATAACAATCCTCAAATAAAAGAAAAGCTAGTTGGAAAAATAATATCAATCGATAAAACAACAAAAGAATATGAGGTTTTATCTATGGGCCACAGAAATCCACAAGGTATTTACTATGATAAAGTTAACGATGTTATTTATAGCTCTGAACATGGGCCGCAAGGTGGAGATGAAATAAATGTAAACAGCTCACCTGATGATGGTATAAAAAACTTTGGTTGGGGGGTTTCATCTTATGGTGAACATTATGGCTTTCCTAGTGATGATCATGTTACGCAAAAAAAATATGAACTTGCACCATTACATAAATCACATAAAGATTATGGTTTTGAGGAGCCCTTAAAGTTTTTTACACCTTCTATTGCGCCAACTCAAATAATAAAAAATGAAAAATTTATAAAGTATCCGGATAATCATGTGCTTTATTTAGCTGCCTTAGGTCATAAATATCAAGAAGGAGATCAATCAATACATCAGTTCATATTAGATAAAGACTTAAATATTTTAAGACATAATATTTTAATAATATATGAAAGAGTTAGAGACATGGTCTATATTGAAAGATTAAATAAAATTATATTATTTTTGGAGTCAACAGGATCTATTGGAGTATTGGAAATTGCTGAAAGTAATTAAATATGAGTTATCTTAAATAAACTATAATTTGTCGAATAAGTTTATCCATTTTTTTGATATAGCTTTTATACTAAAGTTTTTTTGAACGTAATCCTGACCACTTTTAACAAGCTTAGATGCATCGTCTCTGTTTTTGAAAAACCAATTCAACCCTTCACCAATATTACCAACATAACAAAATTTATCTAAATCTAAATGATAAGTTGTTTTAGATTTTATTACAAATTTACCAAAATTTAAAGCATCAGAAATTCTATTAGAAGATTTAACAAATCTGATATGATCATTTAAAAGAGGTATAATTATAATTGAAGAATTGATTGCTGCATTTATTAAATTATTTTCAGAAAATGGAATCAATTGAATCTTTAAATATTTAAATTTTTGTAATTTTAAATTTTGTAATAGTTGGTGAGAAAAATTTGTTACAACATTAATATTAGATTTAATTCTACTTAACTCAATTTCTCTTAAGCCCTTATACAAAGTATCGTGATTTGAAGATGTACCAAACCATAAAAGATTAATTATTTTTTCCTTATGGTTTGTTATGTTTATTTTTTTATATCTTAAGCAGTCTTCAATTACACTGTAATTAAAACCTGTATTTTTTTTTATTATGCTGCCGGCATCAACGGATTTAACAACTATATAATCTGAATTACGTGCTAATAAATGATTTAGATAAAATTGTTTTTCTTCCTTTTTATTTCTTGGTTTAAAATGCCAATCATTAAAACAAGAAATGGTTTTAATTTTTCTCTTACTAGCTTCTTTGGCTAAATTAATTACGTTAGAATTAAAACATTTACCGAAAACAATTATATCAAATTCATACATATTAAATACATTAATTATGTCACTATCTTGACTAATAATTATTTTTTGTGATTTTAAAAAGTTTGCTGGTAGAATACACCCAACAATATCGCTTGGTATTAATTGACTTGTTGAGAGAACCCAAAGAATTTTTTTATGTTTTTTTTTCAAAATAATTTTATTTATAAGTTCATTGAATATTGCTGAGCCCATGTTCTAAACATCCAAGAAACAATGATTCTTTTAATATTACCCTTATAGTTGTTATTACTTAATAATTCTCTGATACCATCATCTTTATTGACAGTATTTAAATATTTGTTTTTTAAATTATCATTTTTAATTAACCATTCTGTAATAGGTACTGACCAACCAGTCTTTGGTTTATTTAAAATATAATTTGGTATTTTATCTTTGTAACAAACTTTAACAGGCAGTTTCATTTGCTCAATGTTTGTACCGATTTTATAATCTGAATTGATAGATAAACAATACTCCATATATTTTTTTGATGCTAACGGAAATCTACCTTCCATTGAAAATGCCATTCCAAATCTATCATTTCTAGAAAAAAAATCTTCAGAAACAGTAGTTATGCAGTCTAAGGCCATAGCGGAGTTTGCAATATCATCAGGATTCCACAGATCTTCAGGCAAAACTTTTATAAGAATATCAAATAAATCATTTTCATCAAATTTCATATTTAGTTCAATAGGAGAAGCAAATTTTTTCATCCAAATTTTAATAAATTGTTTCCATGTTTTTGGTTTATCTTTCATAAACTTTAAATGATAATAATTTTTATAACCTCCATAAATCTCATCACCGATGTCGCCTGACATAGTTATAACTACATTTTTTTTTGATAAAAATTTATTTGTTAAGTAATACATAGGAAGATTCCAATTATATCTTGGTTCTTCTATAGTTTTAATAGAGGTATCCCATTCACTACTTATAATATCTGGAGTAACAACTACTTGTTGGTGTTTTAAATTTAGTTGTCTAGAGAATTTTTCTGCTGTTTCAAAATCACTATTATGGTCCTCACCGTTAATTATAGCATTGGGTAGCATTTTGTTAGTAAACACTTCCAAATTTTTTAAATATTTTTGTAGTTCATAAGTAACTAATGATGAATCAATACCTCCTGATAAAAAAATTCCAAATTTTCTGAGTCCAATAGATGAGCCTTTTATAGTTTTTGTTGTAATTTCTGTGAATTCTTCATTGTTAAGTTTTTGATTAGAATTAGGCTTGATAAGGGTTCTGAATGACCTGCTAATTTTTTTTTTATTTAAATCATATATTATGGTTTCACCTGGGAGAACTTTATAAATACCGTTAAATATAGTTTGTCTTAATACATTTACACCTATTAAACTTGTGCAGGCTAATGCAAGTCTGTCTATCTTATTGGAACCATTAATATAATTTAACAAACATTTAATTTCAGACGAAAAAATTATTCCAGATTTTACATTTGCAAAAAAAAGGGGTTTTATTCCAACATGGTCACGTGATAATACAATTTCATTATTTGATTTATTGTAAAAAACAAAAGAATGCATAGTATCTAACAAATCCTGGAGGATAAACTCGTAAGAAAATTCATCCAACAACCAGCTTAATAGCTCGGTATCACAAGTAGTTTTTGGAACAAATTTATTTTTATATTTAGATAATAAGTCATTGTAATTAAATATTTCACCATTAAAAACTAAAACATTTCTTTTTGGTGATATCCACGGTTGTTTTCCTAACTGAGGCTTAGAAGTAATTGATAATAAATTATGACCTAATGTTAAATTATTTGATGAAAAAATATCTGAACCGTCTGGACCTCTATAAGAGCAAGTCTCCATTAATTTTTTAATCAAACTTATATTATTTTCAGTTATTCCAAATATGCCACACATATAATAACTATATAATCAATAAATTACTAAAAGACTAAAAAAATTCTTTTTTTACTTTTCTATAAAACTCAACATTAAGTGTACGGCATTCATCCAAAGCATATGGATAATTTTCTATCTTATCAATTAGTTCCTCATTTATAATCGTTTCATCGTTAATATAATAAGGCTTATATTTTAGTGAATATAGCCCTGACTTATTAGGTATACAGATAACCTTTTTCCCTAATAATGTAGACCAATATAAACCATGATAAGCATTAGTGATAATTGTATGACACTGACTGATGAAGTTTAATTTTTCATCTATATTTGTTCCTTGGTTTGTCATGTGATTATTAATTCCTTTTATAGTAATAGGTCTTTTCCAATGAGAATAAATTCCAATCTTATTTTTTGGAATAACTTTTTTAAAAATATCAAAACTTCTATGCATACAAGAAGCACAAGGAACATAGAAATATTTTTCGTAAGGAATTCTTGTTGAAATAAGTTTGCAATAATTCCAAGTATCTCCAATATGATCTTCACCTTCTATAAAGTCAAAGATCTTTTTTTCACTAGCTCTCGCGTCTCCACCTATTCCCCAAGTAATTACTCTATTTGATTTAAATACATCATTTAACTCTAATAACTTTGCGATTCCAGTTAACGCACCCCCTCCAATAATTATTAATTCATTATTTGTTTTTTTTAAATCAGAAGATTTAATATCTATAAAATTATTACCTAAATTAAAATATCTAAAAGGTGGTGAGTAAAAATCACCAACATTATTAAGGGTAATGTTAAAACAATTAATCAAGTTAAGCTAATAATATATTTTTTTAATTATATTTCCAGCATCTATAATTTAACAATATAATCTAAATTTTTAGCAAAAACATTGTTTAAATAAGATTACTTCTCTTGCTTGATTTATACTTTAAAGGTTTCAGTTATGATAGCAATATAATGCAGCCTTCATTATCACATGATATTTATAAATATGTTGAATAACACAAAATGTTTTTTTTAAAGTTTTTTTTGAAAAATAAAGATATAATTAATCTACATTTAAATTTTTTTAAATAAAATGAACCCAAAAGTACCATATATAAAGTTCAAAAACGGAGAAGTTTTAAGACCAGGTGATATAAAAAAAATTCAAAATGGTGAGTTAACAATACAGAAATTTGTATATGGATATGATATTGCTTCAAGAAGTTCAATTATCAATCATCTAATAATAAAAAATAATTTAAAAAATTATTTAGAAATAGGAGTTAGAAAAGGAGAAAATTTTAAAAAAATAAATGCAAATTATAAGGTTGCAGTTGATCCAAACCCTATATTTGAAACAAAAAACTTAGTTAAGACCACATCAGACAATTTTTTTTCTCAGAATAATAAAATTTTTGACATTATATTTATTGATGGTTTACACCTAGAAGAGCAGGTAGATAAAGATATACAAAATTCTCTTAAATTTATTTCTAAAAATGGTTATATTTTATTACACGACTGTAACCCACCAACAAAATTTCATCAAAGAGAAACTTATGAAGTCGATGGTAAATTTCCTCCTTGGAATGGTACAGTTTGGAGGTCATTTGCAAAATTAAGAATGATAGATTCAACCTTAAGTTTGTTTTGTGTTGATTGTGATTGGGGTATTGGTATTATAATTAAAAAAAACTCTAATTTGTATAAATTACAAAATAATTTAACTTATGATTACTTAGAAAAAAATAGAATAGATTTGTTAAACTTAATTTCAGTGAAAAAATTTATTGATTATTTTTAAAAAAAGATTTTATTTTTATAAAACCGTATGATTAATGTCAAAACTTACACATATGGGAACTTATATCACGCGAGGTCATCCGTAGACTCGACTTCAACCTTGGCAAAGTTGCCATGTACAATTGAGATCTAAATTTTCTTTTATTTGCGTAAGAAATTTTACAAAATTTTAAGTTATTGTAATCCAACTGGTGCGTAAGTGGTGCGTTAGAGGAGGGGTGGCTGAGCGGTTGAAAGCACCGGTCTTGAAAACCGGCAACGAGGCAACTCGTTTGATAGTTCAAATTTTAGTTTCTCCACAATTAGTAATCAAATTTGAGCTTTAGTTTTTTTATTAATTCTAAACTTTGTTGATCTAAGGTGTTAAGATATATTTTTATGGAAGATATACTTAGACAAATATCAAGTAATTGGAAGT
>MDTG01062604.1_pt1 | contig 25460 bp, 24 predicted proteins | sample 811421 | NCBI WGS metagenome assembly MDTG01 (sample SAMN05326645, study PRJNA326480) | marine metagenome | isolation source: seawater | place: Pacific Ocean: South East | collected 2011 | reverse complement strand
GCATGTCAGCATTTTTAGAATTCATAAGTTTATCATAATTTTTATGAAGAGGCATTCTCCATAATTTTTCTTCAACTTTTTTGCCTGCATTTATAATTTGTTTAGATAATTTATCATTATTCGAAAAAAGCCCTGCAAATTCAGAACCTAGTGAAACAATAATGGCGCCTGTTAAAGTTGCCAAATCAACAATAAATTTTGGTTTAAATTTTTTTTCAGTAAATGTTATTGCATCAGCTAAAACTAATCGGCCTTCTGCATCTGTATTTAATACCTCTATAGTTTTGCCGCTATAAGACTTAACAATATCTCCTGGTCTTTGCGCATCTCCACTTACCATATTTTCTACAAGACCAACAACTCCGACAGCATTAATTTTTGCTTTTCTTATTGCTAGATTCTTCATTAAACCAACTACAGCAGCGGACCCCGCCATATCATACGTCATATCCTCCATAAACCTTGCTGGTTTCAGCGAATATCCTCCAGTATCAAAAGTAACACCTTTCCCAACAAAAGCTAAAGGTTCGGAATTATTTTTTGCTCCATTCCATTCTATTGTTACTAGATATGAACCTCTAATACTTCCCTGCCCTACACCAATTAACGCATGCATGCCTAATTTTTTTAGTTTTTTTTCATCGTATATGCTTATTTTTAAACCGTCTTTCTTAAGAGTGTTAAGTCTTTTAGCATACTCATTTGGATGCAAGATATTTCCTGGCTCAGAAACTAAATCTCTTGCATAAAAAGTTCCCTCTTCAAGAGCTTTAAATTTTAATTGATTTTGAGCTGAGGGTTTATTTTTATTGCCTAAAACTGATATTGAAATAATTCTTGTTTTTTTTTTTGTTTTATATTTGTTAAATTCATAAGATTTTAATTTTAATCCATGCAGAAAATAGCTTAAGAAGTTCTCATGTTTACTAGTTATACTGTCAGAGTTAATAAAGTATTCACTATCTTTTCCGTAGTTTATACGTCCGTAAAATTCGGCACCTAAATTTTCTACATCAAAGCTTTTTAAGTCTTTTTTGATTGAGATTAATACTATTTTTTTTTTTGAATTGAGTTCATAAACAAATATTTTTTTTTTCAAATCGCTAGTTTTTAACAGATCATTTATGTATGAGAACTCTATGTTGGAAATATAACGTTTTAAATGACTGACACTGAATTTATCATCAACAAATAGAACAAGGTTGGAAGAAGATTTATTAGATGTTTTTTTTGTATAGTTGATTTTAATAGACATAATTTTTATGAGCTCACTAAATATGGGTTCAGTTGCTATATATGATCAAATATGTCAGATTTCAATGAAAAGTTTGTCATAGATTACTATCATAGGTTGAGTTTTGGCTAAAGATACATTAATTATATACCTCAAATTACAATGCTTCAAAATAAAATTTATCAAAACTTTTTAGTCGAAATTTTAAAAACTTTTTTTGTTATTTTATTAGGTTTATCTTTAATTGCACTAACTGTGAGATCAGTAAATTTTTTAGATTTAATTGTTGATAATGGCTATCCAGTGAGTACTTATTTTAAATATTCAATTTTAAATATTTTCGGCATTATACCAAAATTTATACCTCTTTCATTCCTCCTGTCATTAATTATCTTTATATTGAAACATATTCAAGACAGTGAATTTGTTATTTTATGGACATCGGGTGTAAAAAAAATTGATGTAGTAAATTTATTTTTTTATATAGGAGTAATAATTTTAATTTTTTATTTGACTTTTTCCACTTTTGTTACTCCCTTGACATTAAATAAATCAAGACAATTATTAGGTAAGGAAAATCTAAACACCTTCCTGCCAACTATTCGATCACAACAGTTTAGTGACACATTTAAAGGATTTACATTTTTAGTTGAAAAAAAATCTGGTGATGAGATGCAAAATATATTTTTACACGATAAAGGTAATAATTTAAAAAATTTATCGTCAAATACAACTAATACAAGTGAGACTACAATAATTGCAAAAAAAGGTATTGTTAAAAATAAAAAAATTTTTTTATTAAACGGGCAAATAATTGCGTCAAAAAAAAATAATGAAAATGAAATAATAAGGTTTGATCAACTCAACATTGATTTGGGTAGCTTAGTTACAACAACTATAAAGGCAACAAAAATTCAAGAAACTTCTACTCTTAAACTTATCAATTGCTTTATTATAAAAAATAATATTGACAAATATTGTAATAAAAATTTTAAAAGAGAAATATTATCTAATCTTAATAGAAGAATTATTACTCCATTTTATATTCCAGTATTATCTTTGATATGTTCTTTGTTGTTAATAAAATCTGAAAAAATATATTTTAATAAGATATCAGTTTTTATCTATAGCTTTATAATTTTATTATTTACAGAATTAGCTGTGAGATACACGGGTGTAAGTAATTTTACTTTCTATCTATTTATAATACTCCCGTTTATGTTGTTAATATTTTTTTACTTATTCTTATCTTTAAAATTCTCAAGTGAGCTTAATAAATATGAATAAAATTATCTTAAAATATCTTTTAAAAAATTTTTTAAAAACTTTCTTTGTTGTAGTCTTAATTGCCTACTGTTTTGGAATGATACTAAATTTATTTGAAGAAATAGAATTTTTTAAAAATATTAAAGTTTCCATTTTTACCCCTTTAATTCTTACCGGCCTACATATTCCAAGTATAATAATAAAAATTTTACCTTTCATTATATTTATATCGAGTACTTGGTTCATGCTAAGTATAAGAAATAATAAAGATCTTTTAACGTTAAAAGTTTTTGGATATTCAAACATAAAGATTTTTTTTATTCTTGCCTTCACATCTTTTATGCTAGGTTGGATTATTTTATTTACTGTAAATCCTTTAACTTCTTCAATGTCTAAATACTACGAGAAAACAAAATCAAATTATTCTCGAGATATTGATCATTTAGTTACTTTTACTAAAAATGGACTTTGGATTAAAGAGAATTTAAATTTTGGAAAAAGAATAATATCAGCGGATAAACCTGATGGTTTATATCTAATTAATGTTACTGTTTTTCATTTAGATAAGAATGCTAATTTAGTGGAAAAAATTATTTCTAAAAGAGTTTATATTAAAAATAATGAATGGATTTTAAAAGATGTCACAATTTTTAGACATTCTCAAGGTGTGTTCATAGCAAATGAATACGAGACCTTTAAAATTAATTCAATTTACAACTTTGATAAAATTAACAGCTTGTTTAAGAATTTTAATACAATATCATTTGTAGATCTTGTTACAAATTACGATGATTTTTTAGATATTGGATACGATAAATCATTTTTAAATCAAAGTTTACATTTAATGTTAGCTTTGCCTTTTTTTTTATTTTTAATGACAGCTTTAGCTTCTATTTTTACGATGAATACCATGAAAAAATCAGATAATTTAAAACTGATTAGCTTAGGGTTGATCACTTGTGTTTTAACATTTTATTTTAAAGATTTATCTCTCGCTTTGGGTCGTACTGATAGAATTCCAATTATTTTAGCGATTTGGTCTCCAGTTATTGCTTTGAGTTTTTTTACTTTTATAGGAGTATTGCAAATTAATGAAAAATAGATTTTTCGTAATTATATACTTTTTTTTTATTGCACCAATAGTTTTAGCGGAGGAGATTTTTATTCAGTCAAAAAATATTACTTTAAATAAAGAGAGTTCAGTGACAGTTTTTAAAGATGAAGTGTCTATAAAAACAAAAGATAATAATACAATTAAAAGTGATTACGCTGAATACAACAAGAAGATTGGATCAATAAAATTAAAAGGTAATATAAAAGTAATTGATTTTAAAAATAATATAATTCAAACTAATCAAGCTATATATAACGAAAAATCAAAAATTTTTAAAAGCATCGGCTCTACAAAACTTATAACATTCGAAAATTACATAATAGAAGGAAGTAATATTATTTTTGATAATAATAATCGAATTATTAAATCCAACGATAAGTCTGTTATTACAGATAAAGATAAAAACAATATTTATTTGGATAGTTTTGAATTTCAAATTAATAAAAATATCTTTAAATCAATCGGTTATATTAAGATTGAAGATATAAATAATAATTCTTATGAATTTTCTCAAATTTATATTGATACCAAAAAAAAACAAATTCTTGGTACCGACATAAAAGCTTTGATGAATCAAAAAGATTTTAAGATACACCCAAAAAACAAGCCAAGAATTTTAGCTAACACGATGCAAATAGGACAATCAAATTCATCGTTTAATAAAAGTATATTTACATTATGTGATTATAGGAAAAATGATAAATGTCCTCCATGGACTATTCAAGCAACTGAAATGCTGCATGATAATAAAAAAAAAACAATTTATTATGATAATGCAGTAATTAAAGTTTACAATATACCAATTTTTTATTTTCCAAAAATTTCTCATCCCGACCCTTCTGTTGATAGAAGATCAGGATTTTTACCACCCACTTTTTATGATACTAAAAATTTAGGCACAGGAATCTCTATACCTTATTTTTTTGACATTGCGAAAGATAAGAATTTAACTTTAACAAGTAGATTATATGCAAAAGAAAACTCATTATTTTTAGGAGAGTACCAACAAGCCTTTAAAGATTCTAATTTTATGGCAAATTTTGGTTTTACTGAGGGATATAAAAATACAAGCTCTGTTAAAAAAGCAGGAGATAAGTCTCACTTTTTTTCAAAATTTGTTAAAAATTTCAAAAATGAAAACGATACTCAAAGCACTTTAAGTTTAACCACACAAGAAGTTTCGAATGATAAATATTTAAAATTATATAAGATTAAATCTGATTTAATCGATTACCATACTTCAACTCTTGAAAACTCACTAAGTTTTACAACAGAAACTGATGATCTTTTTTTGGGTTTAAATGCCAGTGTGTATGAAACATTAAATGATAGTTATAATGATAAATACGAATATATTCTTCCAGATATTACAGTTGATAAAAGTTTATTTAATAACAAATTTGGTAATGCAGATTTACAAACGAATTTTAAAGTTCATAACTACGATACAAATAAACTAATGAGTTTTGTTATTAATGACTTAAATTGGAACTCAAATATTATGAATTTTGAATCGGGATTTAGAGGAGAATTTTTAGGTAATATTAAAAATATAAATTATGAAGCTAAAAACTTAGATATTTTCAAAGAAGAAACTACAAATGAACTTTTTGGTGCCTTAGGATATCTAAATAAAATAGATTTAGAAAAAACATTAAATAACTCGAGACATTTGATGACACCAAAGATGTTAATCAGATATGCTCCGGGAAGCATGAGAAAAGAGATAAGTGGATTAAGATTAGATCCAATTAATGCATTTAGTTTAAACAGATTAGATAACATTGATAATTTTGAAACAGGCTTAAGCGGTACAATAGGATTAGATTATAAAATTGTCAAAAAAGAGAGCAACTTTGATTTTTCTATAGCACAAATAATAAATGAAAAAGAAAACAAGAAAATGCACTCTATAACAAGTTTAGATGAAAAACTTTCTGATCTTGTTGGATCAGCAGATTTACAAGTAAATGAAAAAATTAATTTTAACTATAAATTTGCTCTAGACCAAAATTATCAAGATTTTAATTATAATGAATTTGGAACTGTTTTAAATTTTGAACCTCTAGCTATTAATTTTGATTATTTAAAAGAGGACAAACATATTGGCAATCAAGAATATTTTAAAACACAAGTAGATCTTTCTACTAGTGAAAATAATTTATTTTCTATTGGAACCAAAAGAAATTTAATAACTAATTCATCAGAATTTTATAATTTAAGTTATGAGTATATTAATGATTGTTTAAGAGCTGGTTTGGTTTATAGAAGAGAATTTTACAATGACTCAGAACTGGAACCTGAAGATTCGTTAATGTTTAAAATTACTTTAACGCCTTTTGGCAATATAGAGTCACCTTCTTTTAGTAAATGAAGAAAAAATTTAAAATATTATTATATGTTTTAATTTTTAGTTTTTTGATGAATAATTCATTTGCGCTAATGGAAAACAAAATAATTGTGAGAGTTGAAAATAAAATTATTACAACTTATGAGGTAAAAAATAAAATATTGAGTTCCCTTATTCTAACTGATCAAGCTATTAACCAAGATAATATTAATAAATTAAAAAAACAATCTTTAGAATCACTAATTCAATTAAAATTAAAAAGAAACGAGCTATCTAAACACAATATTAATTATGATTCGGCACAGATGAATCTTTATCTTAATCAAATATCATCAAATGATATTATTGGTCTTAAAAAAAAGTTTATAGAATCTAATTTAGATTATGAATTATTTTATAAAGAAATTGAAACTCAACTTAAATGGCAAAGATTAATTTTCAAACTTTATTCTAATAAAATTAATATAAATGAAAATGACATCAATAGTGAGTTACAAGCAATATTAAAAGAAAAAGAAAATATTTATGAATTTAAAATTTCAGAAATAGAAATTTTAATTAATAACAATATTAAAGATAATAAAATTATTGATAATATTAAAAATGAAATTAAAACCCAAGGCTTTGAGGATGCCGCTATGAAGTTCAGTATTTCAACTTCGTCTTCGAATAAAGGTGATATTGGTTGGGTTAATGAAAAATCATTGTCGAAAGATATCTATGATATAATTAGCATCATGAAGATTGATACCGTTTCAGAACCTATTAAAAGATTAAACAGTATTTTATTTTTAAAACTAGTTGATAAAAGACAGATTAAATTAAATAAAATTGATATTACAAATTTAAAAAAAAAATTATTAGATAATAAAAAAAATGAGTTATTTAACCTTTATTCAAGTAGTCATTTATCAAAATTAAAAAATTCAAGTTTTATAGATTATAAATGAAAAATAAAATAGTTATTTTGAGTGGTGATCCTAATAGTATTAATTCTGAATTAATTTATAAAAGTTGGAAAAAACTTAATGATAACACAAAAAAAAAAAATTTATTTTATTTCAAACTATCAACTTTTAAAAAAACAATTTCAAAAATTGCATTACAAAATAAAGATTGTTGAGGTTGACAATCTCTATGAAAGAGAAAATGATTTAAACTTAAAAGTAATAAATATTAATTTAAAATTTAAAAAACCTTTTAGAGTTTCTAAAAAATCTGCTTCACAATTTGTTTTAAATTCTTTAAATTTAGCTCATAAATACGCACTTAAAGAAAATGTGAAAGGAATTATTAATTGTCCGATTAATAAAAATCTTTTTAAAAAAAAAAAATTCGGTGTTACAGAATTCCTAGCATTAAAATGTGATATTAAGAATAAGTCTGAGGTGATGCTGATTAGTAGTAAAAAGCTATCTGTCAGTCCTATTTCCACTCATATAGATATAAAAGATGTATCAAAAAAAATTAATGAAAAACTAATTATCAATAAAGTTAAAACAATTAATACGTGGTTTAAAAAAATATTAAAAAGAAAGCCCAAACTAGGTATTTTGGGTCTCAACCCGCATAACGCTGAATTTAGAAATGATTCAGAAGAAAAAAAAATTATTATCCCATCAATTAATAAGTTGAGGAAGTACAAAATAAATATCAAAGGACCTTTGGTTACAGATACAATATTTATTAATGAATATAAAAATTATGATGTAATAATTGGAATGTATCATGATCAAGTTTTAGCCCCTTTTAAATCTTTATTTAAATTTGATGCTATAAACATAACGCTTGGTTTAAAGTATCTAAGAGTTTCTCCCGATCACGGAGTTGCGACAGATTTAGTAGGAAAAAATAAATCTGATCCATCTAGTTTAGTTAATTGTATTAATTTTGTAAATAAATACAGTAAATGAAACTTGCAAAAAAATCCTTAGGACAAAATTTTCTTATAGATAATAATATTATTAAAAAAATAATTAATTCAGCCTCAATCAAAGGGCGAGATATTATTGAAATCGGACCTGGAACGGGTGCCTTAACTAATGAAATTTTAAAGAAAAAACCAAAATCAATTACTTTGATTGAGAAAGATCTTAGTTTAGCTAAAGATTTAAAAATGAAATATTTGAATAATAAAATAATAAAAATATTCAATTCTGATATTTTGAAATTTGATATAGAAAAAATCGATACTCAAAATTGTGCAGTTTTTGGCAACTTACCTTATAATATATCTTCTCAAATTCTTGTAAAATTTTTGAAATTAAAAAAATGGCCGCCTAATTATAAAGATTTAATTTTTATGTTTCAAAAAGAATTAGGTGAAAAAATAATAGGAGAATTTCCTTCATCTAATTATGGTAGATTATCTATTTTATCAAATTATCGCTTAAATATAATTAAGAAATTTTTAGTTTCACGTAATTGTTTTTTTCCTAGGCCTAAAGTAACTTCAATGGTTATTCATTTCCAGCCAAAACAGAGTATTAAATTTAGTATAAAAAACATAAGCAATTTAGAAAAGGTTACTAATATTTTTTTTTCTAATAAAAGAAAAATGATTAATAAGAGCGTTAAAAAGATACTTGATGATAATAAAATTAAGAGAATAAAGAGTTTGAAACTCAATCTAAGGCCTGCAGATATTAATCCAAACACGTATTATGAAATTACTCAGTTGTATGAGAAGTAAAAGTCATTTTTTTTTTATTATTTAAAATTATACTTTCTATTTGTTTAAAACAAACATCAAGATTTTTGTTTATAATAATATAATCATAATCATTCCAATGTTTTACATCTTCATCAAATGATTTAAATCTCTCCTCTATTTCACTTTCGGAATTTTGATTTCTTTTAATAAGTCTTTTTTTTAATTCTTTTTTTTCTGTAATTAAGTAAATTTTAATTAAGTTTAAATTTTTGAATTTAGTTAATTGTTTTGTTCCTTGCCAATCTATATCAAATATAATGTCATTATTTAGAATTGTTTTATCAACATTTTTTTTTAATGTTCCGTAATAATTTTCAAATATCTTGGCGTGCTCATAAAATTTATTTTCTTTTATAAGTTCCTTAAATTTTTCGTGTGAAACAAAATAATAGTCAACACCATCAACCTCGTTCGATCTTGGCAATCTTGTTGTACTTGAAACTGAAATTTTAAAGGATTGATATTTTTGTTGAATTTTCTTAGTAAGCGTAGTTTTGCCTACTCCAGATGGAGAGGACAATATAACCATGATATTTTCTCCATCATGAGCCATCAATATTGTTTATAATTTTTAACTTGCTTTACTTTCAATAAATTTGATTGCATCACCAACTGTTAGAATTTTCTCTGCTTCACTATCTGATATTTCAGAACCAAACTCTTCTTCAAAAGCCATGACCAATTCAACAGTGTCTAAGCTATCTGCACCTAAATCGTCTATAAAACTAGCCTCTTCTGTAACTTTTTCTTCTTCAATACCTAAGTGATCGGCAACAATCTTTTTTATTTTTCCTTTTACATCGTCTGACATGAAATCCTTTCTTGTTTGTATAATTTCTTAATAGATTATTAATTAGAATTGTCAAGCCATATACATTCCACCATTAACATGAATGGTTTCACCATTTATATATGTTGACATATCTGATGCTAAAAAAGCTACACAGTTTGAAACATCTTCCCCTGTTCCTAAATTTCCTGAGGGTATTTTACTTAGTAGCGTTTTCTTAAAATCCTCGCTAATTTTATCTGTCATTTCAGTTTTGATAAACCCAGGCGAGACACAATTAATATTTATATTTTTCCGAGCATACTCTATAGCTAAACTTTTTGAAAATGCTACTATACCCGCTTTAGATGCAGCATAATTTGCTTGCCCTAAATTGCCTGTATGACCTACTATAGATGTAATATTAATTATTTTTCCATATTTTTTTCTTAACATTTTTTTTATTGCATATTTACACATCAAAAAAGTTGAGGTTAAATTTATGTCTAAAACCTTTTTCCAATTATCTTCTGTTAATCTAATAGAGAGATTGTCTAATGTGATACCTGCATTGTTTACTAATATATCTAGACCTTCTAATTTTTTGTCTATTTTTTCAATAAAATCTTCAATTTTGTTATGTTCATCTAATTTAAATTTTTCAACATGAATATTGGGAAAATTTTTTTTTAAATTATTTAATTTTTCTTCATTTGTTCCACTTGCAACTATTGTTGCTCCTAAATTATTAAATTTTTCAACTAAACAATTACCAATTCCACCAGTAGCACCCGTGATCAATATTTTTCTATTTTTTAAATTCATTATTTAAATTTTTAATATCAGCTATTGAGTTAATTGAAAAGCAATTTGCATTTTTTACAGTTCTTTTTATCATGCCAGTAAGAGCTTTTCCTGGCCCTATCTCTACAAATTTTGTTACTCCTAAATCCGACATATTGATTAAGCTTTCTCTCCATTTAACTGTAGAATAAATTTGATCAATTAATAATTTTTTAATTATACTAGAATTATTTTCTGGCTTTGCAGTTACATTATTTATGATTTTAAAAATTGGATCATTAAACTTTATGCCATTAATCTTTTCTTCCATTATTTTAGCGGCAGGTTTCATTAATGAACAATGAAAAGGGGCGCTAACTTTAAGAGGAATAGATTTTATTTTTTTTTCTTTCAATGTTTTTTGCAAAGATTGTACGCTATCTTTTCTCCCACTGATTATCACTTGTCCTTCAGCGTTATCATTCGCTATTTCACAAACATTTTCATTTGAATTTTTATTAACTAATAATTCTCTAATTTCATCTATCTTCATTCCTAATACTGCAATCATACTACCCATTCCAACAGGAACCGCTTCTTGCATTGCTTTACCTCTTTCATGTAATAAATACAAAGCATCATTTAAACTTAATGAGTTAGAGCAAACTAATGCGCTATACTCACCAAGTGAATGTCCTGCAAAGTATTTAAATAAACTTATATCGAAACCAAACTCATCTTTTAAAACTTTAAAAATTGAATAACTTACAGTTAAAATTGCTGGTTGAGTATTCTTTGTTAATTGTAATTGATTCTCTGGTCCCTCTAGTATCATTTTTGAAATAGGGTAATTTAATTTTTCATCGGCTTGTTTAAAGATTTTTTTAACAAGATCAAAACCTTCATAGATCTCAGATCCCATGCCTACGACTTGTGATCCTTGTCCTGGAAATAATAAAGCGCTCATTTATATATGTATATTCAATAATTATTAGTATTGCTATAATTCTTCATTATAGTATAAACCAACTTTTATAAATAATTAATACAACTTAATTAACACTACAAATTATGGCTTTTTACGAGAACACAATAGTAGCAAAACAAGATTTAGCTGAAAAAGATTTAAAGACTATTAAAGATAAATATAATGAAGTGATTACAAATTCTTCTGGCAAGGTTATAAAAGTTGAAGAATGGGGTCTCCTTAATTTAGCTAATAAAATTAAAAATTACAAAAAAGGATTCTTTATTCATTACAAATTTGAAGGTGATGGCAAAACATTAAATCAAATTGAAAAAAAAATTAAGATTGACGGATCAATAATAAGGCACTTAACCGTAAAATATAAAAAACTTGATACGAAAAATGAATTCTTTAAAAAAGATAAATAGATGAAAAGAAAAAACAAAAAATTTCAAAAAAAAAGTTCAAATTCATTAAACAAACTAAGCTTGTTTCAAAAAAATGATGGTAAATTTTCAAAAAAATGTCCCCTATCTGTTAAAAATGCACCTGTAGTTGATTATAAGAATGTTAGTTTGTTAAAAAAATACATGTCAGATAATGGAAAAATTATTTCGTCTAAAATCACATCTGTTTCATATAGCAAGCAAAAAAAATTAACTCGAGAAATCAAAAAAGCTAAGATTTTAGGCTTATTATAAATGGAAATTATATTATTAGAAAATATTCTGAATTTAGGAAATATTGGAGACAAAGTAACGGTGAAAAATGGTTATGGAAGAAACTTTCTTTTAAAACAAGGTAAAGCCTTAAGATTCAATAATGAAAACCAAGAGTTGGTTAATAAAAGAAAAGATGAATTAAATAAAAAAAATACAGAGATAAAAATTAAATTTAAAGAAATAGCTAAACTGGTAAATAATAAGACCTTTACTATTAATAAAGAAAGTAAAGAAAATGGTGAATTATACGGATCTATTAAACCCAAGGAAATCACAAATTTAATTAATGAAAAAACTAGCGCAGATGTAAGCCCTTCACAAATTATTCTAAAAGATGATTTAAACAAGATTGGTTTATTTAATGCCGAAATTAATTTCCACTCAGAAGTGAAAGCGAATATATCAATAAAAATAGATAAGATTCAATCAAAGTAACTTTTCCACAGAGCGATAAAAATAGTGTGTAACTTTTTTCTTTAACGAAAATATCTTTTATTTATTATACGTTAGTGAAAGATATTAAAACTCATCAAAATATTGTTGAAAATAAACAGCCTTCAAATCTTGAAGCTGAAGAAGCTTTATTGGGATCTATCTTGGTTAATAATGATATAATCGATGAAATCTCTAATATAGTAAATTCATCAACTTTTTATGATCCTGCGCACGTGAAAATTTATGAAGTTATTCAAAATTTAAATAACAAAGGAATGATTGCTAATCCAATTACTCTAAAAAATTATTTTGAAAAAGACAATATGCTCAATGAAGTAGGTGGCACTGAATATTTAGTAAAACTTACTAGATTTTCAGCTTCTACAAAACAAGCGGTAGATTATGCAAAAATTATTCATGAAATGTATTTGAGAAGAGAATTGGTTTTAATTTCAGATAAATTATCTTCGGACACAATAAATGCAAACGCGCAAGAACAAAACGCTGAAGATATAATTGAAGGTACAGAAAAGTCTCTTTTTGATTTAGCTGAAAGAGGTAGTTTTTCTCAATCTTTTTTAAAATTTAATCAGGCATTAGATCAAACAATTGAAATGGCCACAATGGCAATGCAGAGCGATCAAGGAATAGTTGGCGTGCCTACAGGCTTAACAGATTTAGATGAAAAATTAGGTGGCTTACATAAATCTGATTTGGTAATATTAGCAGGTAGACCTGGAATGGGTAAGACTGCATTAGCAACAAATATAGCTTATCATGCTGCTCAAAATCTTTTAAGCAGACAAGAAAAATCATCTATAGCTTTTTTTTCATTAGAGATGTCTTCTGAACAATTATCAACAAGGATCTTATCGGAACAAGCAAGAATTAAATCAGATGATATAAGAAGAGGTAAGGTTACAGAAAACGAAATAAATAGATATATTGAAACCTCAAGAAATATTTATAATCTTCCATTATATATTGATGAAACTCCCGCTATCACAATATCTACCCTTTGTAATAGAGCTAGAAGAATTAAACGTCTATTTGGTTTAAGTTTAATTGTTGTAGATTATATTCAATTAATGAGAGCTCCCAACTCAAATAGTAGAGGCGATAATAGAGTTCAAGAAGTTTCAGAAATTACTCAAGGTTTAAAAGCACTAGCTAAAGAACTTAAGGTTCCAGTATTAGCTCTATCTCAGTTGTCAAGAGCCGTAGAGTCTAGAGATGATAAAAAACCCCAATTGTCTGACTTGAGAGAATCAGGATCTATTGAGCAAGATGCTGATGTGGTAATGTTTGTGTATAGAGAAGCGTACTATTTAGAAAATAAGCAACCAAAATTGGGTTCTATAGAACATGCGGAATGGCAATCAAAAATGAACGATGTTAATGGTTTAGCAGATATAATTTTAGGCAAACAAAGACATGGTCCAACTGGAACAGTTAAGGTTGAGTTTGAGGGAATTTATACAAAATTCAAAGATTTAACCAAGAATTAGGTCTAATTTTTTCTTTAGTTATAAGTATATTAGGATATATCTGAAATGTTTTAATGTTTTCTAATATTTATAAAAAAATAGTAATAGATTTTTCTAGGGTCACTCTTTTATTCTTGGCTTTAATAATTGTTTTTTCATTTTATCAAGCTAAAAATTTTAATCTAGATGCTTCTTCTGATGCTTTATTGATAGAAGGTGATCCTGACCTTAAAGTTCTAAGGGAGGTAAACGAAACATATGGCTCAAAAGATTTCTTAGTTCTTACCTATACCCCAGTTTCAAATTTCATAGAAAAAGAAACTATTCTTAATCTTCAATTACTTAAATCTAAAATTGAACAATTAACATGGGTAGACAGTGTTATAACGGTAATAGATGTGCCTCTTTTAAAAAGTTCTGATGAAGGATTAATGGAAAGGCTTAAAAACTATAAAACATTAGCTTATCCTGAAATTGACAGAAAAAGAGGAATTGAAGAAATAATTAATAGCCCAATTTATAAAAATTATGTCATTAGTGAAGATGGTAAAACATCAGGCATTATTGTTTATCTCAAAAAAGATAAAAGACTAGCTGAATATATAAAAATTAAAGACAAATACTTTAATCAATCTATCGAAAATAACTTATCAAAAAATGATAAAAATAATTATAAAAAATTTAGTAAAGAGTATGAAGATTATAAAAATTTATATAATTTAAGAAATCATCAAAACATAAATGAGATCAGAGATGTAATAGGCAAATATGGTGAAAATGCTAAAATTCATTTAGGTGGCATTCCAATGATTGCAAATGACATGATGAGCTTTATTAAAAGTGATATAATTGTTTTTGGCATAGGAGTTTTTCTTTTCATAATTGTTACTCTTTGGTTTATTTTTAGAAATATAAAATGGGTAATATTACCATTATTAGGATGCGCAACATCTGTTATCATAATGATAGGGTTGCTAGGATTAATTGGTTGGAAGGTAACAGTAATTTCATCAAATTTTATTGCACTTATGTTAATTTTAAATATGGCAATGAATATTCATGTGACAGTAAGATTTTTACAACTGAAAAAAGAATTTCCAGAATTAACAAAAGATGAAACCGTACTTGAGGCTAGTAAAAAAATGATGCTTCCAGTTTTTTATACTGTCTTAACAACAATTTGTGCTTTTTTATCTTTAGTGTTTAGTGGAATCAAACCAATAATAGATTTTGGCTGGATGATGACTTTAGGGTTAACTGTCTCTTTATTGATTACTTTTTTATTATTACCATCACTGTTAAGTATTTTTTCATCAAAAAATGAAATTAATGTAAAAGATACTGAGAAATCTTTCATCACAAAAATATTAGCCTCTTTTACCAAAAATAATAAAATCATAATTTTTGGAATAACATTAATAATAATTATTTTTAGTATTATTGGTATTTTTAAGCTTGAAGTTGAAAATAGCTTTATTAATTATTTTGACAAAAAAACAGAAATTTATAAAGGGATGAAAAAAATTGACGAAGACTTAGGAGGAACTACTCCGTTGAGTATAATTCTAAAATTTCCAATTAAACAAAAAAAAATTAGTGAAGATGACGAATTTTCAGAGTGGGAGGAAGAAAATACTAATGATGAAAATAAAGAAAAATATTGGTTTACTAGAGATAAAATGGATAAAATTATAAAAGTTCATGATTACTTAAATTCTTTACCTGAAGTTGGTAAAGTTTTATCATTCGGTTCAATTTTAAGGGTAGCAGAAGATTTAAATAATAAAGAGTTACAAAGTTTGGAAATAGCAGTTTTATACAGTAAAATCCCAGAAGAAATTAAAAAAGAAATTGTTCGTCCATATATTTCAGTGGAAAAAGATGAAGCAAGAATTAGTTTAAGAATAAAAGACTCTCTTAAAGATTTAAGAAGGAATGATTTAATTAAAAAAATAAACAAAGATTTAAATATAAAATTAGGTTTAGAAAAAGATGAGTATAAATTAACAGGTGTGCTCATTCTGTTTAATAATCTTTTGCAGAGTTTATTTAAATCTCAAATATTGACTCTTGGCATAGTGATGCTTGGAATTTTTTTAATGTTTTTAATTCTTTTTAGAAACATAATGCTTTCTTTAATAGGTGTGGTTCCAAATTTCATTGCTGCTTTTTTTATTCTTGGAATTATTGGATTGTTAGGCATTCCTTTAGATATGATGACTATTACAATAGCAGCTATTACTATAGGAATAGCGGTTGATAATAGCATCCATTATATTTATAGATTTAAGGAAGAATTTAAAAAGATAAACAATTATAACAAAACTTTAGATAGGTGTCATAACACTGTGGGTATTGCAATTTTAAATACTTCTATAACTATAGTTTTTGGTTTTTCAATTTTAGTATTATCAAAATTTATACCAACTATATATTTTGGGGTATTCACTGGTATAGCAATGTTATTGGCAATGATTTCAGTGTTAACATTACTTCCAAAATTAATCCTTACATTTAAACCTTTTGGTAATGAAAAAATAATTTGATTCAATGGAAGAATTCTCTAGCAACATTCTTAAAAGTTTTAATTTGTTTGATCTATTTTTTTCAATAGTTTTTCTTTACAGTATTATTCAGTGTTTTTTAAAAGGCTTTTCTTTAAGTTTAATTTCATTTATGAAATGGATTTTATCAACAGTTATCACTATTATGCTCGTTCCTAAATTTCAACCTATTGTAAGTAAATACATTGATTCTGAGTTTGTAAATAGTGTTGGTTTAGGTGTTGCCATTTTCGTTTTTACACTTTTTATAACAATAATTATTGGAAAATCTCTAAGCAGAGCTGTGACATGGACTGGTATGGGCTCTATAGATAAAGCATTTGGCTTTTTGTTTGGTGTATTCAAAGGGTATATTGTTTCTGTATGTTTGTTTTCAATTTTTAATTGGTTTTATCCTTATCAGAATTGGGGTATATCAGCTGAAGATGCTTATACGTTTAACCTAATAAAAAAAGGCAGTGATATATTAATAGAAGAATTTCCTTCTAACAAAGATTTTATCGATACTAAGGAAAAAATTGAAAAAATTTAAATTAGACAAATTAAGAGAAGAATGTGGTATCTTTGGTATATCAGACCACAATGATTCTTCTGCCATGGTTGCCTTAGGATTGCATGCCTTACAACATAGAGGTCAAGAAGGATGTGGAATAGTATCTTTTGATGGAAAAAATTATCATTCTGAAAAAAGACAAGGTTTAGTGGGAGATCATTTTACAGATTCAGAAACATTAAAAAAACTACCTGGAAATTTTGCAATTGGTCACAATAGATATTCAACTACTGGAGAAACATCTTTAAGAAATATACAGCCTTTTTTTGCAGATTTACATATGGGTGGTTTAAGCATTGCTCACAATGGTAATTTAACCAATGCATTGTTACTAAGAGAAACTCTTGTAAAAGATGGAGCTATTTTTAGAACAACTAGTGATACAGAAACGATTGTTCAATTAATAGCGAGGTCAAAAAGAGATAAGTTTTTAGATAAGCTAATTGATACTCTTTTTCAAATACAGGGTGGGTATTCATTAGTTTTAATGACAAATAAAAAATTAGTTGGAGTAAGAGATCCATTTGGAATTAGGCCATTGGTAATAGGTAAGTTACAAAATTCATATATTTTTGCATCCGAAACTTGTGCTCTTGATATAGTTGGAGCTACTTTTATAAGAGAAGTTGATAATGGAGAAATTGTTGTAATTGAAAAAGGAAAATTACATTCAGTAAAACCTTTTCCGAGACAAAAGCAAAGACCATGTATCTTTGAGTATATTTACTTTGCTAGACCAGATAGTTTAATAAATAATATGTGTGCATATGAATATAGAAAAAAATTAGGTTCTGAACTTGCTAAAGAAACAGATTTAAAGGCAGATTTAATTGTTCCAGTTCCTGACTCAGGTGTGCCTGCTGCTTTAGGTTATGCTGAACAATCAAAAAAAAAGTTTGAATTAGGATTAATAAGAAACCATTATGTCGGAAGAACATTTATTGAACCTACACAAAATATTAGAAGTTTAGGTGTTAAATTAAAATTAAGTTCTACGAAAACAATAGTAAAAAATAAATCTATAATATTAATTGACGACTCTTTAGTGAGAGGTACTACCTGCAATAAAATAGTAAAAATGCTATATGAGAGTGGTGCTAAAGAAGTTCATGTAAGAATAGCTTGTCCTGAAATCAAATATCCTGATTTCTATGGTGTTGATATGCCCACTAAAGAGGAATTATTAGCTCATAAAAAAAATAATAAAGAAATGTGCGATCATATCAAAGCTAAAAGCTTAAAATTTTTGAGTTTATCAGGGCTTTATAACGCTTTAATAGGGGAAAAAAGAAATACGAATTATCCTCAATTTAGCGATCATTACTTTACAGGTGACTATCCTATAAAACCTTATGATAACATACAGGGTTTAAAAATTAAACAACTATCGTTACTAAGTGGAAAATCTAGTAGCTAATCAACAATTATTAATTTATTTTTATTATTCACGTAAAAAATAGAACCTTCAATGAAAATTGGCTGAGTATTAATTTTAGAAGATAGTTTATTAATTTTTTCTAAATTTCCATTTATATTAAACTTAAGTAAGTAAGAATTTTTCAAAAAAACAAATATCTTGTTGTTAATTATAAATAAATTCTTAAATTCCACTTTTTCTTTTTTAGTATTTAAATATGAAGCAATTTTTTCGTTAATATTATACGAATAAATAATTTTTCCATTATTAAGATCAATCGAAACAAGTAAATTATTTTTTGAGATTAAAAATAAATAATCATTGAAAATTATTGGTTTTATTAAAGAGGAAAAATTTTTTTTATAGATAGTAGAACCTAATTTTGAATCAATTATATAGATTGATTTGTTTGATGAAACTATAATTTTATCTTTATTATTAATAATTTCGGTACTATCGAATAAGGTGTTAGGATTTATATCAAAAGATTGATTCAAATTTAAAAACCAATTTACTTCTAAATTTTGACTATCTATAGAATAAAGTGTCCCATAGGTATTTAAAAAAAAAATTGAGCTATTATTCAAAGATATATTATTTATAAATTGATTTTTTACAACGGATTCTTCAGTTGGAATTAATTTTACTACATCGCCGTTATTTTTATTGAAAAAAAATAAATTATTATTTTGATTTGAGGTGATAAGGTTTTTTTCTGAAGTTTTAAGATTTGATCTAAATGGTATTTTATAATTTTTGGCCCATAGTATTTTATTAGTCTGATAATCTAAAGCATATAAATAACCTAAGTTGTCAGAAACATAGATTATGTTTTTATCAACAATAAGATTAAGTTTTTTTTTAATTTTTTTATATTTTTTTTTATAGAAATTAAATTTGGAAATTATTTGATTAGTATTAAGTGAATAAAAAATTATATTTCCTTTTTCATCACTTATTATTAAATTATTATCTTTAAACAATATTGAGTCATTTACTTTAAATTTACTCAATTTTTTACTTTTATATATAGCTTTATTTAAACCTTTGTAACTAAAGTTGTTATAATTATTAGTCTGGTTATAGAAAACATCTGTCCATTCAAAATTTTGAATGGGCATTGTTTCTACAAAATTAAAATTTTTTTTAATATGAATAATTTCATTAAATGACTCGTTCATCTCAGAGATTGTTCGGAAACCTTTTACTGCGTCCTCTTGTTTTTTTAAAGTAATATTATCATTTTTCCAAATTCCTGTTTTATTATCAAAAGAACAGTTGTGAAAAAGTATAAAAACAATTAAAGCATAAAATAATTTCATTTTTATGATTTTTATTCTGTAATTATTTCGTCAATTAAAGGTTTTAGTTTTGAATTTTTTGAAGCTAAATTTTTTAATATTTTTTTACCTTCTTGTTGTTTGGAGGTTTTAATTAAAAAAAGAGCTTTTTTTAATATAGCTAAGTCTTTTTGTTCTTGGGTATTGTCTAATTTAATAATAGTTTCAAAATAATTTAAAATTTTAGTGCTATCTGTGTCTAATTTTTTTTCTAATATAGTATTTAAAGCTAAAATTGAATAGAAATTATTTTTACTAAAAATTATTTCTTCATAAAGTTCTCTTGATTTATTTTTTTTTCCTGTAGATAAAAGTAGTCCGGCTTTCACGTATTTTTCAGCGATTAAATCGTTTTTTTTTTTATTATTAATTTCGATGAAAATTACAGAACTAATTAATATTATTAATAAGCTAACAAATAAAAATATTTTGATTTTATTTTTATTGTAAAGAGAAATCAATTTATCTCTCAATTCTATTTTATTTTCTAGGTTTTGATCCATTTAAAAAGTTTTTTATAGTTGGAAATTTATTTAATTTAACATCTCTAGTATATTTTTTTACAGCTTTTTCAATTATTCTATTTAAGTTGGCATATTTTTTAACAAATTTAGGGTAAAATCCACTTAAACCCAACATATCATCAGTAACAAGTATTTGGCCATCACAATATGAGGATGAACCTATGCCAATAGTAGGTATTTTCAATTTAGATGTAATTAGTTTAGAAGCTTGAGGAGAAATACATTCTAAGACTATTGAAAAAGCTCCTGCTTTTTCAATTAATTTTGCCTCTTGTAATAGTTTGTTTGCCTTGTCTTTTGAGCTTCCTTCAATCTTAAATTTTTTTTTAAATTGGGGTGTGTAACCAATATGTCCCATTACAGGAATTTTTTTTTGAACTAATTTTTTAATTATTTTATAATTTTTTTTATTACTTTCTAATTTAATTGCATCACAACCTGTTCTAGTAAAAATTTTTTGAACATTTTTTTCAGCTTTTTTAAAATTAGAGTATGTGTCTTTTGGCATATCGACCACTAACAACGACTTTTTAATTCCTTTTTTTACACTTTTTGTGTGCTGTATAATATTATCTAGAGTAATTTTATGAGTATTTTTTAAACCATATAATACGTTTGCCATCGAATCTCCAACTAGTACTATATCGCAATAACCATCTAATATTTTTCCTATACTTTTTGAGTACGCGGTCAAGCTAACAATTTTAGTTTTATTTTTTTTTTCTAGAATTTTTTTTATTTTTTTGTTCATTATTCTAATTCAATTGTGCTAGGTGGTTTTGATGTAATATCATACACAACTCTATTAATACCTTTTACATTATTTACAATTTTATTTGAAATATTGTCCAAAAAGTCTTTTGGAAATGTAAAATAATCTGCTGTCATTCCATCTTCGGATGTTACAGCCCTTAATAAGCATATATTTTCATATGTTCGTGCATCACCCATAACTCCAACTGTTTTTATTGGAAGTAATGCTGCATAAGCTTGCCATATTTTATCATATAGATTGTTTTTTATTAATTCACTAATAAATATATCATCTGCTTCTTGAAGAATTTTAATTTTAGATTTTGTAATTTGTCCAATTATTCTTATGCCTAGGCCGGGACCTGGAAATGGGTGTTTAAAATTTATATCTTTAACCAAACCTAGGGATTTCCCTAAAACTCTAACTTCATCTTTAAAAAATTCTTTTAAAGGTTCAATTAGTTTTAAATTCATTTTTTTTGGTAATCCTCCTACATTATGATGAGATTTTATTGTAACTGTCTTGCTGCCAGTTGAAGATCGGCTTTCTATAATATCTGGGTAGAGGGTTCCTTGAGCTAGAAATTTTATTTTTCTATATTTTTTTGCCTCACTTTCAAAAATTTTAATAAATAAGTTTCCTATTATTTTTCTTTTTTTCTCTGGATCAGAAATATCTTTAAGCTTGCTCAAAAATATTTTAGAAGCATCAATTAATTTAACGTTTAAATTGTATTTTTTTTTGAATATTCGGTAGGTGTATTTAAATTCATCTTTTCTCATTAAACCTGTATCAACCATTATACAGATTAAGTTTTTTTTAACAGCTTTACTTATTAATAATGCTACAACGCTACTATCTACTCCTCCTGATAAAGCGCAAATAACTTTTTCTTTTTTAACTATATCTCTTATTTCATGTATCAGTCTTGTTTTTTGTAAAACTACACTCCATTTCTTTTTTATTTTACAAATTAAAAAAAGAAAATTCTTAAATATTTGTTTGCCATTATCTGTATGTGTGACTTCTGGATGAAATTGAACACCAAAAATCTTATCTTTTATATTTTCAATAATTGTTAATTTTGATTCTCGCGTTGAAGCAATAACTTTAAAATTTTTAGGTAACTTAAAAACGGCATCTTCGTGGCTCATCCATACAGCTTTTTTTGAATTAAAAAAATTTTTAGTTAAAAGCGATGATTTTTTTTTAAATAAAAAAGCTCTTCCAAATTCTCTTTTTTTTTTTTGAAGATTTAATTTTTCCACCAAATAACTTGGCTATTAGTTGTAAACCATAACAAATACCTAAGATTGGTATTTTTTTTTTAAATATTTCTTTAGGTATTCTTTGAAACTTTTTTTTAGTTACTGTTGAAGGTCCACCAGAAAGTATGATGCCTTTAATATTGTGAAATTTTTTTAGCTTATATATCTCTTTTGGTGATACAATTTCAGAATAAACACCTAATTCTCTTACTCTTCTTGCTATTAATTTTGTTAATTGAGATCCAAAATCAATGATTATTATTTTATCTTTATCATTATGGAATTGCATTTATTTTTTAGATAAATTTTCAATTTCAATTTTAAGTTTTTTACTTTTATCACAATATTTTTTACATAGTGCAATCAATCTATCATTTAACTCCTCGCTAATTTTATAATCTGAACTATCCAACTTTAGCTTCGCAAGATTGTAAATAGCTTCTTCATTTTTTGGATTTAATAATATAACAGTATTTAAGTTTTGTTCTTCTAATGCCTTTTTTTCCAATTTTTTGAATATTTTTGATAAGTATAAATATGATCGCTCACTTTTAGGATTTATTACAATTTCTTGTTCAAATTTAAATTTAGCTTTTTTAAATTTTTTATTTTCATAAAGTGCTTTTCCTTCTTGAAAGTATTGATTTTTTGCAAATAGAAAATTGGGTATTAAGCATATGGCTAAAACTGATATGATTATTTTATTCTTCATAATTTATAATTTATCGTTTTTTGTGTCATCTCTACACTGTGGACCATACTTTCGTAAAATCCAGCTTTTGTAATTTTTACAAATTTAGCTTTTTGCATAATACTATTTAAATTTTTTGCTCCTATATAACCCATAGAAGATCTTAATCCTCCTTGCAATTGATAAATGATTTTCGATACACTACCTTTATATTCTACTCTTCCTTCTACGCCTTCTGGTACAAATTTTGATTTATCTTTATAGTTTTTTTGAAAATACCTATTAGCTGAACCTGAGGACATTGCTCCTATAGACCCCATTCCTCTATATATTTTATAAATTTTTCCTTTTAATTTAAATTTTTGCCCCGGACTTTCATCGGTACCTGCAAATATAGATCCCATCATAATCGCATCAGCTCCAGCAGCTATTGCTTTAGCTATATCCCCTGAAAACTTTATTCCACCATCTGAAATTATTTTTATTTTTTTTTTTCTTAAAGCTTTTTTAACCTCCATAATTGCTGATATTTGAGGAACCCCTATTCCAGCCACCATACGTGTTGTGCAAATAGATCCTGGGCCTATTCCAACTTTTATTATGTCTGCTCCGGAATTATATAATTCTTTTGCCGCCTCCCCTGTTGCAATATTTCCTACACAAATAGGAATGGTATTATTCATTTTTTTTAATTTTGATAATATGTATAGAACTTTTTTACTATGGCCGTGTGCTGTATCAATAACAATTAAATCTACGCCATTATCAATTAATGATTTTGCTCTATCTAAGTCATTATTATTGGTTCCTATCGCGGCACCCACAAAAAAATTTTTTTTTTTTACCTTTTTTACTTCTATTGACTGTTTTTTTATTTGTAAATTTCTATGAATTACTCCTATGCCACCTGCAGCCGCCATGGCTATTGCCATTCTAGATTCTGTTACGGTATCCATAGCTGAGGATAGAAATGGAACACTTAATGAGATTTTTTTGGTTAATCTTAATGAAATATTTGTATCTGTTGGAAGTACATCGGAATATCTTGGCAACATTAGAACGTCGTCAAAGGTTAAAGCTTCTTTTATTGTTCCCATATAAACTTATATACAATTATTAGATTTTATAAAGACTTTAAAACCTCGCAATGTAAATAAGTTTCTTTCGACTCTTTTCTGCTAGATTCTGGTTTAAAAAAATTAACTTTTTTAAATACAGATTTGGCTAGATTCTTAACTTCAATAAAGTCATCCCCCATGAATAACTTTGATACTAATACACCCTTGGGTTTTAGGGTTTTTTTAGCAAAATTTATTGCATCTGCACACAGTTGATTTGTTCTAATAGAATCTAAGGACTTGCTTCCAGTGGTGTCAGCCGCCATATCTGAGATAATAACATCTAATTGATTTTCAAAAAATTCAATGACTTTTTCTTTAGTATTTTCTTTTAATATGTCATTTTTTAAAAATACAACATTTTTTATTGGGTCCATTTTTTTTATATCAATAGATAGTATTTTACCTTTGGTAATAATATTACTTGCGACTTGAGCCCATCCACCTGGGCACGAACCTAAATCTAATAAGTTAGTCGTATTCTTAATAAATTTAAATTTTTTATTTAATTCTATTAGTTTAAATGAAGCTCTAGATCTATAACCTAAAGTTCTTGATTTTTTAAAAAATTGATCTCTATGCTGCTTAATTTTCCAAGAATTACTTTTTTTAATTCTTTTTGATTTTTTCATTACAAAATATCTTCATGGTCTTCATTTGATATTTTCTTTAAGTTTTTTTTATTTTGTTTAACGTATAAAAATATACTTATTGGTATGGAGATTAGATAAAACAATCCAAATATTAAAAGTGTTTCTAAAGTGTAAAAAAGTAACGCTATAAAAATTATTCCAACTGCTAATAATAAAAAAATCGTCATCTTTGGTGATATTGAAATCTTTTTTAAAGCTAATGTTGGAATTTTACTCACTAATAAAATTGCAACTAGTACTGTTAAATAAGGTGTTAAGTATTTTAAATCTAATTCTAAATTCAAATTTGTAAGTTCATATATTAAAGGCATTAAAATTAATAAACCACCAGCTGGGGATGGGATACCTTCAAAAAAATTATTCTTCCATTCTTGTGTTTCTTCAAATTTAGTTAAATTAAACCTAGCTAATCTTAAAACACAACAAACTGAATAAATAAGTGTAATTGCCCAGCCTAGTTTTCCATATTTGTTTAATTCCCAAAAATATAAAGTAAAAACTGGAGCTATACCAAAGCTTACAAAATCAGTTAGTGAATCTAGTTCTTTTCCAAATTCTGAAGTTCCTTTAATTAATCTAGCAATTCTTCCATCTAAAGCATCTAAAATAGCTGCAAGTAAAATTAAAGTAACTGCCAAAACATAGTTCCCATCTATAGAAAATTTAATTGAACTTATACCTAAGCAAACACCTCCTAAAGTTAAAATATTAGGTAGCAAGTATCTTGTTTTTTTTGAG
>MDTG01388742.1_pt1 | contig 25467 bp, 22 predicted proteins | sample 811421 | NCBI WGS metagenome assembly MDTG01 (sample SAMN05326645, study PRJNA326480) | marine metagenome | isolation source: seawater | place: Pacific Ocean: South East | collected 2011 | reverse complement strand
TTCCAATTAACATTTTTCCAGCGTCTTCTTTTAGATACAAACTGTCATCAAAATCTCTTAGAACTGGAATATTTTTTGGTAATTCTTTTATACCTTCTGTAATTACGTAAAAATGTTCTGCAGGATATAATGGAATACTAAATCCTGAATCTTCACCAATTTGCCTTGACCACATTCCAGTTGCTAACACAATATATTCACATTCAATAGTTTGACCATTAACAATAACTCCTGCTACCCTACCATTTGTTTTTATAATTTTTTCAACTGGAGAATTTTCAAAAATTTTAGCACCTACTTTTCTGGCAGCTTTTGCTAATAGCTGGGTAACTCCTATTGGATCAGCTTGACCATCTCCAGGCATAAAAATTCCTCCCAAAATATTTTCATCATTAATAATTGGATAAATTTTTTTTATTTGATCAACATTTAATATTTCAACATTTACATCAAACAACTGAGCTGTGGTTGCTTGTCTTTTAAGTTCTTGCCATCTTCCTTTTGTGGTGGCTATAGAAAGAGCTCCGTTTAATTTTAATCCACTTGAAAAATCTAATTCTTTTTCTAATTGTTTATAAAGTTCTAAAGAATATTTTCTTATCTTTGTTACACCTGCTGATGGTCCCAACTGACTAACAAGCCCTGCTGCATGCCATGTAGTACCCGAAGTGAGCTGATCTCTTTCTAAAAGTACAACATCTTTCCAGCCAAATTTAGCTAAATGATATGCACAAGATGCGCCGGATACACCACCACCAATAATTACAACTTTACAATTTAATGGTATTTTTTTTTCCATATGAGTTAATTAATACATTAAATTTTATTAAATGAGAAAAATTTAATTGCTGATTGTAAAGCTTTTGTAGGTTTTTCTTTAAGATAAGATCTTTTAAAAAAGGATACAAATTCTTTAAACTTACTTTTAATTAAATTTAATTTTGTTCATCAAAACATGTTTTAGTAAACCAAAACCTAGAAAATATCTCATAAAAAAAATCTTAGGATTAAAAATTATTCTTATTAACCATCCTAAAAATAATTTGTCAAAAAATGTGTTAATAGGAGCTTGTTTTTTTGTAAAAAAAGACATTGCTGCTCCTGTACACATTATAGCGGGGACATAACTTAGTTTTTTTTTTAAATAAGAACCCAAAACCTCTTGAACACCTCCTCCTAAATTTATCATAATAAATTTAGGTTTATTTTTTTCTAATAAATTTATTAAATTTTCTTCATTAATATTTGATACATCGTAATAAGGAGCAATGTAATTTTCCAATTTTATAGAGCTTATTTTGTTAAAATAAGATTTATTTGTGTTAGCAATATCTATATTAGGCTCTATGAGAAAAATATGATTTATTTTTTTTAATTTAATTAAATTAAGAAAGTTATAAATAAATTTATAACCTGAATATTTTTTAACCTTTATATTTTTTAAAAATCTTAATAACAAAACAAAATATCCGCTATCAAAAAAATTATAATCTGCTTCGATCAATGAATTATGATATATTGGATTTTTGTCTATCGAAGAAAGAGCTGGCCCTGAAGGAAAGCAAAATAAACCCCCTTCATTTAAAATTCCTTCTATTTCATTATCTTTTATTTCGTAAAATTTAACGTCAAGAAATTCAATTTTCTTCATATAAATTTATATTTTAAATAAATCTAAAATTATTCAACATTATTTATAAATTTTTATTTTAAAAATTTGTATATTGAACTTTTATTTTTTATGTCATAGCTAGTTTCACTCAAAAAAACCATATTAAGTTTACTTTCATAAAAATTCAAAATTTTTTGGTTTTCATTGAACAAACTATAATCATTGATTTTATTAACTTTATTAAATCCATCAAAACCAATTAAAAATATTTTTTTTGCTTTGATTTCGTGTGCTGTTGCTAAAGATATGGCTAATGGTGAATTATTGATTTTTTTAGATAATATATTTTTTTTCAGTTTAAAAAAATTAATTGTTTTTTTTGGTAGCAAAGTTTTATCATCTAATAAATCATTAATTATAAATTTATTTTTTTTAATAATATTGTTATTAATTTTTGTTATCTCGTTACCAGTGATACATATTATAGATTTTGAATTTATATTACTGAATAATTCAATATTTCTAGTACTTGAAAAAATAACAAAAATATCTTTGTTATCTTTTAAAAATTCTTTCAGATAATTAAATTTTTTTTTAACTGAACTTCCGCCTCCAACTATTAATACTTTATTTTTATTAAAATTTAAATTTTTTGATATATTAATTTGTTTGTCATTTCTTTTATAAAGATATGTCACGATATCAGTCATGTTATATCTTTTCGATTTAATTAATTGCATTGCCTCTGACTGTGGTGAATTAGTAGAACCCGATATCATATAAGGTAAGCTTGCTCCCCATTTTTCTTTTTCTTTAATTTCTTCAAACATATCAACTACATTTCCTATATTTTTAAAATTATTTATTTTGATCTTTTTTAGTTTAATTCCAAGGTAAACAAGCAACAATTCAGTTTTTAAATTACCCGCCCCTCTACCCATTCCTGTAAAAGTACAATCTAAATAATCTACTCCATTATTTATTGCTTCAATAGAATTAGAAAGAGCTAGTTCTAAATTATTATGACTATGAAAGCCTATTTTTAAATTATTGTTAATTAATTTTATTGTATTGATAATTTTGCTAACTTCTCCAGGAACTAAGGTTCCATATGAATCTACTAAATAAATTACGTCAAAATATCTGTTTAGTTTAATTACTTTCGAAATTATTTTTTTATCTTTAAGAATTATATGTGAATACATTAAATTAACAGCAACAGTAAAACCTAACTCACGTGTAACTTTTAGGTAATTTTTTATATTATTTATTTTTTTTGGATTTACTGCAAACCTAATAATATCAACTGTGTTTTTACATTCCAATAAGTTGTTTCTTAATTCTTTAGGTGTCTTCCAATCTTTTATATCGACCATGATTGAAATTTTTTTACCCTTGCCAATTTTATTTTTAATACTTTGCAGCTTTGATTTTGTAAGAAAATAATATTCACCTAAATATGATTTTTTATTTTTATTTCCTCTATAGCCAACTTCAATAATATCTATAGGAAGATATTTTACTAAATTAAAATAATTATCGACAAGATTTTCACTAAAATCCCAATCAGTGTAGTAACCTCCATCTCGTAGCGTGCAATCTAAAATTTTCATATTTAAAATTAATATATATTAAATTTAATATTTCAAATAAGAAAAAACTAAAATTGAGTTAAAAATGACTATTATAAAACTTTTTTTAACCAATTTTCATTTTCATATATTTAAAAATCAAACTATATTATGAATTTACAATAATTAATTTTTATTAAATTGGTTTATTTCAGCTTTTGTTGTTGTTTGGCAATAAATTTTGCCTTTATAAGTTTTAATATTTTTATTTAAAAAAAGATATAATATCATTAATTTATATGCAAAAAAAAATTATAATTTTAAAATTCAAACAATAAAAATATATTTCGGAGAAAATAAATTGATTGAAATTATTAATAAATTTTAAATGCCAAAAAATAAATTAAGACATAAAAATATTAATCTTTACGAACCTTTTATTGGATCAATTGAAAAAAAATATGTGAATGATTGTCTTAATAGCAATTGGATTTCTTCAAAAGGAAAATATGTTAAACTTTTCGAAGATAGATTTAAAAAATATATTAAAATCAAGCATGCTGTCTCTGTTTGTAATGGTACTGCTGCACTTCATGTTGCTTTATTGGCTTTGGGTATTGGGCCAAAGGATGAGGTTATTACCCCAACATTCACATACATTGCTACAGCAAACTCTATTAATTATGTTGGGGCAAAAGTAAGGTTTGTTGATTCAAAAATTTCTTCATGGCAAATTGATGAAAATGAAATAATTAAAAATATTAATTCTAAAACTAAGGCAGTATTGATTCCTCATTTATATGGACAATCTTGTGAAGTCTCAAAAATTCAAAAAATATGTAAAAAAAATAAACTTTTTCTTGTAGAAGATTGTGCTGAAGCTTTTGGGACATTTTATGGAAAAAAACATGTAGGAACTTTTGGAGACGTAGCAACCTTTAGTTTTTTTGGAAGCAAAACTATAACAACAGGTGAAGGAGGAATGGTTGTTACAAATAATTTAAATATTGCAAAAAAAGTTAATGAACTGAAAATGGTTGGAAATGACAAAGACAAACACTATTGGCATAACCTTATTGGATATAATTATCGTATGACAAATATTTGTTCTGCCATAGGATATGGTCAACTTTCTCGTGTAAAAAGTATTTTAAAAAGAAAAAAAGAAATATATAAAATATATAATCAAAATTTAAAAAATCTTCCTTTGGAACTGCATAATGAACAGTTAGGAACTACACATTCTTACTGGGTTGTAAGTATAAAACTTAAAAACTATAAAAAAAGAGATAAGCTTAGAAATTATTTAAATCTTTTTAAAATTGAAACACGACCCACATTCTATCCAATTCATACAATGAAAATGTATTATAATAAAAATTATAAAAATATGTTTTTTAATGCAATAGAAATAGGAAGAAGTGGCATTAACTTACCCAGTGGACCGACGCTTACTAATGTCCAGATAAAATTTGTTTGCAAAAAGATAAAAGATTTTTTTAATAATTAATGGCAAAAATAAAAATCAATTATTTAAGAAACCCAATTGAAGACAAGCATATTAGCATGATTCAGTATATTGATGATTTGATCGATTATCAAAAAAAATTTCCAGAACAATTTGAAATCTCTGATTATGTGCCAAATTTTAGTAAATTATTAAATATTTTTTCTAATAACTTGAAAATGAGAATTGCTAGATATGTAATTTACCCTCGCCAAGTAAAAAGGTTGCCATTTTATGACATAACACATATTGGAGATCAAGGTTACAGTCATTTAGTTAATCATATTAATAGTAAAGTAAAAATATTAACTGTTAACGACTTAATACCATTGGTATTTGAAAAAAAAAAATTAAAGGATATTTATAATCCATCAGGGGAAGGTACCAATAAAAGATTAAGATTTCTTTTTAGATATTCAACAAAACATTTTAAATACTTTGATAGAATTATAGCAATTAGCGAAAATACAAAAAATGATATTTTAAAATTTTCTGATTGTGAAGAAAAAAAAATTTCAGTTATACATACAAATATACCTCTACCATATTTTAATAATGATAAAATTGACAAGGAAGCAGTTTGTAAAAAATATAATATTCCTTACAAACCAAAAAAAATTTTAATTTATGGAACAGGATTTTACAAAAATCATGTAACATCTGTTAAAGTTCTTGAAAATTTAATTAACCTCAATATAGATATAATAATTGTTTGGATGGGTCATAAAAATAATATAAGCCTTATGAAAAATAAAAACTTAGTAAATAAGATTGTTCAATTGCCTACAATGATTCCAAGAAAAGAAATGCCTAATATTTTTAAAACATGCGATGTAGTACTGTACCCATCTCTATATGAAGGTATGGGCAATTTAACTTTGGAAGCTATGCGATGTGGAGTACCAATAATTTGTAGTAATACTTCAGCTTTCCCAGAGATCGCAGGAGACAAAGAAATTATGTGCGATCCTTTAAATGATGAAGAAATTACAAATAAGATTCTTAAATTATTAAATGATAACGAATTCTATATTAAAAAAATTTCTGACGGAATTAATAGATCAAAGTTGTTTAGTTATCAAAAAATGCATGAAAAAATTATTAATTTATATAAAGAAGAATATTTAAAAAAAAATGCGGAAAAATGATTTTTTAAGAAAATTAATAAATTTTTTAGTTCCAAAGAATAGATTTGGAGATAAGATTTATTCATTTATTAATTTTTTAATAAATCACAAAAGATTTCCAACTAAAAGAAAGCTATTTAACGATTATTTTTACAAAATAAAAACTACTAATGAAATTTTAAATCCTTTAAGGATTTTTCTATCAGACAAAGAATATGTTAAAATTTATGTTAAATCTCAAATTGGGGATGAGTATAACGTTCCAACTTTAAAAATTTTAAGAAGTTTTAAGGACGCACATAATTTTGAATTTCCAAGTAAATGTGTAATCAAACCAACACATATGAGTGGTGAGGTTATAATAAGAAAAGATAATGAAATTATAGACTATAATTTGATTAAAAAATGGTTTTTATCTAACTATTATAATAGATCAAGAGAAGCTAATTATAAATTATTGAAACCAAAAGTCATAGTAGAAGAATTATTATTCAATGATGAAAACATAAAAGATTATAAATTTTTCTGTTATAAAGGTGAAACAAAAATAATATCTGTGGATATTGACAGGTTTGCCAACAATGGGAATGATCATAAAAGAAAATATTTAAATTGTTCATGGGAAGATCTCAATTTTTCAATCCTTTATGAAAGATATGAAAAAGAAATAGAAAAACCAATGAATTTAAACATGATGATTGAAAAAGTAAATAAACTAGCCTCAGCAACAAATTTAAATTTGATTAGAGTCGACACTTATTCTAATAATAAAAATTTCTATATTGGTGAGATAACAAATATTCATGGAAATTGTTCGGAACATTTCTTTCCTAAAGATTCTGAAGAAAAGGCCTCAAAATTTATATTTAATTAAAAAAAAGTATCTTTTTTTGAGAAATAATTTATTTTGTAAAAAATGACAATTGATGTTTTTTTACCATGCAGAAGTTCAAGTCAAAGAGTTAAAAACAAAAATATAAAAAAATTTTCTAATAAAAATTTTGGTTTGTTTGAGCTTAAAATTTTACAACTAAATTTAGTAAAAAATATTAGAAATATTATAGTTTCTACAAATGATAAAAAAATAATTAGCTACCTTAATTTTAAAAATTTTAAAAAAGTCATTATCGATGTAAGGCCAGATAATTTATGCAGTAGTAAAACTAGAACAGATAGCTTAATAAAGTATGTTCCAAAAATTGTTTTTTCGGATCATATTTTATGGACACATGTAACGTCTCCCTTTTTTAACGAAAAAGATTATCTTAAAGCAATTATTTTTTATAAAAAAAATTTGAAAAAATATGATTCATTAATGGGTGTAACTAAAATACAAGATTTTATATATGATTCAAAAAAACCTGTTAATTATAATAAGTTAAAAGAGAAATGGCCAAGAACACAAACTCTTAAAAAATGGTTTGTTGTGAATAATACAATTTTTATTTCATCAAGAAAGAATTATTTAAAATTAAAAGATAGAATTGGCATAAGACCTAAATTAATGCAGATCGAAAAGATAAAATCTTTTGATATTGATTGGCCTGAGGATTTCAAAATTGCTGAGACAATTTACAAAACTAATTTTAAAAATAAATGAAAAAAATTAAAAATCTGTGAAATCAATAATAAAAAAAATAAAATCTGACTACTTTGAAATAACGGAAAATTTTGTTCATGAGTGTACTAATTTCTATATTATTTTTGAATTTTATTTTAAAAAATTATTAGGAAAGTATTTTTTTTTAAAAAAAAATAAAAATTTAAAGAATATACATAATAACAAAAGAGTTATTATAATTGCAAACGGACCTTCTATAAATAAATTTGATTTAAAAAAAACAAAAGATGACATAGTAATAATGGTTAATAGATCATTTGATCATCCTGATTATGAAATAATTAAGCCCAATTATCATATTATAGTCGATTCTAAACTTGCTACTGGAGTATGGCCTTTTGATTATATAGATACAATTTTCAAAAAAAATCCAAACGTAAAATTAATTTTAAATGCAAATTGGTATCATTTAGAAAAATTTAAAAAGTTAAGAGAAAAAAGTAATGTTTTTTGGGTTAAAAATAAAATGATTTCATTATTGTATAATAATTTTAATTATAATCTTGAAGGTTTATACTCTACTTTAGGTGTAACAGGTCATGCTGTTAGTTTGGGAATATATTTAGGATCAAAAAAAATATACATATTAGGAATGGAATTAAATGGTGTAATTAAATTATTAAACAATGAACATAGTCATTTTGGTGGATCAGATCCTGATTATAAAGATTATAATATATTAGATTGGGCAAAAGCTTTGGGTCAAAACTCAAGAGGATTAAGAACATGGTATGCTTATGCTATGCAGTGTAAGAAAAGTAACATTGAATTAATAAATCTTTCTGATGAAGGTTTATTTAATTTTGTTAAAAAAGAAAACTATAATGAGTTATTTCAAAAAGATTAATTATTAAAATTAATAAAAATATATGAAAATTTCGATATATGTCAGAGGTCGAATGTTCACTTTTGAAATAGCTAGAGCCTTGCATGAAAATGATAAGTTAAAGTTTTTAATTACAGGTTATCCAAAATTTATTGTTAATAAATATAATGTTCCAAAAAATAAAACTAAATCTATTATTTTTTTAGAAATTTTTTACAGAATCATGAAAAAAATAAATAAATTTTCTAAGATTATAAAATTAGATTTTTATCCAGTTGTAATTATAGATTGGCTGTCAGATTTAATATTTAGTTTATTTTATATTTATAAGACAGAATTTATTTTATTGGGGTTTGGAAGTTCTGGGTGCAAAACATTAGTCAAATCTAAAAAAAAAAATATTAAATCTATTTATTTTGTAGTTAATGCTGCGCCCTCGTTTAGAAAAAGTGTGCTTGAGAATGAATACAAAAAACTAGGTGTTGCAGAATATTATAATGCAGAACCAGATTCATTAACAAAAAAAATTAATCAAAGTATTAAACTTGCTGATTATGTTGGATGTATATCAAATTTTCAAAAACAAACTTATTTAGATGAGGGTATTAATGAAAATAAAATGTTTACATCATATTTAGGTGTTGACACTTCAGTTTTTTTCCCACAAAACTTAAAAAAAGAAAAATTCATAGTAATTGCTGTTGGCAATGACTTCGTTAGAAAAGGTTTTAAATATTTAATAGAGGCATTTAATAGTTTAAAATTACCTAATTCAGAACTTTGGTTAGTTGGAGAAATCGATAAAACATTAATAAGTAAAACTAATAAATTAGAAAAGAACAACATATTGTTTGGAAGTGTTAATGCATTTGAGTTACCGAAATTATACAATCAAGCTACTATTTCTTGTCTACCTACCTTAGAAGATGGTGCTGCTACAGTTTTGCTGGAAGCTATGGCATGCGGACTGCCAGTAATATCTTCTAAATTTTGTATAGGGCCAGACATAATCAAAAATGAAATAAATGGATTTATTTTGGAAAATGTAAGTTCAATAGAAATATCTGAAAAAATTAATTTTTTTTATAATAACCCAGAAAAAACACAAAAAATGGGAAAAAATGCTTTTACTTCTGTAGAAAAAAACTTTTCATCTGATGTGATTGCAAAAAATATTATTAACTTCTGTGAAAATGATAAAAATTAAATGTTTTCCTTAAAATTATTTAAAAATAATATTTTTAAAAATGCTACTTCATTGTCATTTAATCATGGGATTCAAGTATTAACTCAATTATTTTTTATTCCACTATATTTAACTTACTGGGATCTGAATACATATTCTGAATGGATTTTAATCTCTACAATTCCAGCTATTTTGACTATTAGTGAATTAGGTTTAACTTCATATGGATTAAATCTAGTCGTAATACAAAAAAATCAAAATAAAATAAATAAAGCTAATTTTTCTTTACAAAATATAATATTTTTTACAACTTTGATATTAGCCACGGTAAGTTGTATCTTATTAATATTAAATTATTTATTCAATTTTCAAGAAATATTCAATATTACAAGCTTAGATCAATCAGATTTTATCTTAGTTCTGTCATTTATCTTTATAAGATTTTTGATTTATTCAAATTCAAGTTTTTTAAGTGGATTATTTAGAATTAACCACAAGTTTCATTTAACTATTTATATAAAATCCTTTTTTAACGTTACTGAAATTATATTAATATGGCTTGTTTTATTATATGGTGGTCAGATTTTAGAAGTTTCTTTCATTAGTGTATTAAATTATTTAGTCGCACTTTTTGTAATTTACATTTTAGCAAAAGCTGAATTTAAATGGTTAAAAATTGTAAATTTTAAAAATATAAATTTTTTATTTATTAAAAAAATATTTTATCCTTCTATCTCCTTTATGACAGGAAATGTAAGCAAAGGATTAATAGCTCAGTCTACTATTATATTGTTAAATCTTTTTACTATTGATGCTTTTGTTATATTTTATAATTCCTTAAGATTGGTAATAAATGGCGCTAGGCATTTTATTAATATTATTTCAACATCTTACTATCCAGAAATAACAATTAATTATGCTAAAAAAGCAGTAAATAAAATTTCAAAACAATTTAAATTTCTTGTAAAATATAATTTTTATTCCTCGACAATTATTTTTATTGCAATAATTATTTTAATAGAAAGACCTTTTTTAATTTGGACCAAAAATGAAATTCCTTGGGACTTTACCTTTTTTATAGCTTTTTTAATTGCAAGTTATATTGAATGGATAGGCATACCTATACAAACTATGCCATTCGCAATAAATAAAGCTGAAGTACTAAATAAAGTTTTTGTTATTTCGTTTATTGTTTATGCCTTTTTACTATATATATTATTAACTTTTCAAATAAGTTTAGCTATTCCAATTGCTTTATTATCTATAAATTTGTACGGTTTAATTCATAGCTGGGTAATATTAAAAAAAAATATCATTCTAAATAAAATTACAAAATAAATGCTAATTATTTTTTTATTTTTAGGTTTTTTATTATTGGTGTTTAATAAAAATAAATGGCAGAATAACGTAAAGCTTCTACTAATTTTATTTCCGTTATTTGGATTAATTGCAAATAATTTAAGACCTTATAGCAACTTGTCTACTATATTTTATGATTTTATTTTAATCATTCCAATTTATTTAAGTATTTTAAATAAAAATTTCGACTCGAAAAATTTTCAAATTATGAACGCAAATTTAAAATTTGCTTTTTTATTCTTTATATTAATAATTTTAGCACAATTATTGAATCCATTTAATTCTATACCTTTGTTGGCTAAATTGGTTGGTTTAAAAGTTTGGTTATTTTATCTTTTAATGATTTCAGTTGGTTTCTATTACATCGAAAGCAAAAAGGATGTTGTAATAATTTGTAAAACCTTGTCTAAAATAGCATTTATTCCTTGTTCTATAGCTATTTTACAATTTTTTTTATCTTTTATCTTTGGATTTCAAGAAGCAATGAGTTTGTTTTATACGCAAGAAGTAGCTCGTGCTGCTACTCAAAACTTTACAAAATTTGAAATAGCTTCAAACATAATGCTAATGAGAATTCCTTCCACCTTTTCTTTTCCAGCTCAGTTTTCTAATTATTTATTATTTTCATTTGTGCCTGTTTTAACTGCAATAAATTTTTCAAAAAACAAAGAAAGATTTTTTTATATTATAATTTTTTTATTAATTATTTTTTCTTCTATAGCCTCAGGTATGAGAGGAATGTATATTTATATACCTATTTTTTTTATTTATTATTCAATTATCAATTCAAAAGTTAACAAATTAATTCTTTATGGATTTATTTTATTATTTGCTCTGCTTATTATATACAATCTTAAGTTAGCAAATATAAATTATTTATTTGAAGATATACAAAGACTGATAATTTCTTACAGTCCAACAATATTAGAAGGTGGTTTCAAATTTTTACTAGATAATTTTTTTGGAAACGGCGTGGGCACCGCTACATTTCAAACGCATTATATTACTGGTAAAAGCGTTGTAGTAGGACCAAACCTTAATGAAAGTCATTTTTTTAAAGTAATTGCTGAGTTGGGTTTTTTTGGTTTGGTGGCTATTTTATTTCTTTATTTTGCAATTATAAAGAATCTTTTAATTTGCTTGAAATTAGAAGAAGATGAAGGATATAAAGTTTTTATATCATCTTTTATTGCTTTTTATTTACTAATGTTAACAATCAATTTTAAATCCATGCATATCGATTTATTTCCATCTAATTTTTTGATCTATCTTTTTCTCGGTATTATTTTGAAATTAAGCAAAGTTGAAAACAAATAATTCTAAATAAACATAAATTTATTCAGCAGATTTAATAAAAATTATTTCTTTAAAATTTCCATGACTTGACTCCCATTTATTTTCAAATCCAAAATTATTTAGATATTCTATTAAATTTATATTTTTATCATCGATTTCAATATAAATTTGCTTCAATTTATTGCTTTTTAAAATATTTGATGCACCTTTTAAAACTTCAGATTCTGCTCCATCCACATCTATTTTTAAATGTGTTGGAACTAAATTCTGTTTTTTTGAAAAATCGTCCAAAGATAATGTCATCACATCGTAATTATAATGAATATTCTTTTTAAAAAGACTTTTAATATGAATGTCAGAACTAGAAGAAATATTAATTATTTCTCCTGATTTATCACTAACAGCTGCAAAAATAAATTTAAAATTATCATTATTAAGTTTTTTATTCATTGCACAAATATGACTTTGCTGCAAGCTGCAGTCAAATCCAAAAACTTTTATGTTTTTTTTTAACATTGAAGAAACTAATGTTACTTCTTGACCGTAGCTAGTACCTACATCAAAATAAACAGAGTCATTTTCCATTGAATTTAGCCATTCAAAGAGTTTTGGCTCACGTTTTCCTTTGGATAAATTGATTAAATCTTGAGAAACATAATGATTATTTATTGGTATAAAAAACTTAGCCCTCATGTTTAAAACTTTTATAAATTTATATTTTGGAAAAATTTGTAATAATTTTCCAATAAATTTACTTATATTAAGGATCATTTTTAATTTTATTTAATTTTTTTTGAAAATAATACATCTTCTTGAAAGATTTGTTTATCAATTTTACTTGAATTACATTTTTTTACTAATTTAAATTCTTTAGAATGAATAAAGTCCAGTAGTTTATTTTCCATGACTTGATTTTCATATATTTTAATAAAGGATACTTCCGTAATTATATAATCAATCACTTCAAATATTTCGGTAGAACCTTTTAAAACTTCCAATTCATAACCTTGTACATCTAACTTTAAAATTGATGGCCTCTTAATATTTTTAAGTGCAGATATTTTATCAAGTCTTTTAACAAATACTTTTCTTATTTCTTTAGTTAAATATTTATTATTTATAGTTTCTAGAGGTTTAAGTAAGGATGAACTATCTTTTCTTTTAGTTATATATAAATTCAATTCTTTATCTTCATTTCCTAATGCAAAATTATAATAATTAATATTTTTGTTACCTAAAATATTTTTTTGCAAATTTAATTCTTCAATTTGAGGTTCAAAAGAATGAATTTCTATATCAGGGAAAAATTTTCTAGCTAACAAGCTGAATTGACCTTTGTTTGAACCAACATCAATCAAAGTTTTTGAATTATTTATTTCTTCAAGTAATGGAGATATCTCAAATAATGGTGCAGTACCATAAAAATATATTTTATAAAATTTAGGATTTTGTAAACATTTTATTATTTTCTTTAATTTCATAATAATATTAAACAATCAATTAAGTAATTATTTTTTTAAAAAACAAATTAATATTCCAGAAAAAAATTTAGGAAATATAAGATGTATAAATTTAAAAAAAATAAAAAATAATTTAAAATTAAAATAATAGGCTGGATCAGGCTTCAACATAAATATATTTTTTTTATAAGATTTAAATATTTTGGAAATTTTATTTTTAGTATTAATTTTGTAATAAGATTTACTATAAGAGCCAGGAACAAATCTATTAGCTTGCACTTTTCTTAACAAAAAAGATTTTAATGAAGATCCTTCAAGAAAGTTTGATACTATAGAAACATAATTAAATTTATGTGGGGTTCTTGCACATAAAACACCTCCTTTTTTTAAAACTCTATTAATTTCAGAATAAAAAATACTTGGTTTTTCAATATGCTCGAAAACCCAATCACAAATTATAATATCTACAGAATTTTTTTTCAGTGGGATTAAATTTTTTTTAATTATTAGATTTTTATGAGAAGTTTTATTTTTTAAAACAGATCTATCTATGTCTGCAGCGTATAATTTTTTTACATCTTTTTTTAAAAATTGAATTGATTTCCTTAAGTTAATATTTTTTTTATCATTAAACCAGTCTCCTTGACCGGCTCCCAAATCTAATAGCACTTTTTTTTTATTAATTAAGGTTCTTATTCTCAAATAAAAATCAATTGTACCATCATTGGGACTAAACTCTCCAGGTAGACTTTTATAAGGTTCAAACATTTTATTAGTACTTATTTTTTATTGTATTCTTTTGTCAAAAAATTTCCAAAACTTTCTTTTTTTGATTGTAAATCAAAGTTTTTTTTAAAACATTTTTGAGAATTTAAATTTAATTTTCTTATATTGGTCATGCTAAGATTGTTAAATTTTTTTAAAATTAAATAAAAACTATTAACATTATTTTTAGATACATACCCTGCTTTTGATTTCAATATTTCTTTATATATATTTACCTTATCAGTTGTTAATACAGGCCTCGAGCAACTTAATGACTCAACTAAAGAAACTCCAAAATTTTCGCCATGGGAAGATAAAACCATTCCATTGGAAGCTGTTATTGCCCCCCACTTTATATTTCCTAAAATCATATTAGACCAAAATATATTATTATTTAAATTGTACTTATTGGCTAATTTTTTTAACTTAACCTTATAATCATTCTCAGGACCTGCCATAAGAATATAAACATTATTTTTATTCTCTATCATTTTTTTTATTGATTTTATTAAAATCTCACATCCTTTTTTTTTATGAAATCTTCCTAAGAAAAGTAAAAATTTTTTATTTTTCAGTTTTGGAAATTTATTATAAAATTTTTTTATACCTTCTTTTCTATTATATTCTGGTTTTTTAATGCCATACTTTATTACGGTTTTTTTTATGTCTTTGGTATTAACATATGTATTGCTTAATAATTTTTTTTCCTTTTCAGACGTTAAAAGTAAAGATTTTGAATTTAGTAGGTTTTTTTTCTCAAACAAACTCCAATAAATTTGTTTTTTAATTTTTTTTATATATTGCGATTTAAAAAAAGGATCTAACTGACCATGTGTAAAAACATAATAATTATTTTTTAATAAAATTCTTGCAATTAAGGTATTAAACTCCCAGATACCATGAATAATAAAGTGATCATAATTTTTTCTATTTTTTAAAAGCCAAAAGAATAATTTAAAATTAAAGCGATAGTTTCCAAATGCAGGACCTTTATTAAAAATATTAATTTTTTTGATTTAAAAAAACTAGAACTTATTCTATCGCTAGTCAAAATATCTATATTGAATCCCTGTTTTTTTAGAATTTTAGAGCTATCAATTATTGTTTTTGAGGGCCCACCGTATTTTGGATCTAATGAACTTACAATTCTCAATATTCTAATTTTTTTTTTCACTTAATATTATTATTTAAATACTTCTGATGTTCCCTTATATAGCTAGAACGTTGATATTAATCCTTTATACTCTTTTTAATAATAAATAAATCAACTAAAAGTCTATAAAATAAAGTTTGCAATAAATTAAACTTTAAACCAGTAAAACCGTCTAGAAATCCTTTTTTTACAAAAAATCTATAATTAAATAATAAAATTGGTCTAACAATTACCGGGAAACGATAATAAAATTTTTTTTTTAGTAAAGTTTTGTTCTCTTTATCTATTCTAATTTTTTCATTTTTTAACAAAAAATAAAGTTCTGATTCTTTTTTTGCATATCTAAAATGTTTTTTTATCCAAAAAATTAATCCTTTAAGATTATAATCAATAATCTTTAACTTGGACTTATAAATATTTGCTCTTTTAATTATAATTTTTTCATCCATGGGCATATCATCGAAATACCCAGCATTTTTTTTCCATAGTCTAATTTGTTTTTGGGGAAAAACGTCGCCAAATTTTATTCTTCCGCCTAAAAAATTATGTTCTATAACTATCTCTATTCCATTAATTTTATTTAATTTTGTTATCTTATTTAATTTTCTAAAAAAATTCTTTTCAACTATTTCATCAGCATCAATTCTTAAAATCCAGCTAGTATCAAACTTAATATTTTTTAAAGCCCAATTTAATTGTTTAGAATGATTGACAAATTTTTTTTTATAAACTTTAACGTTATATTTTTTTGCGATTTCAATTGTTTTATCGTTCGAGAAACTATCTACAATAACTATTTTTTTTATAAACTTCTTAATTGATAAAATACACCTTTCAATATGAACCTCTTCATTATGAGTTAAAATAATTGCTGTAGTTTTATTAGCTACTTTCATTTTGCTATCGCTTTATTAAATAAATTCTATTGGCAAATCTTCATATTGAGGATTGTTGGGCTGATCTAATTCTATTGGATATTTTTTTTCCTCTTTTATTTCAGTGTTAAATTTTGATGGAGAAAAAGTAATTTCAAGTGCCCTAGGCAAAAAATCAGAATTAATATAACCCCAATTATTTACGTGTATATGTACTATTTGTAATTCAAAAATCTCAATAAATTTTTTTATTTTATCGATGTGCAAATCAAAATCGTGAAATTCGATTGCAAGTCCAGTCATAAGCGACGAATGCTCAATTAGTTGATTTAAAATTCTATATTCAGATCCTTCTATATCTATTTTAAAAAATAAATTTTCTGTATCGTCTTCTTTTAAAAGTGAACTAATATCTTCAATTATATTTTTATTATCCAATTTATTATGAACATATGTACCCAAAGGCACTATATTTTTTTTTATATGCTGTTTATCTTTTCCATTAAAAAATTTACTGTATCCAATGTATTTAAATAAATTATTAAAATGACCAAATAAAAAAGGTTTTAAAAAAAATTTAAAATTGACAGATGAATCATAACAACTAACTTCAGCATTTGTTTTTTTATAAAAATCTTCTTCAAAAGAAAAATCGTCAGACAAACCAAATGAATAGAGTTTTTTTGTATGATTAAGAGATTTGATAGGAATTATATAGCCACCATCATTATTTTTCCCTATTCTTACCAATTCAGTTTCATATTTTGGTTTAAATATATTAGGTAATACAATTTTCACTTTTATGTAAACTTAATTAGATTTCAATTTTTATTAAAAATTTTTTTAATTTCTTGATCTATATCTATATCTTTTATTTTATCTTTATTTGTAGATTTTGATTTATTTATGATATTTTTATTCTGAAATGGACTTTTAATTAAATTTGTTTGCCCTAAAGATTTTGTAAGTTCTGAGATTTTATTTGAAATGTTGCTTTTTTCATTTTCTATATCTGTCAATTGTTCATTCATAATTTCATATTTTTTTTGCGAGCTAGATAAATCGTGACTTAGTCTTAAATTCTCTTCTTGAAAAAAAATAACTTTTTCTTTTAAATTTTTTAATTCTAATATTTGATCATGTGAAAATTTTTCGCTGTTTTTATTTCTTAATTTAATTAACTCATTATGCATTTTTTTATTATTTTTAATTAATTTTATTTCATTAGCTCTCAATGAACCTAATTCGTACTGTAAGTTTGCATTCATTTCATTAAGAATTTTTTGCTCATGTCCTATTCTTTCCGCTGACTCATTCTTTAACGAATTATTTTCTATTTCTAAAGATCTATTATCTTTTATTAATTTTTTTTCTTTTTCAATTAAGTTATATATTTCATCTTTTAATTTGTTGCTATTTTCTAACAATGTTTGTTTGCTATCATCAATAGAACTATTTAGTTTTTCCAAGTTTAATTTTTCATCTAATAAAACAACTTTATCATTTTCCAAAGTTTTTACCTTCTCATGATATTGATCATTGATATCAATTAATAATTTTTTGTTTTTAGTTAATAATACAACCTCTTGTTGAAATTTTTTATTGCTTTTAATTAATAATTTTTCATTTTCTTTTATAAGTAATAATTCATCTTTTAGTTGGGCAGTTTGATCCGATAAATAGTTTTTTGTTTCAGTTAATGATAAAAGATTATTTTCGATTTTTTTATTTGAATTAATTATATTTTTTTCATTTAAAATTAAAGTTTCTAGTTTATTTTGCAAAATTTCATTATTACCTTGCAAAGCTTTGTATGACTCTTTAAGTGAAATTACTGAATTTTGAATTACTAAATTTTCATTTTCTATTTCTCTATTTTTTTGAATTAGCTTGAGCTCCTTGTCAGCTGCACTTTTCAATTCTTGTTGGAGTTTTGTAAATTTAAAATTTAAAATTTTCTCATTATTAATTAAATTTGCTATTTGATTTTTTAATTTTTTGTTAGCTCTTAAGTTGTGAAAATCTTTTTTTCTAAGTTCAGTTATTATATCTTGTAGTTTTCTATTTTCTAATTGTTGATCTAAAATAATTTTAATTGTATTTTTTCTTACTTTCTTTTTTAAAAGTTTATGCAATTCATCAACAATTTGATCTTTTTTCTTATTTTCTTTTTTCTCTTCGATTGATTGTATTTTTATATTAAATATCTCTTTTTTTTTTACTGATTTTATTTCTTCTTTTTGTTTTTCTTCAACTTCTTCCACTGGTTCTGATAAAATAAGTGGTTCGTTTATTTTTTTTATATTTTTGTAATTATCACTTTTTATATTACTTTTGTTTGCCCTTGAATAAAGGCTATTGGTTGCATTTACTATTTCTGTAATAGAATAAATTTTCATATCTAAATTTGATATTTAGATATTTTAACTAATTTGTCTAGCTTCAAAAATTTCAATTATGACTCACTTATTTGTTAAAAAAATCAATTTTTACAATTAATCACCTTTATATTTAAAAACTATATAAAATGTTTTAAAGATTATGTACATGTCTAAAAAAATTGTCCAGTTATTTAAGTACCATAAATCATGTTCCATTCTTTTTTTCATATTTTCTGGGTTTGGAGTGGCTCCTCTTAATCCATTTACTTGAGCCCAACCTGTTAATCCAGGACTACATTTATGCCTTTTTAAGAAACTATTAAATAATTTTGAATATTTAATATCATGTTCAACCATATGAGGTCTTGGACCGACTATAGACATTTCACCAAATAAAACATTTATTAGTTGAGGAAGTTCATCAATACTAAATTGTCTTATAAAAGTTCCACAATTTAATTTTCTTTTATCTTCAAATGTAACTTGAACAGTTTTGTCAAAAGATCCTTTTTTTAAAGTTCTTAATTTATAAATTTTAAACCTTCTACCATCCCAACCTGTTCTATTCTGAGTAAATAAAATTGGAAAACCATCTTCAATGTAAATAAAAATTGATGATACTAATAAAACTGGTGAAGCTAAAATAAGAAATATTAAAGATAATAATTTATCTAAAAAAATTTTAATCAATAAACTTATCCCATGAAATCTTGAAACCTCATATTTTTTAAATTCAAATTTTCCATTTAATAATTCTTGAGAATTTAAATTTGATGTAGTTTCTAAATCGATAACTAAAATATCGACCGAAAATTTAATGATGTTTTCAATTAATTTATCTGGATTAATTTTTTTTGATTTCAATATCCATATTTGACCAAGTTCATGATATTCCAGAATAGATCTTATATCTTCAGTTTTTTTAAAAATTGGAATTCTAATTTCATTCTTAAGAAGTTTTGCTGGTATTTTTTCATAATCATCAACTATGCAACATTTATAAACATTTATTTGGTCTTTTTTTTGTTTAAAGAATTTTTTGATGTCTCCAAAATTTCCAACAAGCATTATATTTTTTTGAATAACATCATTGTTAACCATATAATTATATAAAAAATTAAATAATTTTTTTGCTAAAAATAGATTAAAAAATAAAAAAATTATTGAATAAAAATAATTTATATTAAACACAAAATTTTCATCCTTAATAAAAAAAATAGCAAAAATAAATATTTTACAAATAATTATTCCGCCAATATCTTGCCTTAAATATGAAATAAAATTGAATTGATAACTTTTTCTTTTTTTTAAAAACAAAGATAAAAGAAGATAAAAAAAACTTAATAATATTGAAAGTAAAAAATATTTAGAATTCAAAAATATTTCTTTATTTCCTAAATCATAAATTGAATTATTTTCTAGTATTGAAAAAATATAATAGCTTAAAAAAACAATTGAGGATTTTATTAAAAATGTAAAATAAATATAAGCAGAATCATCATTCTGTAAAACTTTTTCAAGTTTAAACATTTTTTAAGTTTTTTTAGATCTATAATAATTATTATAATTATAATAATGCGGTGAATAGTTATAATAATATGCGTAATAGCTATCTTTGGATGTATCTAAATCATTAATGATTATTCCATGGATCTTGCTTCCAACATTCTGAATTTTTTTAATTGAAGACATGAAAGTTACAGTTCTTGTTGACTCTGATCTTATTAAAAATAAATTATAGTCTGTAGCTTGAGCTAGTATTAATGTATCTGAAACTGGTTGTACTGGTGGTGAGTCAATAATTACATAATCATAATCTATTTTAAGAACATCTAAAAATTTCTTAATTTGTTCTTTATTAACTATATCGGACATATCAAATCGTTTTTCTCCTGATGTAATAATGTCTAAATTTGTACCTGGCACTTTAAAAATTGTTTCTTTTAACTCAGAAGAGCCAGATATTATCTCACCCAAACCATAAATTTCTTTATCAAACTGATAAAAGCTATTTAAAACAGAAGGTCTTCTTATATCTGCTTCAATAAATAACACTTTATTAGTTTTTTCTAATGATAAGGCTAAATTAAAAGCATAAGTAGTTTTTCCTTCAGATGGATTGCTCGAAGTTACCATGTAGCTAGAATTTTTTTTAAACTTAGATTCTATAATAGCTCTAGAGGACCTAATAGACTCTGAAAAATTTGATTCACTATCTTCCAAAAACATTTGTAATATATGAAAACCTCTCTTTAGTTTTGAAACTTTTGGAAGAACGCCTACCTGCGGTGTATCCATAGAGTCTATAGCTTCTGGGCTTTTTACAACAGATGAATTCATCTCCTTATAAAAAACAAGACTATAAAATGCAACAAAAGATAATAATAAACTTAAAATAAAATTTTGAGTTGGTCGTGGTGAATATGGATTTAATGGCAAATTTGGAGTTTCAATAATCTTAAGCTTAGATACCTGTAAGTTTTGAGCTTCATTGGTTTCTTTAACTCTTTGTAAAAAAGATTCATATAATTTTTTACTACTCTCAACTTCTCTAGAAAATTTCATCATTCCTGATTCTTTTTCTTCAATTATTCTAAGTTCGTCTGTAGCATTTTTTAATTCATCCTCAGATAATTTTATAAAATTTTCCATATTTCCTAATTCAAAAGCTTTTTGCTGAATGCTAATATCTATTTTTTCTTTGAGTTGATTTTTTAATTTTAGATGAAACTCATTTGCTTTAACTAATTTAGGATGTTTATCTGTATAAATTAATGACAAAGATTGAATATTACTTTCATTAGCAGACAAGCTATCTTGAATAGAAGAAATTTCTTTTGCAGTTCTTAGATCTTCAATTGCCAATAAGTCATCAACATTTCCATTGGCTACTTTAATGGACAATAAATCATTTTGTAATATTTGAGAATTCTGCTCAGCTTCTAGTATTCTATTTGATATTGATTCTATTTGTTTTATTTTAAGTCCCTTAACATCGCCTGTGTCAACTAATTCATTTTCTTTTTTATAATCTGCTAGTTTTTTTTCAGCTATATCCATTTGTTTTACTAATTCTTTCAATCTATCAGAAATTTTTAATTTTGCGTAATTTGTGATTTGAATTTTACTATCAACTTCATATCTCTGATATGAGTCAATAATACTTTTTAAGGCCAGTTGTGAAACTTTAGGATTGTTTGATATAAAAGATAATTGTAAGACATCACTCCTAGGGACATTGGATACAGTAAAGTTTTGAGTTAAAATTGATTTAAGATATTCCTTATCAATAATTATTTTTTTTTTAAATATTCTTTTAAAAAATGAATCTTTAGTTTGTGCATACAAATCTTTAAATTCTAATCTATTTTCTTTATCACCAACTATATATTCTAGAACTTCATCACTTTTCAAAATAGCTATTTGATTATTTACACGACTTGCCTGATTATCAACGGTATAGACTTCCTCTATATTTACAATATTGTTTTCTTCTGGCGAAATAACTATAGTAGCTTGGCTTATATATTTTTTCTCTAAGTTCAATGAAATCACTAATACCAACATAGAAATTAAAGAAGTTAAAAATACTAGATTTTTAAAATTTTTTCTTCCAACTAAGAAAAAAAATCTTATATCTCCAACATCAAAAAAATGAATTATAGAGTTTAATTTATCTAACATTTTATTTTATTTATTATCATTTTATTCAATGTGAACTTATATAAGAAAATTTTAAGAAAAAAATAGTATTAATTAAAAAATAGATTTTTTGTTGTATTTTTGATATTTTTTTAAGCTTCTATGTTGCAAATTCTATTAATTTAAATAAATCTTGATAGGATATGTTAAAGTATTATTTAAGAAGCATGATTATAAAATTTTTAAATTTAATTTTAATTTTGATTTTTTTAAGTGGTTGCAGTCCTGAAAAAATGACCGCAAAAACAATTATTGAATCAACAGTTTCAACTGGCATAAGTAAAAACCCAAAACCAAAATCTACAACAAAGAAAAAATATGAAAATTATACATTTGATGATGTTAAGATAAATATAATAAATATAAATAAATTAACTGAAAATAAAATTAATTATTATAATAATAGAATGGTTAACGCTATAGATCACAAAATTAAAAAATATTCTAATATATATGAATATAAATATGAGTATGTGTTAGGCCCATCAGATGTTGTAAATATTAATTTAACAGATACAGATGACATTGATAATACTTATAAAATAGATGAGAATGGCTTGATTGATTTACCAAATGTTGGGAAAGTTAAAATAAATAATTTAACTATAGAAGAAGCTCACAATATTTTAATATCAGTTATTCAAGAATATTATAAAAATCCCGATCTTCAAATTACTGTTCAAGAGTTTAACAGTAGCAAAATTCATATAGTTGGGGCTGTCGGAAATCAATTAACACTTAATTTAGATCAAAAACCAATAAAATTAATAGAAGCTGCGATACAAGCAAAATTTGACCCAGGTGGTGAAAAAACTTCTGGTACAAAAGGATTTCTTAGAAGAGATAATGAAGTTTATAAAATAGATATTTCGAATGCAGTTAAAAGCAAAGATGATAAGGAAAATTTTTATTTAAAAAAAAATGATGTAATTTTTATTGATAGAAACTCGGAACAAATTCACGTATTTGGCGAAGTCACAAAACCAGGCGTTTATTATCCAAATATGGATTATACATTAACAGAACTAATTTCAACCAGTGGTTTAAATCAATTAACCGCAAATGCAAAAAAAATTTTTGTAATAAGAGAAGATTACAGCAAGTTTTTAACAGTAGATGTATTTCAGCTAGATATAACTAACCCAGTAAGTTTTACCACTGGAAGAAAATTTAAGCTACTAGCAAAAGATATTATATATGTGCCTCCAACAAAACTTGTAAAATGGAACAGAGTAATAAGCTTACTTTTACCACAAACAGATTTATTTAATTCTTACAAACCAATAATACAAGATCAAATAACTTCAAATTATAATATGAATTAAAAAAAGCATGATAAAAACTAAGTAGATAATATTTTTTTAAAAGAAAAATTTATTATAAACAAACATAGAAAAAGAATTTGGTTTAACGGAATATGTAAGGAAAAATCAAATAATAAAATTATAATAATCAAGCTAAACAACAATAAAAATTTAAAATTATAACTATTTTTATTAAATAAAATTTTAAAAAAAGGAAAAATAAATAAAACAAAACCTAAAATACCAAACTCTCCAATAAACTCAAATAAACTCGAATGTGCATGATTTGTGTAGAAAGGTGCGGAATCTAAAAACTTTAATTTAAATAAAATCTCAAAACTTCCTGCACCATAACCAAATAAAAAGAAATTTTTTATTTGAAGATATCCAAATTGGATAATTTCTAATCTGGAAATATTAGTTTTGCTATTATTCAGTGCTAAATCATCGTTTAAAAATAAATATCTCTGAACTAATTTTTCACTTCCAAAAAAAATACCCATAATCAAAACATCAAATAAAATTATAAAAAATAGGACATAACTGAAAATTTTATTATTATTTTTTTCAATAAATTGGCTATTAATGAGATAGAAAAATATTGTAAATAACAACAAAAAATTACCTAATTTCGAAAATGTAGTTATTATACCAATAGTAATAAATATGATGAAGAGCCTTACATAAATTTTATTAAAAAAATTATCTTTTTTTTTTATTTTTTTTTCGAAATCGATATTTTTTAAATATTCCAAACTAGAAATTAAACATATAAGTAAAAAAATTGAAAAGACTGTTCTATTGATAAAAAAACCCGTTGAAGTATCATAGTAAGAATTTTGTAAAAATAAAATATCAGGATTTCCATTAAGATATAATAGGACAGCACAAATTGAATGAAAAGCTCCTAAAATAGATAAGAAAAAATAAAACCTATAAATATGTCTATCTTTATAAAAAATCATTTTTGTTATTAGAACTACTAAAAATATTGAAAAATAATTTAAAAACTGAAAAAATGTATTAGATGGTGATAGACTAATTGAAAAATTATTATTGTAGTTTAAATTGTGTAAATAAATAAATTTTTCATTTGATAACAGTTTTAGAATTTCTAATGGAAATGGTATTATTTGAAATAATAAATAAAATAAAAAAAGTATAAAAATAAAAGTCGGAGTTTTATTTTTTCTATAAAAATATTTTAAATGTGATGAATAATTTTTATCATTTAAACAATAGAAAAATAACGAAGTCCATAAAATAAAATTTAACTGTATTATAATATTTGAATTTCCACCATTAAATATACTTATAAATACTAGGATTAAAAAAAATAAATATTGATATTTTTTATTTTTTGTCAAATTCATATATTAATTAGGTGAAAGATTTTTATCAAAAACTTTTTCAAAATCTTCTGTTGTAATTGCTTCATTGTTTTCTATTTTATTTTTAATTGTACTTAAAATTGAATCTTTTTTACTTTCTGACTCTGTTGTTTCTGTGTCTGTTGCAGTTTCAGTTATTGTATCGGTTGTTGTATCAGTTGTTGTATCAGTTGTTGTATCAGTTGTTGTAGTTTCTTCAGTCGTTACATTTGCTACTTCTTCTTTTTTTTGAACTTCTTCATTTTTTTCAATAATTGAAATTACTTTATCTGGATCTTCTTTTGCTATTTCTACTAATACTTCCGAAATTTTATCTTGGTTTTCATTATTT
>MDTG01369964.1_pt1 | contig 25467 bp, 12 predicted proteins | sample 811421 | NCBI WGS metagenome assembly MDTG01 (sample SAMN05326645, study PRJNA326480) | marine metagenome | isolation source: seawater | place: Pacific Ocean: South East | collected 2011 | reverse complement strand
TATTGGTGATGCTACTTTAATAGTTCCATTAATTAAAGAATATATGGAAATTGGCGTTCGTAACGATGAACAATTAATTAAAATGGCTACTATAGTACAGCGTGCGCTTAATAATAGTAGTGGTGAAGATGCATTAGGTATAACGGAAGAAGAAAAAGCAGAATTAATGAAAGAATTAGATAAACTTAACACTAATTTCGAACAAAATAAAGATGGCAAATAAATTTGGATTTGCTAGCATAAATCAACAGATTAATGTTGGTTCAAATAGTTCAAATGATAAATTTTTATCTGGGATTAATGAACTAAAAGAAAATGTAATATATGCTAGAGTAGTAGATATAATTTTAGATGACCAACATCCTTCATTTGAAAGCAATGGTGGGTGGCCTGGTGTTGGTAATATATTTTTTGAAAAAACAGAATTAAGTAGTGTAACAACTAAATCCAATCTAGTAGCATCACCTTTATTACCATACCTAAAAAATTACCCCCTAGTTAATGAATTTGTTTTACTTTTTAAGTTACCAACTAATCAAGTTTTAGAAAAAACAAATATAACTAAATATTATTACTTAAATCCTATTTCTTTATGGAATAATCAGCACATTAATGCTTTTCCTAATTTAGAAGTTAACCCACAAACCCAACCTAGTGAAAGAAAAAGTTACCAAGCAATAGAACAAGGACAAACACGTAAATCTAGTAATGAAGAAGTTGATTACAGTTATAATTCCCCATTAGTAGGAGGAACTTTTATTGAAAGATCTAATATACATCCGTTACTTGCATACGCAGGAGATATTATTGTAGAAGGTAGATGGGGTAACTCAATAAGGTTTGGTAGTACGGCAAATATTCAAAGTGGAACATATACAAATAATTGGTCTAATACTGGGGAAAATGGTAATCCTATTACGATTATAAGAAATGGACAACCTATTGATTCACCCGAAGAAGGATATTTACCTACTATCGAAAATATTAATGAAGATTTATCTTCTATATATTTAACTTCTAATCAAACAATCCCTTTAGAAACAACAATAACATCAAATCCATCTATTAGTAATGATCCCCCACAATCAATACCAAGTTATGAAGGTAGCCAAGTATTATTAAGTTCGGATAGATTAGTATTTAATTCTAAAACTGATAGTATTATTGCTAATTCTCAAAAATCAATATCATTATCTTCTGTTGGTACAGTTGGTATCTTCTCCCAAGAAGGTGATATAGTACTACAAACATCAAAAAATAAAGTTAGATTAGGAGACCCAAATGCTAATCAATCTATTATTTTAGGGGATAAATTTATGGATGATTTTAAAGATTTATTAAATAAATTGCAAAATTTATGTCAAACATTATCAATAGAACCTAAATTATTTTTAAGTGGTGGGACTGCTGGCTCAACTAAAACCCAAATATCTTTAATGTTAAATAACTTAAAGGATTATACTTCTAAAATTGTAAAATCAGTATAAATGAGTGAAGATCAAATATTACAATTAGTAAACCAATCTCTCCAAACTCCAAAAGGTAAATCCTTATTAGGTGGGGAATTGGATATTGCTGGGATATCTTCAAGATTAGGAGAATTACAATCTAAATATAATATAAACTTAGAAGCTTTAGAAAATGCTGAAATTGAAGATGTAAATTTTAGTTTAGGAAATAACTTAACTAGAGAAGAAAGAAGAGAAAGAAGACAAAATAGAAAATCTACAGCTTTAGATAGATTAAAACAAAGACTAGAAGAACAAAACTTAGACCCAGAATTATCATCTAAAAAAATACTAGCGGAAGTACAATTATTAAAAGAAAAACTAAAAAGTCAAATTCCTAGATTTGAAACATTTACTTTAACGGGAAGATTATTTGACCAGAATACAGGGAATGTTTTAAAGGGAGTTAGAGTACAACCTGGAGTAAGCCCCCAACAATTTGGAGCAAAAATCGATCAACCAAAATTAAGTGGTAATGAATCAACACAAGAATTAATATCCAATAATATTAGTATTCCAAATCCAAATGATTTAATTTACACCCCAGTTCCTGGTTTAATTGAAAATGGACCTGTAACAACAGATTCACAAGGTAATTTTTCAATAAAAATGAGAATACCTGTAATCCCAGCAACTCAAAAAGTACCATTAAATATAGCTTTATTATACACTAAAGGAGGATTTATTCCAAATACTTCTCCTATAGTAAATGGGGATAGAACAGTAAAAACTTCATTACCAGCTTCTAGTTTATTAAATATTTCCGAGGCATCAGAAAAATTATCCCAAGAATTTACAGATAAAATTGATTTAGCACAATCTGCAGTAGGAGCTATATCAATGAATATTTTTGACAGAATTATATCAGCAAGAAAATTTAGTATAGCTAAGGTAGTAGATGCTATAAAAACAAAATTAATCCCTTTAGCTATTGGAATGCTAGTAGCATTTGGTATTGCAAAATTATCTCAAGCAAATAGAAAAACATGTCCTACTCCAGCTGCTTTAAATAATGTTCTTCAAACAAGAAATAGAGCTGTTAGACAGCTAAATCAAATGTATGCAACAATTGCAACTAATACTATATTAGCAGCAGTTTTTTTATCATTATCACAAGCATTAAAAGGAGTTAGACTAGCTATGGATGCTATCCCAGCCCCACAAGCAGTTGGTGTTTTCCCTGCAAAAGATTTTGGTGGTTTAATATTTGCGCAACCTTATTCATTCACAGCAAAATTACAACATATTAATGATGAATTAGAAAAATTAGAAGAAAGATATGAAGGAATGAATAGATCAACTTTAACTTCCTTAATATTTTTAATAGCAGGATCTGTAACGGTTATACTTTTACTACAAGGCATAGATAAATTAATTCAAGAATGTGCAGAAGAGCAAGGTGCTACAAATTTAGAATTAGAAGCTATTAATGCTGAATTATTAGCTATTGCCGAAGAAGAAGAAGAAGATGGTAATCCTATAATTGATAATCTAGAAGGATTTATATTTAGTGTAGAAACTGATAATAAAAACCCAGTAGGTACACTAAAACGTAGATTTGCCGTTGCTAAAAATAAACAAGGAGTTACCTTATTAAAAGGAGAATCATCATTTAGTTCATCAGATCAAATATTAATTGATGAACTTGTATTTTATATACAACAAAATAATTTAAAAGCTAACTAGTTTAATATTTATAATAAATCAATATATCATGAAATTAAGTCAATTAAAAACTATTGTAAAAGAAGCCGTAAAAGAGGCAATACAAGAAGAAATGAAAGAAATTCTAATTGAAGCTGTTCGCGCTCCTAAACAAGTAGTACAAGAAGTAGTTAAAACAACCCCACAATCTACTACATTACCAGAAACAGATAAGTTAAAGTTAAGAGAAAATATGATGAGTGTTTTAGATGGAATGAGGCCTAATGCTAATGGGACGTTAAATGCAACAACAAATGATATTCCTTTACAAGTTGGAAGTGGAGATACAACATCAGCTAATGGTAGTTTACCACAAGGAAATGTTAGTATGGATCAAATAATGGGATTAATGCAAAATAAAGGATAGTTATGGCATTTGGAGCAAGAAGAGTATATCCTAATGATTTAAGGCCTAGAGTTGCTATTGGTGTAAATTTACCATTTAGTGCTCCTATTGCTTTTGCTTCAAATTACCAAACTAGAGATGCAGTAAAAAATAATTTAATTAATTTTTTATTAACAAACCCCGGTGAAAGAGTTGATAATCCTTTATTTGGGGCTGGATTAAGAGAATATATTTTTACCCAAATCGAAAATAATAATTTAGAATTTATTAAAGAAGATTTACAAGAAAAAATAAATAATAATTTCTCAAATATAAGTTTAGAAGAAATTGAAGTTTTACAAAGTGTAAATGAAAACACTATTCAAATAAATATAACTTATAGTATTCCTAACACAGGTATAAATGATACTTTAGAATTAAATTTTAACTAATGGCAGGAGAAAATAAAGATATAGTATATGTAAATAAAAGCTTTAATGATATTAGATCTCAACTAATAAATTTTAGCCAAACCTATTTTCCTAATACTTACACAGATTTTAGTCCATCTTCCCCTGGAATGATGTTCTTAGAACAATCAGCTTATGTATCTGATATATTATCTTTTTATTTAGATAATCAAATACAAGAAACTTATTTACAATACGCAAGGCAATTTGATAATTTATATGATCTTGCTTATATGTTTAGTTATAAACCAAAAGTAACAGGTTTAGCATCTGTTGATCTTGATTTTTATCAACAAATCCCTTCAAAAACTGTAGGAGCAGAAACAGTTCCTGATTTTGATTATGCTTTATATTTTGATGCTAACACAACAGCTACATCAGCTACGGGTCAATCTTTTATCATAACAGAACCAATTGACTTTACAGTATCAAATTCAATGGACCCAACAATTGTGTCAGTAGCTCAAATTAATAGTAATGAACCCGAATTTTATTTGTTGAAAAAAACACGTAAAGGAACATCGGGGGTAATACAATCTCAAGTTGTTACTATGGGAGCGTATGAAGAATTTCCAACTATTGAATTAAATGTTAGTAATATTGGGGGTATAATAGATATAATAGACTCAGATGGAAATCAATGGTATGAAGTAGATTATTTAGGGCAAGATTTAGTTTATAATAGTATTAAAAATACTAATGTAAATGATCCTAATAATTATGTAGATAGTAAAGACGCTCCCTATTTGTTACAAACAAAATCAGTTAATAGAAGATTTACTACTAGATTTTTAAATGAAACAACTTTACAAATTCAATTTGGAGCAGGAAAACCTTTACTAATTGATGAAGAAGTTATACCAAATCCTGATAATGTTGGTTTAGGTTTACCTTTTGAACAAAATAAATTAACTACGGCTTATAGTCCAACTAATTTTATATTTACAAATACTTATGGTATTGCACCTAGTAATACTACATTAACAATAAGATATTTAGTTGGAGGGGGAGTATCTTCAAATGTAAATGCTAACTCAATAAACCAATTATCTACAAGTGGAATCACTTTTATAAGTTCAAATATTAGCAGCAATACTATTGCTAATTTTATATTTGGAACAACAGCAGTAAATAACCCAACAGCTGCAAGTGGAGGGCAAGATGGAGATACTATAGAAGAAATTAGACAAAATTCATTAGCTAATTATAATACACAGTTAAGAAATGTAACTGCTGATGATTATTTAGTAAGAGCATTAAGTATGCCACCTAGTTATGGTATTATTGCTAAGGCACATGCTCAAAAACCGGCAGCTAATGATCCAGATGTAACATTAGATTTATATGTTTTATCTTATAATCAGGATAAAAATTTAACTGTAGCCTCTAATACTTTAAAAAGTAACTTACAAACTTATATCAACCAATATAGAATTATTGGTGATACTATTAATATCAAAAATGCATTTATTATTAATATTTGTTGTGATTTTGAAATAATAACATTACCTAATTATAATAATAATGAAGTACTATTTAATTGCATAACAGCAGTAACAGATTACTTTAATATAGATAATTGGCAAATAAATCAACCTATTATATTAAGAGATATTTCTGTTTTATTAGATAATATAGCTGGAGTTCAAACTGTAGCTAATATAAATATCCAAAATAAGGCTGGAACTAATATTGGATACTCTGAATATGCTTATACTATTAGTGGGGCAACACAAGGAGGAGTAATTTATCCTTCTATAGACCCAATGATATTCGAAGTTAAATATCCCGAAACTGATATTAAAGGGAAAGTAGTATCAATGGGAACAGGAACATTTCAACAAGGAACAGGTACCGCATTAGGTGGATATTAAAATAAAAAATTATGGCAGTATATAAATTATTTCCTTTACAAGACACTACATTATATTCATTCTACCCAGATATGAATACTGGGATAGATGCTATAATTGAAGCAGGAAATCTAAACGTAAACATAAACCCAGTACCACAAGTATTCAGATATTTAATTGAATTTGATCAAGATGAAATAAATACAGTAGTAGATACATTAGTAGAAAGTGCAAAATTTTCAAGTAGTTTAAAATGTTACGTAGCAAATGCCCAAGGGATAGATTTTAATACTAATTTAGAAATATACCCTGTATCAGGATCATGGAATAATGGTACTGGTACTTATTTAGATTCGCCATTTACAACTAATGGTTGTAGTTGGAATTATAGATTATATGAAGGTGGTGATGCATGGGCTACTTCTAGCTTTAATACTTACGCAACAGCTTCATTTTCAGGAAGTGATACTGGAGGTGGTGGAAATTGGTATACAGGTTCATTAGATTCAAATATGCAAATTAAAGTATCCCAATCATTTAAACAAAGATCTAAAAAAGATTTAGATGTTAATGTAAGTGATATTGTTCAAACTTGGTATTCAAGTTCTAACAGTATCGCAGGTGACTATACTAGAATGGAAAACAATGGTTTTATTGTTAAATGGGAAGATACTATAGAATTTAGTACTGTTGATGCAGTACAACCTATTATTCAATTTTACTCCGTTGATACAAATACTATATTTCCACCTGTATTAGAAATAAAATGGGACGACCAATCATTTAGTACAGGAAATCTTAAACCTCTAACAACATCGGATTTATTTGTTGCATTAGATAATAACCCTGGAGTGTTTTATAGTGAAAGTGTTAATAGATTTAGATTAAATTGTAGACCAGATTACCCAACAAGGACGTTTATGACTCGATCAATAGATACAATTAATCATTTTTTAAATAGTGAATCAATGTATTCTGTTAAAGATTTAGATACAAATGAAACATTAATAGAATTTGACCCTGAGTTTACAAAAATTAGTTGTGATTCAACAAGTAATTATTTTGATATTTATATGAATGGATTACAACCCGAAAGGTATTACAAAATATTAATTCAAACAACTATTAATGGTAGTACAATAGTTAAAGATGATAATTATTATTTTAAAGTAGTTAATGGATAATGGCAGAAGAAAGGTTAGATCTTAGAAAAGAAGTTTTTGATAAAGCCCAATATATTAAAACTATAAACACCAGTTTTAATGAATTAGGGGTAGAAACTCTTACTGAAGAATTACAAACTCAACCAACAGTTTCAGAATTCTTTGGATTATATAATACTCTTTTTTATGATATACCCGCTTTAGGTGATACTAATTCCCATCAATATTTAGTTAGAACTAGTGGTGATTATATTAATTTTGACCAAATAAACGAAGAAGTAGAAGCTTTACAAGCTGAAATAGCCCAGTTAAGAAGTGATTTACTTCAGGCTCAAATGGCAAATATAAGAGTAGCAGCATCAGCTTCTAATAGCCCAGAAACGGACAATACATTAGCTGAATTAGAATCAGAATTAGTAAGTGCTAATCAAGCATTAATAGATGCAGCTGCAGGTGCCTCACAAGATGCAGCATCGGATTATGATATAGATATAACTTTAGGTGGAGGAAGTTCAGCAGGTGAAGGAGGTACAGTTAGTGGAGATGCACCAGGTTCAGGTTATGGAGGAGATTAATAAAAAAATATAGAATTGAAAACAACGGTAACACCAATATTAGATTCACAAACATTTGAATTTCAAACTTATGAAGATTCAGATGAAAGATTAATTATCCAAACTAATCTTGATACTGCTTTCACAGCATCAGTAGATTATATAGAATATTATATCTATAACCCAAACAATGTTTTAGTATATCCATCAACAACAGTACCTTTAGAACAATATAATATTAAAGAAGGTGATGTTTTATTAGACCCCGAATTAAATTTAGAAACTAGAGGTTTTGATATTGGTACATACCAAATTTCATATAATTTTTATAGAAAACAACTTTCATCTAATGTAACAGAAAAATATTTTATTTCAGAAATATCATCTGACAGAACGGAAATTAGATTAGATAGTAATGTTATTGCAAATGAGCTAATAATATCCTCCTCTAATTCATTTATACAAACTAGAGAAAATTCAGAATATTTTGTTGATTTTTATTTAAATTTTGGTAATAATAAAACTGTAATTGCTAATAACATACAATTAGATATTGATGAAGGTATAGATCCAACTATATTAATTAAATTATATGAACCTTTACCTTCTAACTTTAAATTAAAGGATGAATTATGGGTAGTAACTGAACTATCAGCACCACAAGCATATGAGGTAGTATTTCCTTTTGATCCCGTTATTGAAGATGATTTTACTTATTTAGCAGGTCCAAATTATAGTTTAAACATATCACAACAAACTGGAACCCCTTCAGAAGCTTTTTCGTACAGTACTTTACTTAATTCTGATATTACTAGTTCTATTAATCAAATCCAAAGTTTATTAAATGAAAAGGAAATAAACATTAATATTGATTATGAAAACTATGGAAACTTTATAAATTTTAGTTCTGCTCAAACTCGTTTAGAAAATTTTTACTATAAAGTAGGACTAATACAATCAGCAAGCAATGATTTAGAAAACTTTTACGGTCAAGTATCAAGTGGTACTGTTACTCAACAATTTTTTAGCGCCAGTACTGCTACTTTAAAAAATCAAATTAATGATATAATTAAAAATTTTGATGGATATGAATATTTTCTATATTTTAATAGTGGATCTTTATATTCTTACCCAAAATCAAACACAGAACCTCCATTCCAACTATATGCAACAGGTTCATCTGAAGTATTAACTTGGTTAGGTAGTGCTAATCCCAATAATCCAAATTATGGGGGACAAGCCCTTTCAGCTTCAAATTATGATGAAAATAATAGAGATTGGTTATACTTTTCAATACCAGAATATTTAAGAGATGATCCAGCAAATAAAAAATATGAATTATTTGTTGATATGGTAGGTCAATACTATGACAATGTTTGGACTTATACTAAAGATATTACAAATAAATTTGATGCTGATAACCGTTTAGATTATGGTATATCTAAAGATTTAGTAGCGGATGCTATTAGAGATTTTTCTATTAAATTATATTCAAATAATTTTAATACTGATGATTTATTCACAGCCTTTTTAGGATTAACTCCATCTGGAAGTGCATTCCCTTTTCCAAATATGACTGGTAGTTTACCAACACCATCTGGGTATGAGTACGTAGATACTAAAATATCTGCGTCTAATGATATAGTACCATTAAATGATGTTAATAAACGACTATATAAACGAATTTACCATAATATACCTTATTTACTTAAAACAAAAGGTACAGTAGCTGGTATAAGAGCTTTAATAACAGCTTATGGAATTCCAGATACAATTTTAAGAATTAATGAGTTTGGAGGTAAGGATAGAAATGAAGCACAAGATTACGATTTAAAACAAGATGTATTTAACTATGCATTTGATACACGTCCAAGTGCAAATAATAATGTTACTTCATCATTTACTCCAAATGCTACTTGGAATGCTTTTGGAAAGGATACAGGTGATGGCTCACCTAATACAGTACAATTTAGATTTAAATCATCTGGGATACCAACTGCATCTAATAATGTAGCTAGTAGTGATATTAGATATTCACAATCCTTATGGGTATCAGATACGGCTGATAATAGTTTTAATAGTTTAGGTGCTGCTGTTGTTTTAGAATATACTGGATCAGGATTTGTATCTGGTTCGTATTCAGGATCTATAGCTAGTCCTTATGATAATTGGGGTACTTTAAAATTTTATCCATCTCTTAATTATAGTCCAACTGTAACTTGTAGTGTATTTGCTCCTTTCTTTAATGAAGATTGGTGGTCAGTACAAGTTACTTTTACTGGAAGTGGAGCAAGCGGATCGAACTCAACCATTACAGCATCTTTATTTGCTGCTAACGAAATTAATGGTAAAATTGGGTTTAGTGGTTCCGAAGTTAAAACAAACCCATCATTTGATGCAAGATCCTGGTATAGAAGTGATTTTGCTTCATTAAATATTCCTTCAAATAGAACAATTAATAGTAAAGTTTATAAACCATTTTCTGGATCATTTCAAGAGTATAGAATGTTTATACCAAGAATTAGTGAAAGTAAATTCTTTGATTATACAGTAAATCCTTATTCTGTTGAAGGTAATACAATAAATAGCACACCTAATGAATTAGTTTTTAGAGCTGATTTAGGTACACAATTAGATACTGGTAGTAGAACATCTATCCACCCTAGAATAACGGGATCATCAGTACAAATTACACAATCATTTAATAGTGATAAAAGTGATTATTTTATAAGAGCAGCAGCAACAGGTTCATTTGTAACTAATGTAGAAGATATATTCCAAGACCAAGTTGTTGCGGGTATGAAAAATAGAATAACTGAAAAAGTTATTTTAAAAAGTAGCAGTTTAGCAGAAGCACCTTATGGTTATAATGAAAATGCCCCGGATATTGATGGAGATATCCTTCCTCAACAAGGAAATATTACGGCTTCTATATTATCTCCAATGAGATCATTACAACAAAAATCATTTACAAGTCAAAGTTATACTCCTAATGTAGATTATTTAGAAGTTGCTTTCTCACCAGCTAATCAAATTAATGATGATATTAATGCCCAATTAGGATATTTTAATATTGGAGATTATATTGGTGATCCAAGATTTGTTTCATCATCAGATTATAGTTATCCTGATTTAAATAGATTAAGAGATGCTTACTTTGAAAAGTATATAGATAGTTATGATGTAGTTGATTTTATTAGATTAATTAAATTCTTTGATAATTCATTATTTAAAATGATTAAAGATTTTACTCCTGCTAGAACAAGTTTAGCTTCTGGTATAGTAGTAAAACAACATTTATTAGAAAGAAACAGACAAAGACCAGCTCAAGTTTCATCTTCAAATGAAACATTAGAAGCATTAGTAGTTAATTTACCAAAAGATTATAGTTCAGGTTCATTAGATTACCCCCAATATTCAACATCAGGTTCAGCTATATATAAATTTACAGGCGGAGCTGGTGGATCAGTAAATAAATGGAATGGTATGCAAACATATCAATTACTACTTCCTAGTATAGAAGGTGATCCAGGAAATACAAATTTTGATAATAATGTATTAAGTGATACTGTTACTCCTCGAGACACACCTTTTGAAAAAAATGATGTAGGGGGAGTTGCAACAACAGCTAAAAGTGGTACAGTAAATGTTGTATTTGATGAAATATATCTTTTTGAAACAGACACAGAACCAATACAGGCATCATTTAAAAGTTCAGCATCATTAGCTGAATTTAGTGTTGGAGATACTATTCTAGTAGAAGCAAGTGATATAGATAGTTCCTTCTCTGGACAATTAATTTTTGTTATTACTGAAAATGTATTACAAAAATTAGAAGTACCTAATAATAGATTTAAAATAACACAAAGTTATGATATTTTTGGAACAGAAAGAAGTCCCAATGAATATTCAGTTATTAATAGTACTTATTTTAATTATAGCAGTTCACAATTTTTAAGTGCTTCATATCAAGGTAAAGGAATTGAAGTTGTAAACTCACAACATGAATTTTATGATGGTGAATTTAGTGGATCTAAAATAGTAGCAACTACACAATCACTAAACCCAGGTTGTTTACCCTATTTAAATGTAGTTGATAAAGGAGCTAGATATAATCCTTTATTTTTTAATGGAGAAATAAATTATACTGAAGAGGGAACAGTTTCTTTAGAAACTTTTAATAACCCAAATAATGAACCTATAGATGGGTTTGCATGGATTTATTCACAAAAAATAACAAATCCAGTTTTATTAGCGGAAACTGGAGCAGATCCAAATTACAATTATGTTTTTTCTATAAAATTATCTAGAAGAGATCTTGATGGTAATGATGTAACAGATTATCTTGAAATTGGAACTGAAATTGAGGTTAATATGCCTTCTGCTCCAACATTTGGAGAAGGTATTCCAACCTATGTGATAGAAGGAATAATACCCGAAGCTAATTCTGTAAGATTAAGAATTGCAATAGAAAAAGGAGATAATAAGGCTCAAGATCCTATAATTGTTAGTGAAAATTTACTTTATCAAAGAGCAAATATTTCAAACCCTACTCCTTCACTTATTTATTTTAAAGATTCCTCATCTTCGGCTAATTTTATTGATCCATACTCTTTATTAAATATTGTAGTACCAGCATATTCTGCAAATAATATAGATAGCCAGAATTTTTTCGCTTCTGCATCTATAGCAAGTGGTTCTGGTGAAGGAACTATTGAAGTATCGTATAAATCTCGTACAGAAGGTTTTATTTCTATATTATATAACTATTCAGGAGCAGCTCAAATTACATCCAACGGAACAGCTAGTCAATATAGATTTAATACTGATGGGGACACAGTTCAATTAAATATTCCTACAGCTACTTTACCTCCAAATGGTACAGATTTAGATATAAACATAAGAACTCAGGGAGAATCATTTTTTCCTATTACTTCTTCGGCAAATGGAGGATCTGAAAATTGGTCACTTGTTGTAGAGACAACATATACATCATCTGATAGTAATAGAAATGATGATGATTTACGACAACAAAATGTTTTTAAATCAGATACAAGTTTAAACCAAACAGAATATGTAGTAGTTTATTCAACTCCGCAATCAGCATCACTACAATTTCCTAAATATAATTCCCCAACTACTAACTCAGTTGGAGGAACAAATCCATGGTATGGCCCACAAGGTTTAGTAGGTCAACCTGGACCATTAAATTTAGGATTACCTAACTTATCAATGGGGCAAGGTACCCCATCTCAAGGTGGAGTATTTGATCGTATATTAGCACAAGGTATGCTAAATGTAGAAAATAACAATGCTTACTTACAATTTGAAGCAACAGGAGAAGATACACCAGTATCAAGTGGTTCTGATGGTACAAGATTAAGTAATATAACTAAAGACCCTTTTAGATATTCATCCTATAATTTATATAGAACACCTAATGTTCCTTTTAATTTTTCAATGTCTTTCTTTTATAGTGCATCAAGTTTAGGTGATGGAAGTAGTTCATCACCAATTACATCATCAGGAGGTGTACATAATGGACAAGGATATAACCCAAATAATGCAGGTAATACATCTCAAGCCCTTACATTAACAGCAACTGGATCCGGTGCAGTAGGTTTAGCAGCTAGAACATTTTTTGTAGAAACAGGATCAGGACATATTACTCTTACTGCTGCTATTAATGCATTTTCATCACTTCCCTCATCAAGTTTTGGACAAGTCTTTGCTGAAGGTAACTTTTTTGGGGCACAAATATCCCCCGCATCACTAGCAGGTACAACATTAAAGTCAAATGCACAATTAACTACTAACTGGGGTAAATTTGATATAACTCCAGAAAATGCATTAGAAATGAAATATTATCCACTTAAAAATGTAGAGGATAATACTTTAGCTGGGGTAGGTAGAATAGGCCGTAATGGTGGACTTATACCTATTACTGAAGTACCTTATGATACATCAGATCCTAAGTTTAATGCTTTATATAGAGCAAATGGTGCATATACAACTAAATTAACCGGTTCTAACGCTGCAAGTGGAGGAGGTACTAACGAAGTATTAAGTGGTATTTTTACACCTCCAACTCAATTTGAAGGAGTGTCACCTCCTGTATTTGCAGACCCATTAAATAATTTAATACCAGGAAATTCTGGGTCGGTTGAATATAACCAATCAGTATTAACTGCTTCTCTTTTACAAAGACCAGCAGGTCATCCAAAAATAGCATTAAATGGTTCTGCTTCTTTATCTTATAATTTTGGTAAATTCCAATTTGCTGGAACACCAACAACAACACCAATAAAAACTATGACCCCACTTTCGGGTTCAGATTTACAAACAGGTAATGGTACATGGAATCCTACTACAGGAGATATATATTGGCAAGCTAGTGCTTCAACTGGAGATGGTGCTTATTCAATTGGGGAGGTAAATGGGTCATATAATTGGGATGAATGGGAATTTTTAGCAAGAAATAATTCTTCCACAGGATTTAATTTTAACTTCCTTAATTCATTACAACCATATTATGATTTTGAAATTTTTTGTTATGTCCCAACTGGAGTAACATTTAATGCTACAGCTTCAGTACAACATTCAACTGGAAGTGAATATAGAACGGCAACTCAAGAATGCTATCCATTAGTGCAAGCTAATGGTGCTAGTTTTAATATAACTAACCCTTCAACAGGCCAAACAGAATCAGTTCAATTATATAAAATTCAATTAATATTTGGAATTTCTAATGAAATCATACGCCGAAGTAGAGTTACAACTAATGGTCCTTTTAGAGCAAGATTAGCAATTGAATCTTCTGTAGATTTTTCTTATTATGTAGATGAATGGGATGTTAGAGGGGTTATAATGAGATATACAAAAGATGATGCAGTAAATGGTTCATTTGATGGTACTTCATATGCATTTACAGGTAATGGTACTATAACAGGAACTGGATTAGGTGCATCTAATGATTTACAAATTTTTCAAACTGCTAATAGTAATACCATACGATCTGGATCTGTACACGTATCGGCATTATTAAAATATACAGGTTCTGTATATGATACTGTTACATCAAATACTGCATCAGTTGATATCGTATTAACTTCATCATTATCTCAATCATATGATATTTATCCTGGAGCTGTAATAGATATAGAAAATTCAGCCTCAAATGCCGTAGGAACTTTTAGTAATTTTACTCCATATAATAGTACTAGTAATACTTCTTCAACACTTAATTTAGCTGGGGGTATGTATTATATGCAATATTCTATGAGTAATTACTCTGCAAGTTTTACTGAAAATTATGATTTTCAATATATAGCAGATTCAAACCAAGGAATAACAGTAACCCAAACCTTATTACAGGAGACAGTTGCAGTAGCAGACCCAACGGCTAGTATATACCCACAAATTTATTTAGGAAATACTTCAGATAGAACAACTTTTGGTGAAATTGTACAATTTGAAAGTGGTGAAGTTCCTTTTACTAGAGTAGCAAATTCAGCATCAACAGGATATTATTCATTTTCAGGAAGTTTTATCCCAATAGGAAGGGATGGATGGCAATTAAATGATTCATTAAGAATGGCTTTTAATGTTCAAAGAGAGGGTAGTAATATAGGAATAACAATTGTATCATCAAGTCTCGGTATATCACCAGGACAAAGTATTTATTCACCTCTAACGGCATCTGTAAACCCAAATGTGTTTAGAGTACCAACTATTACACAATTTTCAATACCAACTTTTTATCAAAATGGTGTTTTACCATTTAGATTAGCATTAGATTGTCAACCTCTATTAAACAATTATAATGCTAGTAGAAAAAGTGGATATATCATGGATGTTGATTACTCTAATGAATCTGGACCAATTATACCTGTTAATCAAAACCAAATCCTAGAAAATGTAGCAGTTAGAGCAGCAGTACCTGATTCTAATTATTCATCACAAGCTTGGACTATACCTAGATACACAGGTTCTAGATCAAATTGTATGTTATATAATGTATTTACTTATGGTGATACTGGTACTTATGGTCAATTACCTAATGTTGAAAGTAGATTAGCTTATTTTGCTTATTTTGAATCTATTATAAATCCTTACCCATTATATAATAATACAACTCAACTAAATGTAGCTTATTTAATTGATGAACAAGAAAATGCATTACCTCCATCATTAGGTGGACAAAGTTATGAAATAATGAATATACTTTACCCACCAGAAAGTGAAGTTTCTGTACAGGTAAACTCAGGTAGTAATATTTTACAAGAATTAAATGGCCCTCAAAATATAAAATCTGTAGGACAAAGATATGAACCAATTAGTTTTTCTCAAACATCAAGTAATGGTTATACAGATAAAATACCATTATCTGGATCTGGTAGAATATCTGTTTATGATAATGTAGGAAGTGCTGCAGCAAAAACATTTTATGCAATGTCAATTATGGGTAGTGGTATAACAAACGAATCAGATATAGCAAATTTAATTGGTACCGGTGATTTAAATACCTCATTTGAACCTTCAGGTGAAGGCGATTTTTATAGATTAAGACCAACTGCAAGTATTGTAACTTCCTCATATAACAATAATACTAACAATTTATATGAAAATGGAATCTTTAAATTTTCAAGTTCTATTGATAGTGTCGCAGGTGAACCATTAAAAAACCCACAAACAATATATGGCGAAACTACTTTTACAACATCTTTCTTATATGAATCGGGTCATAGTGAAATGAGAGTAATGCTTGGATGTAAAGTACTTCCTGGTGGTGGTGGTTCTAATAATTTTATTGATTTTAATTTAGTAGATGTAGAATTAACTGCTTACTATTTAGGTCAAAGTAGATATTGTGGTAGTGTACTTGGTGCATTAGAAAATGGAGGGGGATGGAGATCAGGAATAATGATAATGTTTGTTACCCCTGATAATCAATATAGTAGTACCCTCCAACAAGATAGTAGTAAACGATATCAAATGTTATTTGAAAACCCAGTTATAAACTCTTTATTATTAAATAGAGGAGTACAATGGAAAAGACATGGTGGAGTTGAAAATGGAGGACCTGTTGAATATCTAGAATGGAAATTAACGTATAATACAGAGGGTCGTAATTTTAATGCTTTTGATCAAGTACAATTTATGATAGAAGGTGAAATGATACCTGGTGGTGATAGAAGTTATTTAAATGCCTTTTATCCTCAAGGATATGAATCCAGACAAGGAGAAAAATATTATTTACCAACAAACTTTACAGTTGTAGGGGCATATGATTCGGCTGATGGAGACAATTCAGCATCAGCACCATATTGGGAATTTTCAGGCTCTGAATTAGATCATATAGAAATGGCATCTCCAAACTTTAATGAAGCTTATGGGTCAGGATTTACTCAAGGATTTTTACCTTATGAACCAGGTGGTTCTCAATATTTTGAAGGTGGTTTTGAGCCTACAAATACTAAATTTCCAAAAATCCAAAAACCTCTCCAATTTAAAGTTGATGATGAAATAAGATTTGTAAATAATGAAACATATACTTATAGAATTATACAAGTAACTCCACCGGAAGAAAATATTACTAGTACGGGACAAGGAAAAATCAAACTTAAATTAAATAAAGAAGTTAATGGTACTATTAATAAAAATTTCTTCTTAATTAGAAGACCTATTGATGATGCAAGTGTAGCATATTTAGATATAGATTATCCATATGATGCTGACATTACAAATACTAATCTATCATCATCAGAATATTCTTCTGCAGGATTAATTTTACCAACATTCCCTTCAGAATTTATTAATACTAGTGCTTCTCAAATAGTAAATAATTTAATTTCTAAAGGAATAATAAAATCTTAAAAAAATCATATATTTATGACATATAACAATATTTATATAAAAATACAACAATGGGATATTTAAATAACGCAGTAGTAACAGTTGACGCTATATTAACTACAAAAGGAAGAGAATTGTTAGCAAGAAATGATGGTTCTTTTCAAATTACACAATTCGCTTTAGCTGATGATGAAATTGATTATACACTTTATAATCCAAATCACCCATCTGGTTCTGCATATTATGGTGAAGCAATTGATAATATGCCTCTATTAGAAGCATTTCCAAGTGAAAATCAAATAATGAAATATAAATTAACTACACTACCTAGAGGTACAGCTAAATTACCAGTACTAGATTTAGGTTATGCAGGTATTGTATTGAAACAAGGTGCACAATTATCAATTACACCACAAACATTAAATTACTTAGGTAATGAACAAATTTTTGAAACATCAGGGTATAGTGCAACTATTGGAGATGTAAGATTAATGAATACTTTTGTAGGACAGGGAATTCAAACTGAAGCCGCTATTGCAGCCAATCAAAATGCTACCCAAACTATTGGTACTAGTATTTCTAAAACTGTAATAGGTACTCAAATTAATTTAACAGCAACAACTGTTAATACTTTATTTGGTAGTTTAACTCAATTAAAAACAACTTTAACAGTAACAGGTTTAGATAGTGGTGCAAGATTAACAATCCCAGTAACAGTAACTCAACAAGCATTAAATTAATAAGATATGGCATTTAAAAGATTAGATCCTGAAGATTTTGTAGTAAGTTCAGATTCGGTAACATCAACAGTATGGAGTAATAATGCTCCCTCACTAAATTCTTACTTTAGTTCTTCAATTCAAAAAGAAGGTGCCTCTGGTCCTTTTTATATTAGCATATATAGTACAGCATCTACTGATCCACAATCCGAAGTACAATTCCAAATTGCTTATGGAAATAAAAATGGTGGTGGAGGAGTAGATTATGATGGAGCAGTGCCAAATGTATCATCTACATCAACAATTTATGGTCAATATAGAGCTTTAATATTAGAAGATGAAAATGCACAATTTATCTGGGGTACAGATTTCACTGGAAGTGATGATAATGATTTTTATGCTATAAGTATAGAAAGAGCAAGATATAAGCAAACATTATTACCTGGAGCTACAAATATTGTATTAAAAGCAAATGGTTCATCAAATTCAGCTTTACATTTAACAGATAATTCAAATATGGTATCAACCCCTGATTTTTATGGTACAACTAGAGTTTACCAATTAATTAGTGGGTCTGATGGTTCTTCATATGATGGAGGAAGTGGATTTGCTATAAATAAAACAACTGGTGCTGACAGTGGTTCTTATGGATGGGTTCTACCAGATATTTCAACAATTTTATTAAATCCTTATGCTTTAGCTCCTGTAGATGGTTGTGGTATTGGTTTAACTACAACAACTACTAATAATAACAATTCTCAAAACCCAGAAGCATTATACCAAGTATTTTCTTCATCAGGAGCAGATACAGCAATACCTAATGTTTTTGAAGCTAATTCACAAGAAACATTAACTTCTGATTTTGTATTTATTAGAACAAGAAACACAGAATTTAATTATTCAGAAAATCCAACATTTATATCTGGATCTACTGGTGAAGTAATTTATACTTATTTTATAAATAACCCAACTGTATTTCCAACAACTATTGGTATGTATAATGATTCAAATGAATTATTAGCAGTAGCTAAACTGTCAAAACCATTGCAAAAAGATTTTACAAAAGAAGCTCTAGTAAGAGTGAAACTAGATTTCTAAAATGAATGAGCGCTTACAAAACACTAAACTCGCAAGACTTAATTGTATCACCATTTGAAGTAAATAAAAATTTTTACTTTGTAGGAGGTGAGGCCCTAACAGGATCTGATGTAGGTATAGCTAGATATTTAGGAAGATCAGGAAATTATTTAGAATCAAGTAGTTTAATGACAGGAACTATTCCTAGTTACCAAATTCCAACAGTCTTAGTATACGAATCAATCAGACAACTTTATTATGGAAATTATGTCTCTGGAAGTGGTGGGTTTACTGGAGATGCAGTAACTTCAAGTATAGTATTAGGATCAGATGAAAATGGTAATAGAAGAATTGGTCCTATCCAAAGTACTAATTTTTACGATTATCCCCAAACAACTTTATGGGCTAATAGAGATTTTCCAACTGCAAGTGCAGCAACAGCTTCTGTACCTGTAGGAGTAATATCAATACCATCTAAATTATATGGGGATTATATTCAACCTCAATCTTTTTTAATAGAACATAATGAAAGTGGTTCTATTGGAGATGATGGAGAAGGTAGATTATATTATAATTATAAAAATGAAAATAATATACCTGTACAATTTATGGCAGGTAATATTATCTATGAACATGGTATAGTTACTTTATTTGATGCTAAATTAGTAGGAGCTAATTCAAATAATTTTTATGGATCCGCTTCTTATGGACAAGATATTTATGGTTTAGATACAATTGAAACTGAATTTTTCATTGACGCTTTTATTAATTCTAATCAAGTAACAATGTCGTTTTCAAGTTCATATAAGTTATTTGAAACTCAATACCAAATAACTATAAATGAAGATGAATTTAATTATTCTCTTAACCCAACAATAATAACTGGAAGTACATTTCAAGTTAATTTAACGCAAAGAGAACCTTCTTTAACATCTTCTTATTATGGAAAACCTCTAGATTTTGCAACAGGATCTTATTTTGAACCTTATATTACTACAGTTGGTTTATACGATAATAATTTTAATTTATTAGCAGTTGGAAAATTAGGAAAACCCTTACAGGCATCTAGTGTAACAGATACTACAATTCTAGTAAATATAGATAGGTAGTTAATATTTATAATAAACAAGTATAAAAATGGCAAAAGTACTTAATTACGAATCACAAATACAACAAGGGGAATTAGTCCAATCATGGCACGTATCGCAATCAGTTGATGCATTTACCGGCGTTGAAGATTATGCAATATCAATATCTGGTTCTGTTAATTTAACAAGTTCTTTAAGTATAGAACCAACACTTTTATTAACCACTGGTCAAAATTATGTATTAACTTACAATAATACAACAGGTCAAGTATTTAAAGCTTTAACTTCAAGTTTAGATTCTAAGGTACATGATGGTTTTCATGTATATCAAACAGGATCAGACAACAATAATATTATACCATCTTTATTTGGTAATAACAAAGCAACTTCCTCTTATGCGGTTGTTGCAGGTGGTCAATGTAATACAGCTAGTGCAGTTGGGACATTTATTGGTAGTGGTGTTTCAAACACAGCTTCTATTACTAATTCTTCAATTGTTGGTGGTCAATTAAATAGATTAAGTGGTGGCGTAGCTGATAGAGCTCATGATTTTATAGGAGGTGGATGTGGTAACTCGATAAGCACGTATTATGGATGTAATGTTGTAGTAGGAGGTAAAGGTAGTTCTATTTCCGGTTACAATAGTCGAAACTTTATTGGTGGTGGTTGTTTGCATACTATTAGTGGTGGAGGTATGAATACTATAGCAGGAGGAGGTAGTAACTGCATTTCTACTTCTGGTCCTTTCGCTAACAATGAAACTATAGTTGGAGGGATTTGCAATTGTTTACAAGCAACTGGTGGTGGAAGTAATAGCATTGTTGGTGGTACTTGTAACAGTATATCTAATTCATACACTGGTAATAGTGGTGCTGAATTTAACTCATTTATTGGAGGTGGTAGATTTAATACAATTTCTTCTTATAGTGAAAATCTTCAAAATCCCCAAATAGGAAACAATTCTATAGTTGGGGGTGTTTGTAACAAAATATCTCTAGGATGCTCATGTGGTTATAGCTTTATAGGAGGTGGTTTTAAAAACACAGCATCATCAGCATGTAGTGGTATTTTAGGTGGTGGCAATAATACAATACTCTCAGATAACAGCGCTATAATGGGAGGATGTGGTCATAATATATGCCTTTTTTCTAACAATTCTATAATAGGAGGTGGTACTAATAACACTATAATATCTTCAAGCCATGGAGCTATACTTTCAGGAATAAATAATTCCGTAAATGAAATGTGTAGTGTTATAGCTGGTGGTCATTGTAATGCTGTACAAATATCAGCTAATAACTTAGGATATAATTTTATAGGTGGTGGTCAATGTAACCAAACTGCATGTGGAGGTTCTGCCGTATTAGGAGGAGCTAGAAATGATGCTAATGGATGCCTTTCATTTATAGGCGGTGGTTTCATTAACAAAAATAATATGTGTTACGGAGTTATAGCTGGTGGGTGTGATAATAAATTAGCTTCAACAGGATGTAGATCTTCTATTGTTGGAGGTGATAGTAATATAATATCAAGTAGTTTTTCATTTGTAGGAGGAGGAGAGAGAAATACAGGTTCAGGAGAATTTAGTGGTATATTAGGTGGTTTTAGTAACACAGTAAGTCATGATAATTCATTTATAATTGGATCAAACTTAACTTCTTCAAATGAATGCACAACATCAGTAAATAATATTTTTATATCAGGAGGGTTAAGAGATTTTACTAATAATTTAGGAACTGCAAATTATATTTTATCTACTACAGGTACACAAACTCAATGGGTAGCCAACCCAGCTAATACAAATGGTGAATATCATGTTTATAGATCAGCCTCAGATTCAACTAATATTGAACCAGTAATAGGAGATAGTATAAATTCAGGTTCAAATTCTGTTATTAATGGGGGATGTAAAAACTCTATTACATCAACAGGAAAATGTTCTACAATAGGAGGTGGAATGCTCAATACATCATCAGCATGTTTTAATAGTATTGGTGGTGGATGTAATAATAATGTTAATGCATGTTTTGGTTATATAGGTAGTGGACAGAACAATACAGTTGCTATAACTGGATTAGGAGGGGTTGGTATAATTGTAGGTGGTCAAACGAACTGTGTAGGTGGATCAAGTAAATCCTATGGTTTTATAGGAGGTGGTACTACTAATACTGTATCATCATGTGCTGGTACAATCTTAAATGGACGTTGCAATGATATTGAAACTGGTGATTTTAGTACAATTATAAATGGTAGAAACAATTGCATTTCTTCAACAAACGGTTGTAGTGCTATTTTAGGAGGTTGTTCTAATACAATAACACATGAAAAATCATTTATAATAGGTTCTGATTTATCATCAAGTGCAGCATGCACAACATTCGTAAATAGAATTAATATATCAGGTAGTATTACTCATGGTAATGCAGCTGATGGATGGATTATTCTCCAACATGTTTCAGAATCATTAAATTATTCAAATGATACTGATGCAGCAGCAGGGGGAGTTCCATTAGGAGGGTTATATAGATCAGGTAATGTAATTTCAATAAGAATAGTATAATATGGCATCTACACATTTAATAGTTTCTAGTTCATTAGATATCCAAAGTCAGGTAACTGCTTCTAAAATTAATATCCAAGATATTTCAACTGCTACTGGTGATGACTATCTTGTAATAGATACATCAGGTAATATTACAAAAACAACATTACCAACTGGTACTTCTGGAACTTCAGGTACATCAGGTACTTCGGGCGTTACAATAGAAAATGGTACTTCAGGTACAAATGGTAATAATGCTGGTGTAAATTATAAATTCACAGGTAGTGGTGGATTTAGTAATGCTGATGATGAATTTATAGCATTTAATAATACAACTTATAGCAGTGTAACAACAGTAAGAGTTGCAGAAACTAGTTTGGATGGTGATATGACAAATTTTGTTAGAAATTTGGATACTACTAATATATCTATAGTACCTAAAACAGGTTCTTCAAATCCAATCTTTAATGCTCAAGTTAGTAGTATAACAACAGGCCAAGGAAATAGTGGTAATATGACTGACTTTGGTGTAACCGGAATTTCTACAGATGGAACTTTTGCTGAACAAGCTAATATTGTTTTAAGGTTAAGTTATGGTACATCAGGAACTTCAGGTACTTCAGGTACAGCAGGTACTTCAGGTGTTACAATAGAAAATGGTACTTCGGGAACAGATGGAACTTCTGGTACATCAGGTACATCAGGTACATCTGGAACTTCAGGAACTTCAGCAACATCAGGTACTTCAGGAAATTCATTTGCTACTGTAATTCAAGGAAATGTTGATAATAATATTTTAACAGCAACAGGTGGAGAGCCAATATCAGGTTCAACAAAATTTACTTTTGATGGTAGTAACAATACTGTTAATTTAGAAGGAACAGGTTCATTTATACATTTATCTGGATCTATTTATCATGATTATTTTGCATCAACGGGAAGTGATGGTAACCTATTAGCATCTATCGATGGAACAGCTAGATGGACTAGTCCTGCCGCAGAAGATGTAGATAATGATACTACAAATGGTAACGCAAATTCACAAACTAATCTTTTTCATGTTTTACCTCATAGTACTTCTTCATTAATATACTCAGCTAGTGTTACTAGAATTTTTATGCCTGATGAATCAAGTCATAGAAGTCAATCATTAAAGGAAAAAATTCATACTTTAAGTGCAGCGGATTCAACACATCCAAGAATAGATACATTTATATTTTCTGCTAGTTCAGCAGATCCAACTTCAGGTAGTTCTTTAGTACTTGAAGGAACCCCAGCTACTCCTCCAGTAGCCCCTCAAATAAACCAATCAACAGAATATCGCTTAGCTAATATTTTTGTTAGTCAAAGTGCGGGCACAGGAAGTTTTATCGATGATGATATACCAGAAGGTGAAACTTCAGGATCCTTATTTGGAACTATTTATAAAGAAAATACAGGTTCTCCTAATGAATTTGTTACCTTAGGACAAGGTGGTTCTAATGCACAAGCAACAGGAACAGCAGCATTAGGGGGATACGATAATAATGTTTTTGCTGTATTTTTAGATTATGCAGATACTACAGTTGTTCAATCTGGGACAAAATCAATACGATATCCTGCATCGTCAGTTGGTACAGTTGCTACTCAAAATGCTACTATAGGTGCATTTGCTGTTGGTGGTTTTGGAGATATATTTATAGATAGAGAATTTCGACCTACTTATGGTAACTTTGGAAATTTAATTCTCAATATAAAATTAAGTACTGCTTTAGTTAGCGATGTTTTTTTTGCAAATCATCCTAATTTTCTAAAAGTTCAATTTTATACCAAAGGATATCAAGCTAATGATAAAGTTCATCAAACCTCAAGAGCGACTATTCCTTTAAGTAATTTTTATCCTAGTGGGTATAATACTGATTGGACTGAAATAGTAATTCCACAAACAAGATTTAATAACCAAAATAGCAACTCAGAAGAATCTATTGATGTTATCTCATTTGTTTTAAAAACTGATAAAACAATTCAGTTTACTGGTGCTAGTAAATTTTTAAATGTTGATAATGTAGAGTTTATTACTGGAACATATTCAACAAAATTTATAAATAGTGGTGATGGTAATTCTTCAACTGCCGATCGAAATAACAGTACTGTTACATCGATACAAGATGGTTTTTCACCAAATACTATTAAACCTTCAAAAGGTGCACATCAAGTATTAGAACAATGGGGAACAATTGCTGGTGGATGTTGTAACTCAATAACATCATTATCAGCGGGAAATACAGGATCATTTATAGGAGGTGGAATTAAAAATAGAATTTTAACATCTGGAAATACAAGTAATGTTGTAGTTGGTGGTTTATGTAATATACTTACTGGTTCTTGTGCATTTATAGGAGGTGGTAAGAGTAATTATCTAAGAGCAACAGGATCGGTTATTGTAGGTGGAAGTATAAATGAAATTTCCTATATTAGTGGTTGTAGCCATTTTATAGGAGGAGGTTGTTTCAATAAAATATCATCATCCTTTGCTAGTTTTTCAACAATAGGAGGAGGATGTGCAAATCAAATTTTAGGTGGAAATGGAAGTACTATTGGTGGAGGTATTTGTAATACAAATTATTGCT